>Ga0335082_10001040_pt1 | contig 29505 bp, 21 predicted proteins | sample Lox_Sample_41_FD_206718 | JGI IMG/M metagenome (GOLD analysis project Ga0335082, IMG submission 206718) | Soil microbial communities from Loxahatchee National Wildlife Refuge, Florida, United States - Lox_Sample_4.1 | ecosystem: Environmental > Terrestrial > Soil > Wetlands | place: USA... | reverse complement strand
GACTATTCCCAGTCGGATCTGAACCAAGTTGCGCTGCGCTTAAATCAGCGCCCACGACAAACTTTGGGTTTTCAAACTCCCGCGAGTAAACTCCAGGAAAGTGTTGCGTCGACCCATTGAGACCACCGGGCAATCCGGACAACACCGAGCTCCTCGCCAGCATATTCCGCACGATTCACACCATCAAGGGCAGTTGCGGTTTCCTCGGCTTTACCAAACTGGAAAAGCTCACCCACGCCGGCGAAAACTTGCTCTCCCAAATGCGGGGCGGCGAGCTGAAACTCAATGCGGAAATCGCCGACCGTCTGCTCGAAATGGTCGATGCCGTCCGCTCCCTCCTCGAAGAAATCCGCACCACCGAAGCCGAAGGCCCCGAAGACTATCTCGACCTCATCGAACGCCTGAAAAAGCTCCTTGCCAAAGCCGCCGCTCCCGACACGAAATCCAAAATCGAACCTCCCGCTGCCCCGTCTCCCAATGCAGGGAACTTGGCGCCCTCGGGGCCCACACCATCTCCGCCCGCATCAGACGCCCTCGAAGAAGTCGCGCCGCCCCCGAGCGAAGCCGCCACCAAGCCAGCCGAGTCTAAATCCGCCTCTCTCGATTCCTCGCTCCCCGCTGAAAAATCCTCGCGCGAAAAGAGAACCGGGAAGCCCGCGGTAATTCCGGGCCGTCTTGGGGGCGCCCTGGTCCGTCATGGCCGTGTCCGTCCCGAGGAAATTCTTCGCGCCCTGCAGATGCAGGAGGCTGGCGACCCCCGCCGCATCGGCGAAATCCTCGTTCAGCTCGGCCTCGTCACCGAACGCGACATCGCCGAGGCGCTCGTCGACAAGAAAGTTCCGGACTCCTCCGACGCCGCGATTCGAGTCGACGTCAACCTCCTCGAAAAGCAGATGAACCTCGTCAGCGAGCTCGTTCTGCTGCGCAATCGCCTCCTGCAAATTGCCAATGAGACCAATGAGCGCAACCTCAATGGCGCCGTTCACGGGCTCAACTACGTCACCTCCGAATTGCGCAAAAACGTGATGAAGACGCGTATGCAGCCCGTCAGCCAGCTCTTCGACAAACTCCCGCGCATCGTTCGCGACGTCTCCAAGGATCTCGGCAAAAAGATCAAGCTTGAAACCCAGGGTGGCGACACGGAACTCGACAAAACTCTTCTTGAAGCCATCAAGGATCCCGTTACCCACCTCCTCCGCAACTCTATGGACCACGGCATCGAATCGCCCGAGGTTCGCGCGCAAAAAGGCAAACCCGAGGAAGGCACCGTCTGGATTCGAGCCTTTCATGAAGGAGGCAATTTCCACCTCGAAATCGCCGATGATGGCGCGGGAATCGATCCGGACCGCGTGAAGCAGAAGGCCATCTCCAAGGGCCTCCTGACTACCGTCCATGCCGACAAAATGACCGAACCGGAAATCCTCAATCTCATCTTTCTCCCCGGCCTATCTACCGCCGAAAAAGTCACCAACGTTTCGGGCCGCGGCGTCGGCATGGACGTCGTCAAGACGAATGTCGAACGTATCGGCGGCCTGACCAAGCTCCAGAGCGGCAGAAATCGCGGCACCACGGTTTCCCTCGAGATTCCGCTCACCCTTGCCACCATCCCCGCGCTCACCGTCATCAGCGGCAAATCCGTCTTTGCCATCCCACAGGCCGCCCTCGTCGAAATGATCGCCGTGGACGCCGAGGACGCCCATAAATTCATCGAACACATTGACGGCGTTTCCGTATTCCGCTTCCGCGGCACTGTTCTGCCCCTGCTTTCTCTTCGCAAAGAGCTCAAACTCAAGGAAGTACTCTCGGACTCGAGCATCACCAAGATCGTCGTTGTCCGCACGGAGGGCCGCCAGGTTGCTTTGCTTGTCGACGCCATCCGCAACACTGAAGAAATCGTCATCAAGCCCCTCGACAAGCGCTTCAAGTCCATCGCCTTGTTTTCCGGAGCCGCTGTGCTCGGCGACGGCCGCGTCGCCCTGATCCTCGACATTGCCGCCCTCGCCCGCCGGGCCGGCATGGCCAGTTCCCGTCAGCAGGCTGCCGCTCAGGCCGCCGATGCTCAGCCGAAAGAACGCCTAACCCTTCTCCTCCTCAGCGGTTCTGACGGCGAACGCATGGGCGTTCCCCTCGATTTTGTCCAGCGCCTCGAGGAGTTTTCTCCCTCCGCCAGGGAACTTATGGGTGGCCTCGACGTCGTCCAATATCGCAACGAAATTCTCCGCATCATCCGCCTCGAAGAGACTCTCGAAAATCGCCGCACGCGTTCTCGCCATCCGGAAGAATCCGCCTCCGGGAAAATTTCCGCCATTGTCGTCCGTTCCGACGCGCATCGCACCGTGATCCTTGAAGTCCATCGCATCCTCGGCATCGCCAAGGTCGAAATCGATCAGTTGACGCCCCCCAGCCGCCCCTGTGTGCGCGGCTCACTCGTCGTCCAGGAGCGCGTCACCGAAATTCTCGATATGCCCGCTCTCCTAGCCAAGCTCCAATCCTCGCAGCTCGATCCCGCGCTTCTCGCTCCCCTGGAGGCACACGTCCCTCATGTCCGTTAAGCAACGCTATTCCACCTTCACCCTCAATGGCATTTGCTTTGGCGTTCCCGTCGAAAAAGTCCAGGAGGTGCTGGAGTTCCAGCACATCACTCCCGTTCCCCTGGCCGCTCCTGTGCTTCCTGGCATCATCAATCTTCGCGGACAGATCCTCACAACCTTTGATTTGAAAACCCGCCTGAACCTTGCTGGATCCGAAGGCGCGGGCGAGCCCATGATGATGGTCATTCAAACGTCCGAAGGTCCCATGAACCTTCTCGTGGACAAAATCGGTCCCGTCCTCGACGTGGATCCCGACCTGTTCGAACCTCCCACCGAAACCCTTAAACCCTCCGTCCGCTCCGTCACCACCCACGTCTGCAAGCTGGATGGCCAACTCCTCCTCGTCCTCGACACCGAAAAGATTGTCCAGCTTCCTGAAGAATCCACCGTCACCTCTCGAAAGGAGAAGCTCGGCCTCGAAGAAGCCGCAGCCTTGCAGTAACTTCATCGCTCCTGGACTCAACCATGTTCCTCTTGTAAACGTCATGACGCTCAGATCCACATTCACTTCTCTCGACAGCGACCTTTCCGGCAGTGCTGCTTGGCTGTGGCCGGCGTTGCAGCCATGCCATCGAGTACCAAAATTAAGAAGTCATACTGATGAGGGGAGACGCAAATGAAGTTAAAAATTGGAGCAAAACTCGGGCTTGGTTTCGGCGTTATCTTGGTTCTGATGCTGATCAGTAGCGGGCTTGCCTATTTTCGTACAACGCAGGTTCTCTCGCTCCAGAGTCGCATTAATACGCTGCGTGTCCCTACGATCGTTGCCGCCAAAGAGCTGCAGCGTGATCTGAACCAGTCGGGCAGCAAGGCCCGTCAGGCAATTCTTGCTGCCAACGACCCCCAAAGATTGCAAGCCGCGAAATCGATGTTCACCGACCAGAACGAAGCGATTTCCAAGGATATCGCCCGCCTCGAGGAATTTGCCCCGAGGTGGACTCTTCAGGAAAGTCGCGACCGTCTGGCCGGGATCAAAGAGCATGTCCCGACTTTGTTGAAAACCTTTCAGGAAGCCATTGATGTTTCTGCGGGCGGCTCCAAGGAGGCCATGGAGAGGGGCGGTGTGATCATGGACAACAAGGCGGTGCAGGAAAACAGCGCAATCAAGAGTCAGTTGGAATCGCTCTCCTCCCTGCAGGAAAAAGTGCTCAAGGATGATACCGTCGCTCTCGACGCAGTCTCGAACGCCATGATCTGGACCCTTGCTGTCGCCACCCTCTTCGCGCTCGTCGTCGAGGTGGTCGTGGCGCTCTTCGTCAGCCGCCAGATTTCCCACGCAACCTCCTCCGTTCTCCACCAGGCGGAGGCCATCGCCGCAGGTGACCTCTCGCGCGAACAGGTCCCCGTCACAACCCTGGATGAACTCGGCGACTTGACCAAGGCCATAAACCAGATGCACGGCAAGCTCCGACAGGTGATCCAGTCCATCGCCGAAAACTCCCAGAACGTCGCCAACGCCAGCGAGGAATTCTCCTCCGTCAGCCAGCAGATCACGGCTAACTCCGAGGAGACTTCCGCTCAAGCCAACGCCGTCTCCGCCGCCACCGAGGAAGTCAACCGTAACCTCCAGACCGTCGCCACCGCCACCGAAGAAATGAGCGCTTCCATCTCGGAAATCGCCAAAAACGCCACCGAAGCCGCCAAAGTCGCAGCTTCCGCCATGACCACTGCCAACGAGACCAACACCATCGTCTCCAAGCTCGGAGAATCCAGCGCCGAAATTGGCCAGGTCATCAAAGTCATCACCTCCATCGCGCAAAAAACCGACCTCCTCGCCCTCAACGCCACCGTCGAGGCCGCCCGCGCTGGCGAAGTCGGTGCCGGTTTCGCCGTGGTCGCCAACGAAGTCAAGGAACTTGCCAAACAGACCAGCACAGCCACGGAAGACATCAGCCGCAAGATTGAGGCCATTCAGACCGACACAAAAGCCGCCGTCCAGGCGATCAGCGCGATCAGCGGCATCATCAGTCAGGTGAACCAGATCTCCGGCACCATCGCCGCGGCCGTCGAAGAACAATCCGCCACCACCAGCGAAATGTCGCGCAACCTCACCGAAGCCGCCAAAGGCGCCGGTGAAGTCGGCCAGAACATTCATGGAGTGGCCCAGGCGGCGCAGAACACTTCCCAGGGCGCCACCGATTCCCTCAAGGCCGCCCAGCAGCTCGCCAAAATGTCCACCCAGCTCCGCGGCCTCGTCGAACAATTCCGCCTCGAGAAATCTTCTTCTTCTTTCTCAGATCGTCGCGGTTCTTCCTCCCAGCGGGAATATCAGCCGCAAGACGCCAGGGATGTGGATCGCGATGAGGTCCTCACGCGTTGACCAACTTCGTCCTCGGGTCCGCCCCCTCGCGGGCGGACCTTTTCCTGCGTGCGCCCTCGACTTCCTGCTAATCCAGCTTCTTCCGCGCAAAATGGAAGAGCGATCCTGCCAGCAGCAGAAACATGAACGCTCCAAAGAGATTGCTCGTTGCCAACCCACCCATGATCTTCGGCCCCACTGAAAACAGGTCCGGCCTCCAGGGCAACCTCAGCAGACTCGACACCCACTGGGGCACGCGTGTCGAAATCTCCGGGTCTTGCAGCAAATTGATCACAATACCCAGTAGTCCGAAAATCCCTCCCGCCGCAATCAGTCCGCTCGAATAAAGCGCCCCCGGGCTCGCCTCGCTGTCCGTGTCGCTCTTGTCCTTCAGGCTCGCGTCCACCGCCCAGCGCACCAAGCCTCCTGCGAACATCGCCGCCGTCGTCGCCACCGAAAGGTACATGCCGGTCGCGAACGCCAGCGACCTCACGCCCAGAATTTCTACTGCCACCACCATCGCTACGCCCATCAGCACCAGCCGCCAGGGCAGCCGCTGGTTCAAGATTCCGCTTATCACTGTCGCCATCAGCCGCGCCTGCGGAGCTGGCGCCTTGTCTCCGCCGATGCCCTGCGCCCACTGGAGCTCGATCTGTTTCGTCGCGTTGTCGTAGAGATATTCTCCATCCGCGATCTCATGTGAGCCCAGCACGTTGATCAGAACGTACGTCTTTCCTTCGTGCACGAACGTCGGCCGCTCCACCTTCACGCCAGAAGGCAGCGCCTGCAGGTTGACCGGAATCTGCGTCGGGATGTACCGTTCGAGTCCCGTGTTCATCAAGTTCAGCGTCGTGCCGATGGCGAACGTCGAAATCGTCACGCCCACCAGCAAGCCCATCTGCTGCCAGAACGGTGTCGCGCCGACTAGAAATCCCGTCTTCAAATCCTGCGACGTCGCCCCGGCAATCGCCGACGCGATGCACACCACCCCGCCGATCATCAGCGCCAGCACCGCGTAATTCGGCGCTGTCCACCCCGCCAGGAAAAAAATCGCGCATGTCGCCATCAGCGTGGCGATGCTCATTCCGCTGATCGGATTCGACGAATTCCCCAATAACCCGCTGATCCGGCTCGCCACTGTCACGAACAAAAATCCGAACACGACCACGAATACGCCTGCGAACAGATTCTGGTACCACGCCGTTTGCGCGCCCTTCATCGGGTGAAACGTCAGCAACACCCACATCATCACCACGATCACCAGAGAACCCAGCACCACCCACTTCATCGGTACGTCCTGCTCGGTCCGCCCGCTCCCTGCCGCGTCGCCGCCATCTTTCCGGACATCCTTCAATCCTGCCGTGAGCGCCGAAATAATCGTAGGCAGCGTACGCAGCAGCGTGATCAACCCCGCCGCCGCCACCGCTCCCGCTCCCATCGGCCGGATGTAGCTCCTCCACAAATCGTCCGGCGTCATCTGCGGAATCGGAATCGTCGAAGGATAAATTGGCGTGTTCCCGGCCAGCTGTCCGTAGAACTTGATCGCCGGCATGATCACCAGCCACGACACGATGCCGCCTGCAAACAATATTCCCGCCACCCGCGGCCCAATGATGTATCCCACTCCCAAATACTCTGAGGTCACCGCCGCCCGGAACGACGCGCCCGGAAACCATCTCGGCTGGTATTCCGGCTGTCCCGTCCACGTTTGCACTGTATTCATCAGGAAGGTGTATACGCCTCCGAGACCCAACCCCCAGAACACGCGCCCGGCAAACGAGCCGCCCCGTTCGCCCGCCACCAGCACGTCCGCGCACGCCGTCCCTTCCGGAAACGCAAGGTTTCCGTGCTCCTTCACGATCAATTGCCGCCGCAGCGGTATCATGAACAGCACGCCCAGCCACCCGCCCAGCAGCGCCAGTGGAAAAATCCGCCAAAATGTGAACTCCGACCCGAACCCCAGGAAAATCAGCGCCGGCAAGGTAAACATCACGCCCGCCGCTAGCGATTCTCCCGCCGATCCTGTGGTCTGAACGATGTTGTTTTCCAGAATCGTCGCGCGCCCGAAGGCCCGCAGAATGCTGATCGAGAGCACCGCAATCGGAATCGATGCCGATACCGTCAACCCCGCGCGCAATCCCACGTACACCGACACCGCGCCGAATAGCAGTCCGAACACTCCTCCCAGGATCACCGCGCGCAGCGAAAATTCCGCCGGACTTTGCCCCGGGGGCACGTATGGCTCAAACTGCCCCGTCGCTCCCGCGGGATTCCATGGACGGTCGCTCACCTGTAGCCTCCCCGAATCGTTCTCTGTATCTTTCGAATGTTGATTTGTTTCTGCGTGCCCGGATTATGCCCCACCCCGCTCCCTCCGCAAAGTGCTTCCTCGGCTCTCGAACACCACCCGTACTCCGGTCCTCTTGACATCTGTTTTACGAGTCAGTATTGTCACGAGCAATCGGTACCAAGTCCGTTGAAGTGGATCTTGCGGAACGCCCGTCCTCAGGCCTCTCTGTCCCTGTCCCTTGGCGAGCTTTCGCTGGTCCGTCCTCGCGGCCGACCTTATGCTTCGGGAGCCTCGCGTGTTGATTCGCCGCCTTGCTGCGCTGTTTCTCTGCGTCTGCGTTTTCGCTCTTTGTAAACCTGCCTTCTTCACTCATGCCTCCGATGAGTGGCAACCTATCGATCCTGCCGATCTCAAGATGACCAGCGAGCCCAAAGCCCCCGGCGCCCCGGCCATCTATCTCTATCGCCAGGTCGACCGCAACGATTCCGGCCACAACGCCTACGAACGCAACTATGTCCGCATCAAAATCCTCACCGAAGAAGGCCGCCGCTTCGCCAACGTCGAAATTCCCTACCTCAAGCGCGTCGCTGGTTTCAGCATCGCCGATATCCGTGCCCGCACCATCCGCCCGGACGGCTCGATCGTCCCTTTCGACGGGAAGATCTTCGACAAAACCATCGAAAAGACCAAGGGCAATAAAACCCTCGTCAAGACCTTTTCCATTCCCGACGTCCAGGTCGGCAGCATCATTGAGTACCATTGGACCTACGATTTTGCCGAGGACTATGTCTTCAATTCCTATTGGGTCGTCAGCGATGATTTATTTACTCGTTTGGCTAAATTCACCCTCAAGCCTGCTGAAGGCTGGTACCTCCGTTGGACTTGGCCCGCAGGCTTGCCCCAGGGTACCGATCCTCCCAAACAAGGTGACGACAAAGTTGTCCGCATGGATGCCAGGGACGTTCCTGCTTTCCAGGAAGAGGAATATATGCCTCCGGAAAATGAACTCACCTATCGCGTCTTGTTCATCTACAGCGAATCACAGTTTGAGGAAGATCCCGCAAAATACTGGCGCAATCTCGGAAAGAAATGGAACGGCCAGCTGGAAGGTTTCATCGGTAAGCACAAGGAACTCGAAGCGGCCGTTTCTCAGGTCGTTTCCCCCTCCGATTCGCAGGATGTAAAACTCCGCAAGATCTATGATTACGTCCAGCACTTCAAGAATCTCAGCTTCGAAACCCAAAAATCCGCCCAGGAGCAGAAACGCGACAAACAGAAGAAAATCCAGAACGCCGCCGACGTCCTCAAGAACGGCTACGCCGACGGTACCGACCTCACCTGGCTTTTTGTTGGCCTCGCTCGCGCTGCCGGCTTTGATGCTTCCGGGGCCTGGGTGTCCACGCGCAACGATTATTTCTTCAACGAAAAACGCATGAACAGCAACGAGCTCAACTCCAACATCGCCGTCGTCAAGGTCGCCGGCAAGGATGTCTTTTGCGACCCGGGTTACGCTTTTGTCCCCTACGGTCTCCTCCCTTGGCACGAAACGTCCGTGAGGGGACTCAAGCTCAACAAGGATGGCGGCGTTTGGTTCGACACGCCTCTCCCCCAGAGCACGGATTCCGTCGCCAAACGCGTCGCCTACTTCAAACTCTCCGGCGATGGCTCGCTCGGGGGCAAACTCACCCTGACTTTGACCGGCCTGGAAGCTGTCTATCGCCGCGACGAATATCATAATCAGGATGACGCTGCACGCAAGACTTACCTCGAAGAACTCATCAAGGACAGCGTGCCCGCGGCTTCCGAAGTGACTCTCACCAAGCAGCCCGATTGGGCCAGTTCCGAAGTCCCTCTTGTTGCCGAGTACGACGTCAAAATTCCCGGGTGGGCCTCTTCTGCGGGGCGTCACGCGCTCATCTCCACCGGCATCTTCACCGCCGCGGAAAAACATTTGTTCGAGCACGCCGATCGCGTAAATTCCGTCTATTTCGAGTTTCCGTTTCGCAAAGTCGACGACATCACCATCGACCTGCCACTCGACTGGAAAATCGACACGCTGCCCAAGGACACCGATGTTGATGCCCGCGCGGCGGAATACACTCTGAAACTCCAGCAGCAATCCGGAACCCTGCATATCAGCCGGGTCCTCCGGAGCGATCTTCTGATGCTTCCCAAATCGGCTTATCCCAGCTTGCGAGGCTTCTATCAGGCGGTAAAATCCGGCGATGAACAACAAATCGTGTTGCAACCCGGCGCTTCGGCTGCCGCCAACTGAACTCTCCCTGGTGAGCGCGCTCTTTTTCGCGCTCACCTTCTTCTTGGGGGTGCTGCCCTCCTCTGCCAGCGAGGCACCCGCCTGGATGCGCGCGCTGGCCGGTGCCCCTGTTCCGCCTCATGCCGATGACGACGATGCCGTTCTCCTCTATTCCGAGGAAATCCTGATCGTCCAGCCAAACGGCAAGCTCAAGGAAATCTATCGCAGCGCCTACAGAATCCTGCGGCCCGGAGGTCGTCATTTCGGCAAAGTCTCCTTTCCTTTCGATTCCGAAACTCGCATCAACAACATCCACGGCTGGTGCATTCCCGCCCAAGGCAAGGACTTTGAAGTGAAGGAAAAGGATTTAATCGAGCGAGGCTACACGGATGTTGCGGGTGGCGAGCTTGTTTCCGATCTACGGTCCAAGGTCATGGATATCCCCGCCCCCGATCCCGGCAACATCGTCGGTTTCGAATACGAGCATGAAGTTCGTCCTTACGTGCTTCAGGACGAGTGGTTCTTCCAGGAAGCCGTGCCGGTAAGCGATGCGCGATACACTCTCCAGCTTCCTCCCGGATGGGAATACAAGGCCGTCTGGATCAATCATCCCGAAGTGGCCCCCGCGAGTGTTGGCAACAATCAATGGCAGTGGCAGCTTCAGAAAATTCCTGAAATCAAGCCGGAAGACGACATGCCACCATGGAAGGGCGTTGCCGGTCTGATGGTCGTTTCCCTGATTCCCCCAGGAGGTTCGCAGCATGGCTTTCTCACTTGGTCCGAAATGGGCACGTGGTATAACGGCCTGCTGCAAGATCGCCTCAACTCTTCCCCAGAGATCGCTCAGAAAGTCGCGGAGTTAACCGCCAATCGGCCCACCACGCTTGGCAAAATCGAAGCACTCTCCGATTTCACCCAAAAAGATATCCGCTACGTCGCTATTGAACTCGGCATCGGTGGTTTGCAGCCGCATGCTGCGGCCGAAACCTTTGCCCACCGCTACGGGGATTGCAAGGACAAGGCCACGCTACTCGCCGTCATGCTCAAGCAAGTCGGCGTTGATTCTTACCCTGTCGTCATTAACACCCAGCGTGGCGGCGTCTCTCCTTCCACGCCACCGCATATTGGCTCCTTCAATCACGCCATCCTGGCCATCCATCTTCCGGATAGCGTCAACAGTCCTTGGCTCGTCGCCGTCGTTCAGCACCCGAAGCTGGGGCGCCTCCTCTTCTTCGATCCCACCGACGAGGTCACTCCCTTCGGCGAGCTCCACGGCCCCTTGCAGGCCAACTATGCTCTCCTCGTCACTCCGGGGGGCGGGGAACTCACGCGCCTACCGCAGCTGAGCCCCTCCACCAACGGGACTACTCGCACCGGCACATTCACCATTGATGCTAGTGGCCTTCTCCAGGGCAGTGTCCACGAAGTCCGTGTCGGTGACTCTGCCTGGTATCAGCGCTGGATGCTGCGCGACTCGCAAAAAGTCGAAGACCAAATTCATCCCATCGAACAGCTCATGGCCCATTCTGTCGGTTCGTTTCGTATCACCAAGGCCAGCATCACCAGCCTCAAGCAATACGATCTACCCTTTGGCTACGACTGGTCCTTTTTTGCTCCGGACTACGGCAAGACCGCGGGCAACCTCCTGCTGGTCCGCCCGCGCGTCCTCGGCATCCAGTCCAGTGGCATCCTGGAAACGAAGGAGCCCCGCAAATACCCCGTCGAGTTCGAAGGCCCGGAACGTGACTCCGACACCTTCGAAATTAAGCTCCCCGCCGGCTATGTCGTGGACGAGCTTCCCCCACCTGCCGACCTCGACTACAACTTCGCCAGCTACCACAGCAAAACCGAAGCTGTCGGCGACTCCATCCGGTACACCCGCACATTCGAAATCAAGGAGCTCAGTGTCCCGGTCTCTCAAATCAGCGATCTGAAAAAGTTCTACCGCGTCATCGCCAATGACGAGCGCAGCACCGCCATCCTCAAACCCGCGTCATCCCACTGATTGACGGATGGGGGACTAGGGAAGTGGACGCAAAACCCCGGAATGAGGGAGTAGCAGGCAAGTTCCCAGGCTGATCTCGATTGGCTTCGCCCTGCGTTGTTATATCCTTTCGCACCGGGCAATTTCCCCCCCGCCCGGTGAGAGGGATGCGAAATTGAATATGGATGTGCCTCCCGGCAGGACTTCTAGTGCAAATTCTGGGCTCCATCCTTCTCCCGCTGTCTTCTACTTCTTGCTGACCTTCGCCATCTCTTGGACTGGCGCGCTAGCTGTCGCATCCCCGAGCTTGCTTCGCCATGGTCCTTTGCCCAGGATGACAGGCATTCTCATGCTCCCCGCCATGCTGCTTGGCCCTGCTATCGCGGGCTTACTTCTGACCAGGATCGACAACCCGCGCGAAGGGTTGCGAAATCTGTTCCGCCGCATGTTCCACCGGCGAGTTTCTCCCCGGTGGTTCGCCGTTCTTCTTATTCCTCCTGTGCTGGTCCTTGCGACTCTTTTCATCTTGAAGACCGCTGTGTCCCATTCCTACTCTCCCAACTTCTTTCTCGCCGGAGTTTTCTTCGGGGTGCCTGCGGGTTTCCTGGAAGAAATCGGATGGACTGGCTACGCGTTTCCAAGTCTTCGGTCTCGCCGGACTGTATGGGGCGCGAGCATTCTCCTTGGCCTTCTCTGGTCACTCTGGCATCTACCGGTGATCGACTTCCTTGGCAGCGCCAGTCCCCATGGAAAGTACCTGTGGCCCTTCTTTGCGGCGTTCGCCACCGCCATGACCGCCATGCGAGTCTTGATCTGTTGGCTGTACTCCAAAACCGATAGCGTGCTTTTGGCGCAACTCTTGCATATCAGTTCGACCGGTTCGCTGGTCGTCTTTGGTCCCCCGGCAGTGGCGCCGGGGCAAGAGACTATGTGGTATGGGCTTTATGGCGTCTTACTGTGGCTTGTCGTCGCCGGACTTGTCGCTCGTGACTGGTCATGACCCTTGCCCGCGGTGCCTCCGGGAAGTATCGCCATACGCTCGCCGGTTCGGGAATAACCCGCCGATGGGCCCCGGCCCAACTCTCTACCTTCTGATTTTTTTGGAGAGCATTTTGACGCGGCAGCTTCACGCATCTTCTTCCCTGAATTGCCCGTTCTAACGGAGTAGACGCTTCAGCAATCGCTCCAGCAGGATGCGGTCCTGCGGGCCCAGCTTCACAAACTCCACACCCATCCCCTCGCCCGCCTTTACGCTCCGCACGATTCCATCCGCGCGCACGTTCCCGCCCGGTACCTCGAACACCATTCTCAGGCTCGTTCCCACTGGCGGCGCGTTCGGCACCGCCAGGAACACGCCTCCCATCCCCAGCGTTTGCACCCGGGAAATCTGTTGATCGCCCCCGCCGTACCAGGCTAAGAACATCCCTTTCGGCAGAGTGATGCGCTGGTAGCGTCGAACGGGCGCTTCACAAGCGGCTTCTGCATTCATAATCCAAATGGATCGTACGTGCCCGATCGGTAACGCGGAAATAGAACTAAAGTTCCAGCCCTTGGGTACCCTGATAGATCCTGGCGTGAGTCCGAAGGCTTGGCGCCAAATCCAGGCCGCTCTTTCTTCAATACACAAATGGAATCAGCTTGCGCGTCCGCGTCGCATACTCCGCAAACGCGCTTCCGTAGTGTTCCCGCAAATGGGAATCGAGAACTGGAATGTTCACGAAAACAAATCCCGCCAGCATCAACACTGGAATCATCGCGGTAGCCCACACCCCGGTCATCAGGCATAGCCCCGAAAACGAAATCAGATCCCCCAGGTAATTCGGATGTCGCGAGTACCGGAACAACCCTTCGGTGTACAACCGCCCCCGGTTTTCCTCCCGCTTTTTCCACTTGTGCCTCGCATATTCCGAATACGAGTTCATCCAGGAACCCAGGACGAACAGAAACACCCCCGCTACACCCGCCGTGCCGAGCGCATGCGGATTACCCGCCGCCTCCATCGCCAAAAAAACAAAAATGACACACAGCCACGGTCCAATCGTAGACGCCTCGCTCCAACCCATCCCCCGCCGCAAAAACACAAACTCCGTAAACAGCATTCGGACGTAGTAAATGGCAAGCGCCACGGCGACGCATCCCTTTCGCACCGGGTCCCCCGCCTTCCAACCCCAGCCCAGCCGGCTTGCCACGCTTTCCGCGCCTCCGGCCCACAGCAACCACCACGCAAGCGCGACACAGCCTAGCCCGAGCCCCGCCACCACTAACCGCGGAGCACGCAAATCGTTCGGCAGTTCATACATGCTCCGTTGTAGTTCGCGCTTCTGCACGGCATCCTCCCCAAGATTCTACTCCGCCCCGCGCCCAGGGGAACTTGCATCACTCCCTGGTCCGGAGGAATCCCGAAGACGGGGCAGCGCCCAATGATTGCTTGGTTGGATCAGGGGCCCTTGCGTGAAAACTCCCGCGGGCTGAGACTTTTCCTGCCGCTCTGACGTATTCCTGGTAAGGAGCAATTTCGATGAAATCCTTTTCGGTCTTCCTGTTGCTTCTCCTCCTGGCAGCCATCCTAGCTGGCTGCGCGGCCGGTCCAAATACATTGCAGGGAACCGCAAGCGAGCAGCACCAAACAGCGGGTTTCTGGCTGGGAGTTTGGCACGGCTTCATAGCCCCGTTTATGTTCGTCCTTTCGCTGTTTCGCCACCATCTGGGAATCTACGAAGTTTACAACAACGGAGCCTGGTACAACTTTGGCTACCTCCTCGGTTTGGCCTGCTTTTTCGGCGGCAGCGGCAACCGGTCGGCCCGATGCAAGTAGCAGGGCCACGCCAGTCCACGATGCATGTGCTCACGACCCCCGCCCCAGCGGCCCAACATTTTCCTGCAACGCGTTGCGAAGGGTGCCACTTTTGTTCTATGCTCTCTCCTCTCTGCGACGCGCAGCCCTTTTGTGATGCTGCGCGCCGCTCTTAAGGGGCACTCGAAAGTCCGGAGACGCGCATCGTTGGAATTGACCTCCACTCTGTCCGGACTGGCTGGATCTCGTATCGAGTTCTGAGCGTCGAATTGAAACAAACGTCGGAAGAAAAGCTTACGAGACAGTATCCCTGCCGATTGAAGTTGCTCCCGGCGAAGGAGGTTGTCGTGGTGTGCGCAATTCCAGTTCTTGCATTTCTGGTGACAAGCACTTTCGCCACTTCCGCGCTAGCCCAGCAGAAAACATCTCCCGCCCCCGTGATCGTCCAGCCCGGCGCCCCCGGGCAGCCGACAAAAACCCTCCCCCCTTCAACCAAGGGCATTCTCCCGCCGCTCGCCCAAGCCGACATCGACTTCATGCAGGGCATGATCATGCATCACCAGCAGGCGGTGGTCATGACCGCAATGATACCCACTCACACGGATAATCAAGCTCTCCAGGAACTGGGTGCCCGCATCAGCAGCTCCCAGTCCGACGAAATACGGTTCATGAAGCGGTGGCTCGCCGAACGCGGCCAGCCTCTTTCGATGGCCATGGCTGGCATGCCGGATATGGACCGTTTCGGCAAACCCATGGCGCTGATGCCCGGTATGCTCACGCCCGAGCAGATGGAAGCTCTGGGCAAATCCCAGGGCGCTGAATTCGATCGTCTATTCTTAACCGGCATGATCCAGCACCACGAAGGCGCTCTCACCATGGTGAAGGATCTGTTCAACCAGCCTGGCGCCGGCCAGGACGCGGAGATCTTCGACTTCGCCACCGACGCCGACAATACGCAACGCGCCGAAATCCGCATTATGCAGGGCATGCTCGAAAAACAATCCTCCGAGGAGAAACGATGATCCGATCGCGCGGTATTTTATTCAGCGTGTTGGTGGCGGGCTTATTCCTGTTTGCAGGAACGAGCCGGTCACGGGCCCAGGAACCTGCGCCGTCCAAGCCGGAGCCTTCCACGCAGGAGCAGGCCAAGCCGGACGCCGCCAAGGAGGAACCCTCCAAAAAGGAGGATCAAGAGGAAGAGAATCCTTTTGCACCGCAGCCCGCTCCCGTGCTGCCTCCGGGTATGACCGGCTCGGACGTCAATGATCCGCGCTACAAGCTGACTCCTGGACTCTACGATGCGGGCGAAACGTCCATGGGAATGAAACACCTCATCCTCATCAAGAAGCCCGACGCATTTCAGCTCGGCGCCGATGATCCCGACGATCCAAAGGTTGTGAAAACGATTCAGCTGCTCGGCATTGGCAATCTCGCCAAAATCCCCAAGCCTATCCAGCTCGTCATCGCGCAACTCGCCTTCTCCAATTCGGATCTCGCCTTCCAGGGTACACACCTGTTCCAGGGCAATTTCTACGGCATGAATATTTTCGACATCAGCGATCCCGCAAAGACCAGTCTACTTACCTCCATGGTGTGCCCCGGCGGCCAGGGCGATGTTTCCGTCTACAAGAATCTCATGTTCATGTCCGTGGAAATGCCCAACGGCCGCCTCGATTGCGGCACGCAAGGATTTCCACCCGAACCTCCTCCGACTCCGGAGGAAGTGAAAGAGAAGAAGCATCGCATCCCCGCCGCGCAAAAAGACCGCTTCCGCGGCGTGCGCATCTTCGACATCTCGGACATCCGCAATCCACGTCAGGTTGCCGCTGTGCAGACCTGCCGCGGTTCCCACACCCACACGCTCGTCGTCGACCCGAACGACAAAAATAATGTCTACATCTATGTTTCCGGCACCTCGTTCGTCCGCCAACCGGAAGAGCTTGCCGGCTGCTCCGGAGAAAAACCGGACAAGGATCCGAACACCGCGCTGTTCCGCATTGACGTGATTCAGGTGCCGCTGGCCGCTCCGCAGGACGCCAAGATCGTTTCCAGCCCGCGCGTGTTCATGGATGCCCGCACTGGCGCCATCAACGGCCTCAGCAACGGCGGCAGCCATGGGAAAAAGGAAGAGAAACCCCGCGACACCGACCAGTGCCACGACATCACGGTCTATTCGGCGATCGGACTCGCCGCGGGCGCCTGCTCCGGAAACGGAATCATTCTGGACGTTAAAGATCCTGTGCATCCGAAGCGCGTGGACGCCGTAAACGATCCCAACTATTCCTACTGGCACTCGGCTTCGTTCTCAAACGACGGCACGAAGGTCGTGTTCACTGACGAGTGGGGCGGCGGACTCGGCGCGCGTTGCCGTCCGAACGACCCCAATAAGTGGGGCGCCGACGCGATCTTCCATCTGAAGGACGACAAGCTCACCATGGCCAGCTACTACAAGCTTCCCGCCGCGCAGGGCGACACGGAAAACTGCGTCGCCCACAACGGTTCGCTCGTCCCGGTGCCCGGTCGCGACATCGAGGTGCAGGCTTGGTATCAGGGCGGAATCTCCGTCATGGATTTCACAGATGCCGCGCATCCTTACGAGATCGCCTATTTCGATCGTGGCCCGATCAGCCCCAAGTTGCTGATCCTCGGCGGCGATTGGTCCGCCTATTGGTACAACGGCTATATCTACGCCTCGGAAATCGCCCGCGGACTCGACGTATTCGAGCTAACTCCGACGAAAAACCTGACGCAAAACGAAATCGACGCGGCGAAGACCGTCAAGGTCGCCGAGGAAAACGTCCAGAACCAGCAGAAAATTGTGTGGCCCAACCAACTCGTGGTGGCGAAAGCGTACCTCGACCAACTCGGACGCTCGCAAGCCCTTCCCGCGAACCAGATCGCCTCTCTGCGCAAGAGCATCGACGCTGCGGAAAAATCGCACTTGAACAAGGGCAAGGTGAAGAAGCTTCAGCGCATAGCCCCGTCGCTCGAAAAGAGCGCCGCTTCCGCAAAGGATCCGGCGGACGCCGCGCGCCTGCGCTCTCTGGCGCAAGTCCTGAAGAACCCATCCGCTTAGCGGCATCGCGGTTATTACTGTTGCGTATTCGGCCGGAAAAGCCGGAACGCGGCTGCAATTTCACCAGGTGGGGAAGTTCTGTTACTGGCGCTTTCTGCAGTCCTAACGCAGTCCGTACACGTCGTAGCGGACCTCGAGGCATTCTAGATCCGCTTCGCCGATTTTGATGCATTGCAGGCGGTTCAACCACTTGTAGGCCGGGTGTGACGTCTGAAAACGAGGTGCCACGCGCAACGCAATTTTGGACGGCAGCGCCCCCTGAAGGAATTTTTGATATCCTTCCTCTCCCAGATCTCCCACGCCTGTGTAGTGGATGTAGATGAGAGCGTGGTCGTGCGTTTCGATGGTGGCCCGCACGTCCAGAATTCCAACGCCATCGATCCGTACCGTCAACCAATCGCCCCCGACTGGGCGAATAGAGCCCTGGATCTTTGGCCCGATAACCTCGCCACCGGTTACATAGAAATTCGCGCGAATCCCCTCCGCTATGGGGCCAATTACCTCCGGAGGATTTTTCAATTGCGCCGTGTACGAGCAGATGTGCTCGAGTTGGTAAGCGAACATGGCAGCCTCCGTGTTGGCATGGAATTGAATGCGAAACTACACTCGCAGTTCGTATACTTCAACGACAGAACGAGACGTTGGCGGGCGACGAACCAATCGCCAAGTCCTGAGTGCCACAGCCGCCCACTTGAATCGGTGGTCGAGGTATACTCCCTGCACCTTTGACGAAGCCGGAGAAGCCAGGTCCGCAATCGGCGAGTGCACCGCCGCATCTGCGTGATGCAGAACCGCCGCCTGAAGACGAAAGACGTGTCTGGAGGAGGCTTGTGAAACAGACCCAGCTCGTGAGTACAACAAAGCTTGCCATGGCGATGGTGCTTGCCTCGGTGATTGTTTTGCCGTGCGCGGCACAGAGCACTTCGCACCACGCCGTAGACCTCAGTGTCGTGAAGCCGGAAAGCGTCGGCTTTTCCAGCGAGCGCCTGGAACGCCTTCACCAATTGATCCAGGGCGAAGTGGACAACAAGCAACTGGCCGGCGCGGTGATCCTGTTGGCGCGGCACGGAAAGATCGTGGACTACCGCACCTTCGGCGTCCGCGACTTGGCCACCGGCGCGCCCATGACCAAAGACACTATTTTCCGCGACTACTCGATGACCAAGCCAGTCACCGGAGTCGCGATGATGATCCTCTACGAACAAGGGAAGTGGCTGCCCAACGATGCACTCTCCCGATACATTCCCGAATTCGCGCATCTGAAAGTCTTCAACGGGGCCGGGCCGGACGGAAAAATGCTTCTCGTCGATCCGGATCATGCGCCGACGATCCGCGAATTGATGACCCACAGCGCGGGATTCTCCTACGGTTCGGGCCACTCCCTGGTCGACGACGTGTACAAAGAGAAGCAGCCGCTGCACTCGGCGAATCTCCAGGAGATGATCGACAAGCTCTCCACGATTCCACTCAACTACCAGCCGAGCAAGGGCTGGGCCTACAGCCTTTCGATGGATATCGAGGGCTACCTGGTCGAAAAATTGTCCGGGCAGTCGCTGCCGGACTTCATGCGCGACCACATTTTCGCGCCGCTCGACATGAAGGACGCGGGCTTCTACGTTCCGGCGGACAAGCGTTCGCGCTTTGCCACCAATTACCGCGGCAACGCACAAGGGCAGCTTGAGCCGGCGCTCGCTCCCGGCGCTCCTCCGGACTACATCTCGCAACCCACGCTGCCCTCGGGCGGCGGCGGGCTGGTCTCGACGATCGAGGATTACTACCGGTTCGCGCAGATGCTCGGAAACGGCGGCGAACTCGACGGCAAGCGCATTCTCTCTCCCGCAACCGTAAAACTCATGACTTCCAATCACCTGCCCGCGAACCTGCTGACTGGTGAATTCGGCATCGGGCAACACGTCATGCGCCCCGGCTTTGGCTACGGCTTCAATTGCGCCGTCGTATATGATCCGGCCGCGGCGGCATTGACGGACGGCAAGGGAACGTTTTTCTGGGATGGCGCCGCGGGCACGTGGTTCTGGGCCGATCCGGCGAACGATATCGTATTTGTCGGCATGATCCAGCGCATGATCCATCCCGACAATCACGAACTGCTCTATCGCAGCCACGCCACCGTCTACCAGGCCCTGGTCGACCCCTCGAAGTAAAATAACGCTCGGTGGGGCCGGGAACGGTTCGCGTGCCGCATTTTTCTCCGAGGCAAGTTCAGCATATCGCTTTAGCCAGTTCCTAAAGAGGCGTTAGCTCTCCTCCCAAGCGGGGAGAATCATCTTCCCCCAAATAGTTATCGGATTTGTTTGCGACGCCGCGGCGGGCGTCACCGATTACTTGTTATTTAGCTCGCGGAGGGGAGTAAAGGCAGGGAGTTAAGGCGTACGCCCATTGCGTTGAAATACGCATTTCCAATGGCTGGAGCGACGGCCATGATGGGTGTCTCACCTGCGCCCGCGGGTGCGATGTCTTTCCGATCGAGAAGAATAGCCTCAATTTCCGGAACGTCGCGGAAGCGAGGCACGCGATAGCTGGAGAAACGGTTATTGGTTATGCGCCCGTTCTGAAACTCAATAGCCTCAAATAGCGCCCCGCCCATCCCTTGGATCATCGCACCGACCACTTGATTGCGAAGGCCGTCTGGATTCACGATCGCCCCGCATTCGAAGGCTTCCACCAATTTCTTCACGCGGACCTTTTTTGTTTTTAGGTCCACAGTGATTTCCGCAAACGTAGCCACGTAGCTGTTTTTTTCGCGCCCCACCGCGAGGCCGAAGCCTTGGCCCTCTTCGATTCGCTTCCGCGGCCATCCAAATGCCTCTGCGCCCGCGTCCAAGACAGCCTTCATGCGGGGGTCCGAGAGATTCGCCAAACGGAATTGCAAGGGATCCACTCCGGCTAGTTGCGCCAGCAAATCCATATGCATTTCCCTTGCGAAGTGATTCGCCGTGGCGGCTAGGCCACGATACGAACCGCTGCGCAGCAACAGCGGCACTGGATGGTATTGTGAGAGTTGGTTGGGAACATCGTAAGGCGTCTCAATCGCGGACATGCCGGAGTGATAGTTGTGAACCTCCCAAGTGGTGAGTTTCCCGTTATCGTCGATGCCGCTCTTGATCTCAATCACCCCCGCGGGGCGAAAATACGCCCACGTAAACTCTTCTTCACGCGTCCAAACCAGCTTCACAGGTCGACCCGCGGTCGCCCTCGCGAGTCGAGCCGCTTCGAGTGCCGCATCACTCGTGTGCTTTCCACCGTACGCTGAGCCCGTGTCCGGCACAATCACGCGGATGTCTTTTTCCGACACATGAAAAATGTCCGCAAGATCGTCGCGGACCGCAAACGGCCGTTGCGTACCCATCCAGACGGTAAGCTTCCTTCCACTCCATTGCGCGACCGCCGCGCGCGGCTCCAGAGGTGCGTGTGCGATGTAAGCGACAGTGAAGTCGCCTTCGAGACTGCGTGTGGCCGCAGCTATGCCGCTGGCCAGGGAACCCTTAGTCTGAAGAAACCGCTCTTCACCCGAGGGCTGGGCGTTATTCTTCAGATACGAGAAAAGTTCCTTATCGGAAATCTGTGGCACTTCCTTCCACTCCAATTGTATTCTTGAGAGTGCCGCTTCTGCTGCAGCCACGGTGCTTGCTGCGGCACCGATGAAATCCCCGTCCCGCACAATCAGAACGTCGCCTATGCCTTTTGCGGATGAATCATCATAAGAAACCAGCGTGGCTCCGAACGATGGCGGCCGCAGTACCTTGCCGTAGAGCATCCCATCCGGACGCAAGTCCGTACTGTAACGATGGCTGCCAGTAACAAAATCGCGCGCATTCGCCTTCCGGACAGACTGGCCGGCAATCGTCCACTCGGACGGAGGTTTTATCGGATCATTCAGTGGAGGTATTTGCGAGCCCAGCGATTGTTCGCTCACGAGCTCCGCGTAGGTCAGAACTTTGCCGGTCGCGGGATTTGTGACCCTCGCACCTGCCGCCACCAGTCCTTGCACCGGTACATTCCACCGCTTAGCCGCCTGTCCCACCAGCAAATCACGCGCGGCCGACGCCATTTTTCGCAATTGTGGCGTCATCGTCGGTGTGGTGCGGCTGCCAAATGTCCCGGCATCAAACGGGGTCAATGCCGTGTCGGCCATCACCATTTGCACGTTTTCGAATGGCATGCCCAGCTCATCAACGATCGTTTGCGCAAGAGACGTCCTCGCGTTCTGTCCAATCTCGGCTTTTCCGACAAATCCGGTCACTTTGCCATCTCCGCCGAGGTGCAACCACGCGCCGATATCCGTAGGAAGTTCCTCGCTGTGAAAGCCGAGCGGCCCTGGCGCCGTTTCTTGGGCAGCCAGGCTCTTCACTGCCGCGAAAACGACAAGCCCCGCACCAAGAATTTTAAAGAAATCGCGTCGCCCCAGCGCGAATTGGTGCATCGGCAACGCGCGAAATTCATACCTCTCGGGCTCCGGTTCCAGCCAGCGTCGCGCGGAGTTCATTTGCCACCCGCCGATAACTGGGCCGCGGCCTTCTCGATGGCTTCGACGATGCGTGGATGGGTGCCGCAGCGGCAGATGTTGCCCTGCATCGCTTGTACGATCTGCTCCCGCGTTGGGTGGGGATTCGACTGCAGCAGCGACACACTGCTCATGATCATTCCTGAGGTGCAGTAGCCGCACTGAAACGCGCCCAGATCAAGAAACGCCTGCTGCACCGGATGCAACGTACCATCTTTTTCCAATCCCTCAATCGTCTTGATGGGTTTCGAGGCGGCCACACTCACCGAAATCTGGCACGACCTGCGGGCCGCCCCTCCAAGCAGTACCGTGCAAGCGCCGCACATCCCTTCGCCGCAGCCGTACTTTGTGCCGGTCAGGCCCAGTTCGTCTCGCAGTACATACAGGAGCGGCGTATCCGGCGGATAATTCACGGAGTATTTCTTTCCGTTGATCTCAAGTTGAAGACTCTCGCCCATTCGACATCCCTTCCCGCGAGTCCAGTGAACTGATCAGCCTTTGCGGCAAGTGTCGCATGAAGCTTTTGCGTGATTCAACTTTCTCATGTGCGGTCAATCAGCCTTCCAAATGTCTGCCAAGCGCGATTCTCGGAGAATGGGGTAGGGTACCCGTCCTCTGGGTAAGGAAGATGGATGAAAGGTACGAATCAAACCCGGCAAGTTCTCGTAGGCGATGCCGTCTTAGTGGCACGAGATTGCATTTTGTCTTCGAAGTGGAATCGCGGATCACTCGCGTAATTGCGTCTCATGGGCACTGGCCAACATCGCCGCTGAAATAAACAAAACATCAGTTGATTCCCACTCTCGTTTGCTGCTCGGCGCTCGCTTGCGGGAGAAATTTGGTTGGGTTTATCCAGGTCGCTCTAAGCATGAACCGGTGGCGCAAGCCTCTATCCGGAAGAGCGTGCGGCTTCTATGGCAGCTTTGGCTCCGTTCAAAGTTGCGCGGGTCTCGCGGGCGATCTTGCCTTTCGCAATCAAGTTGAGGAGCTTGGCTTTCAAGCTTGCTGTTGAGTAATAGTGGGAGATCTCCACCTTCGTTGAGGCGCCACCGACCCTTTGAAACGTTGTTTCGACCGTGTAATCGCTGAGAATCCTGCTTATGCCGAACGTGTCCTCTGGCAAAACGGTGACGATCTTCTGCAACGGCACAATCTCGATATCCTTCTCAGTGCAGGTATGCTTCCCGCCTGAAAGATGACATTGGTACGACACACCCGGCTCGCGAATGGATTTTCCATCTATCAGATCGACCTTTAAGACGCGAGGATGAAACTCCGGGATTTTTGACAGATCCATGCTGTAAGACCACACCGCTTCCAGTGGCGCGTCGATGATGACCTCCTGCCTGGATCTAAACGGTGGCCGCACTCCTGCCTCCGAGTCGCGGGGATGGGCTTCGCTGGGTCACGCGAACGAGACTACATCGGCGGGCACAAATACCGCAGCATAATGTTCACGCACCCGGGCCGAACCATCCCGAGGCGGTTTTCGAAGTGGCACTCTCAGCCGAGCACCCGGCGCCGGAAGCAGTGCAGGCTGGTGAATAACCTTTCGATGTGCCATCGCTTGCCGTAGCGGCGCAGCATATGGCAGTCATTTTGCGGGCTGACGCCGGCCACGTCTGTGAGGCGCGACCCGTCCGATGTCGTATTCTCGTTGGAGCCGCGCGTCCACCCTCGGAAAATTGGATTATGCTACCGGCTTCAACTTGCCGAAGAATGTGGTCCAAATTCGAATGGCGCCCTTAGCGGAACCGGGTGCCGGTGGCGCAGATCGGGGTACGAGATTGTCATTGTCTTCGAAGCGGAATCGGAGCAGACTTTGCGTAGCTCCACGGCGCCGCACGCTTTCCCCACCCGCCCTTCGGTGCCACGATTGCGGAGATTCTCCACGGGCACGAAACATCCTTCCTGTTGCAGCGAAATCGAGGAGGACACTAGTCATGTTGCGAAAAATCGGGCTGTTGCTTGGCGCGGCGCTCGTGGTCTGCATTCCGGCGCTGGCGCAAGACAAAGTGGAACTGTTTGGCGGCTACACGTATATGCGGTTTCGAATTTCGCCGGACCAGAATATGAACGGATGGGAGTTCTCCGGGCAGTACAAGTTTAGAGACTGGCTGGGCGGAGTTGCAGATATTGATGGACACTACGCCTCGGTGAACGGAGTGGGAACGTCGGTGTACACGTATTTGTTCGGGCCGCAAGTGTCGTGGCCAGCGCGGGTTTCGCCGTTTGGGCACGTACTGCTGGGCGGCGCGCACTTCGGCGCGGGCGGCTATGGAACTTCCTCGTTTTCAATGGCGATCGGGGGAGGAATTGATACGCAGGTGACGGACCGGATCAGTTGGCGGATATTTCAGGGCGACTACCTGATGACGAACTTTGGCAGCCACACGCAGAACAACGCGCGACTTTCGACCGGAATTGTTTTTCGATTTTGAAGGATTGCGCGTGCGGGAGCGCCCGCCTTAGACCCTCCGCCTCCGCATCACGGCAAGCGGCCGCCGCCGTAAGGTCACTTTCGAGGAAGGACGAAGGTCAGGGCGGCGGGAGGACGCAAGGTAGACCAGCGATAACGAAGTTTGCGGGGAGCGGCGATGAGGAACTCCGTCAGGAGTCGCTGTGCCTGGTCGAAGGGAAGCGCGAGGCGGAAGAGGTCGGCTCTGCGGCCGTGATCGTATTTCTCGTAGCGCGCGGGACTCGCGGCGGCGAACGCCAGCAGCACGTCCCAGGGGGATTGCCTGGCAAAAAGCTTTCTCGGCGAGGCTTCGCGGCAGGAAATTTCGGTGACGGTGCGCTGCGTGCCTCCGCCCATTTCGAAAAGTGCCGCGGTGGCTTCGGCGGGGACGAAAGAGCGCGATGGATCCTCGTCGGGAAATGGGAGCAGGAGGCGCTCGAGTTCGGGGAGCTCGGCAGAGAGCGCGTCCCACGAATAACGGAAACCGTGGTAAACAACGGTGCCGCTGTGGAGAATTTGTTGGAGGCGCGCAGCGTCCTTGCCGGTGACGCTTACGACCATATCCACGAGTTCCGGGAGGCGGAAGATTTGTTTTACTACGGGTCGGACGGACATGTAGCCGGCGTCTTCGTCGGTGTAGCGGAGAGGGATTTGATCGGGCAGAGGCATGGCTGCGCTACGTTGAGAAAGTTTGCAGTGCTGTTACGATGACACAATCCCGGAAAATCGAGGCAATCGGTCAGCCGAGTTTGGCGAGGCGGGTGCGGACGAGGTCGGAAAGAGCTTTCCCGTCCACGGCTTTGCCGGTGAGGGCGTCCTTCGCCACTTTCACGACGGCACCCATCTGCTTCATGGAAGTGGCGCCCGTGGAGGCAACGGCTTTTTCGACGGCGTCGTTCATTTCGGCTTCGCTGGCGCCGGCGGGGAGATAACTCTCGAGAATTTTCAATTCGGCGGATTCTTTTTCGACCAGATCGTTGCGGCCGCCCTTCGAGAACTGATCGATGGATTCCTTGCGCTGCTTCGCGAGCGTTTGCAGGAGTTGGATGGATTCCGGCTCGTCGAGCTTCCGCATTTTTTCCACTTCCTTGAGTTGCAGTGCGGCCTTGACCATGCGGAGCACGCTCAGGCGCACTTCGTCCTTGGACTTCATGGCGACCACAATATCTTTTTGAAGCTGGTCGGAAAGACTCATGATCCCGTGCACTCCCTTTCCTGAACTATAGCAGACGAGCAATCTGGGCATGAAATTCCCGCGGCCTGGTGGTTTGACAGGCTCTGCGGGGGCACAGTAATTTGGAATGCTCGGATAGCGGGAGAAGAGACCGCTGAGCGTTGCGGCTTTTACCTGGAATAGAGGACTCATGAAAGTCATTGTGGCGGACAAGATCAGCGAGCGGGGGATTGAAATCCTGAAGCAGACCGGCTGGAAGATCGTTTTCACTACGAAAGAGACGTTGCAAGCGGAATTGGCGGATGCGGACGCGCTGATTGTGCGCAGCGCGACGAAAGTGACCCCGGCGCTGATGGACCACGGGCCGCGGCTGCGCGTGATCGGGCGCGCCGGAGTGGGCGTGGACAATATTGACCTGGGTGAGGCTACGAAGCGCGGCATCCTGGTGATGAGCACGCCGGGCGGAAGTTCGGTCAGCGTGGCGGAATTGGCGTTTGCGCTGCTGCTGGCAATGGTGCGGCAAGTGCCGAAATTCGATGCCGCGATGCGCGAAGGTCGATGGGAGAAGTCCTCTTCGGGCGCCGAAGTGCGCGGCAAGACGCTTGGACTGGTGGGACTCGGCCGGATCGGCAGTGAAGTGGCGACACGCGCGGAAGGCTTCGATATGCGGGTGCTGGCATTTGACCCATTCATCAGCGAGGCGGCGGCGAAGGAATTCTCCGTGGAACTCGTACCGCTGGATAAACTGTACGCGGAAAGCGATTTTATTTCGCTGCACACGGCGGTCAGTCCGCAGACAATGGACATGATCAACGCGGCCAGCATCGCGAAGATGAAGAAGGGCGTGCGCATCATCAATACGGCGCGCGGTGAATTGATTAACGAAGCGGACCTGGCAGCCGCGCTGAAGAGCGGGCAGGTGGGCGGGGCGGCGCTGGACGTGTTCGTGGAAGAGCCGCCGAAGAATTGCCCGTTGATCGGCATGCCCAACGTGATTGCCACGCCGCACGTCGCGGGGTCGACGGCCGAAGCGCAGGAAGAATTAGGAACGCAGGTGGCCGTGCAAGTGCGCGACTACCTGGTGGAAGGAATTATCAAGAACGCTGTGAACTTGCCGGCGCTTTCTCCGGAGCAATACCGGAGAGTGCGGCCGTACCTGGGGCTGGCGGAACGGCTGGGTTCGTTCGTTTCGCAGGCGGCGGCAACGCGGCCGGCGCGGATTCGGATTCGCTACGCCGGTGAAGTGGCAGAGGTTGGCACGCACTTGCTGCGAAGCGCGGTGCTGGCAGGTATGTTGAACGCCATCCTGGATGAAAAGGTGAACGTGGTGAACGCGCCGGCGGTGGCGACGGCGCGCGGCTTGACAGTTGAAGAAGAAACGCGGCGCCGCGAGCACGGCTTTCCGCACACGCTGGAAGTGGCGGCGTTGCCGGCGAAGACGGGCGACCCAGGATTCACCGCCGAGGGCACCGTGCTGCACGACGGCTCGCCGAGAGTGATTCAGATTGATGGAATTCCGCTGGAGGCGCAGCTTGCAGGCAACGTGCTGTTCCTGCGTAACGAGGACCGGCCGGGTGTAATCGGACACGTCGGAGCCACCCTGGGGAAGCATGGCGTGAATATCGCGACGTTCGCACTGGGGCGCCGCGATAACACCCAAGGAGCCGCGGCGGTATCGCTCGTGCGCGTGGACGGCGAGGTGCCCCCCGCGGTCATCGAGGAAGTGCGGCAGCATCCGGCGATCACCCAGGCCAGGCTCATCCATCTGGGGAAACCTCAAGAGTAGGCCAAGCCGCCTGTATTCCATGGGTTGGCGGCCAAATGGCACTGCGCCACTGTCTCCGCTAACCTTTTTCTGCAAAGCCCGTCTATTCACCTAATTCGCTAGGTACGTAACGTGTGTTCGGTCGCCCGGGTTGTCTGTTTCCACGGTTTGCGTTCCGTGGGGCGGAGATCCCTACATGGTGGGCACTCATTTCGTCGCCTGAACTTCTTACCGGTGCACGAAAGGGGTTCTATCATGACTCGGAATCTTCCCGAGCGTCTTTTCCTTGCACTGATTCTTCTGTTGTCATCATTCGCCACCTCTACCTTTGCACAATCTGGAACCACTTCGCTCCGCGGAACTGTCAGCGACTCTTCGGGGGGCGTGGTTCCCGGCGCCTCGGTGAATCTGGCGAGCCCCGAAATCGGCGTCAATCTGACCACGCAAACTGATAAGAACGGCTTTTACCAATTTCAGGAAGTGCGGCCGGCGACGTATGTGCTGACGGTGAGTGCTTCGGGGTTCGCCCCGTACAAACAGTCCGGGCTCGTGCTTCTGGTTTCGACTCCCGCGACGAGCGACGTTCTACTTCAAGTCGCCTCCGGAACAACGACCGTGGAGGTGCAGGCCGCGACGCAGACGTTGAACACGCAGGACGCCACGCTGGGCAACACTTTCGATTCGAAACAGATCCTGGCATTGCCGTTTGAAGGGCGCGATGCGGCGGGCGTCCTGAGTCTGCAGCCGGGCGTCACCTACGTGGGTACGAACCCCGACGACAGCATTGATACGCGGAACGGCGCATTAAACGGCGGGCGCTCCGACCAGGCGAACATCACGCTGGACGGCGTGGACAACAACCCCCAAAGCACTGGAAAAGCGTTTCAAGGCGCAGTCCGCTCGACACTGGATTCTATCGAAGAGTTTCGCGTGACCACTTCCGGGGACAACGCCGATCAGGGGCGCTCCTCCGGCGGGCAGATCGCGCTGGTCACCAAGAGCGGCACGAACACGTTTCACGGGTCGTTGTACGAACAGAATCGCCCTACGGTCACGGCGGCCAACGACTGGTTCAACAAGCAGGCGGAACTCTCCAACGGGTTGCCGAACGTCCCGGGAAAAATCATCAGGAATACGTTTGGCGGGTCGCTGGGAGGACCAATCAAGAAAGACCGACTGTTCTTCTTTGGTACGTATGAAGGCCAGCGGCTGGCGGAGAACCAGCAGGTGCAGCGCAACGTGCCAACCGACAATCTGCGCGACGGCGTAATCTTTTACCCGTGCGAGACGCCGTCGGATTGTCCGGGGAATACCGTGCAAGGTTTGACGCAGTCCTGGACGGCGCCCGCAGGGGTTTACGCTGTAGGTCCTGCGCAGATCGCGCAAATGGATCCAAATTGTACGGCGATTGGGTCGTGCCCGAACGGGCCGGGCGTTAATCAGTTCGTGGCGAATGCGCAAGCCAACGGCATCTTTCAGCAATATCCGCACCCGAATTCCAACGCCTGCGCGAACGCGGACGGTTTCAATATTTCCTGCGACAGTTTTTCCGCGCCGAATCCCACACGCCTGAACACGACCATTGCGCGCCTGGATTACAACATCAATCGCGCCGGCACGCATCGCCTGTTTGTGCGAGGAAATTACCAGACCGACACGACAGACGACCCGCCGCAGTTCCAGGGCGGAAAGCCTATCAACACTATTCGCGACACGAGCCGCGCGATTGCCGTGGGCTACATTGCGACTCTCTCCAGCAACCTGGTGAATAACTTCCGATTCGGACTGACGCGGCAAAGCCAAAGCCACCAGGGCCTGGAGGACGGCCCGAACGTCACGTTCCGCTATCTCGACGATTTGTCCCCCAGCATCAACTCGGTTTCGCCGTCCACCTCGTACACAACCAACTTTCATATCCCGGTGTACAACTGGCTGGACGACGTCAGCTGGACTCACGGCAACCACACGCTGCAATTCGGGACGAACATCCGGTTTATCACCAATACGCGAGCGTCGGATGCGTCGAATATCAACTACGCATCCACCAACCCCAATTTCCTGGCTGCCGGAGCGGCGGGAGGCGGAGGCAGCTTCGATCCTTCGTGCGCGACGGATCAGGGCACGCCGCCGGCGTTCTGCACCTGGAATTTTCCGGCAGTCGATCCAAACAATGCGAACCCATACAACTACGCCGTCGGCAACCTGGTCGGTGTGATCGCGGAAGTCGTCGGGCAGTACAACCGGACAGCGAAGAACGTGGCGATCCCGCCGGGAGCTCTGGTAGACAAGAATTTTCGC
>Ga0335082_10001039_pt1 | contig 29511 bp, 24 predicted proteins | sample Lox_Sample_41_FD_206718 | JGI IMG/M metagenome (GOLD analysis project Ga0335082, IMG submission 206718) | Soil microbial communities from Loxahatchee National Wildlife Refuge, Florida, United States - Lox_Sample_4.1 | ecosystem: Environmental > Terrestrial > Soil > Wetlands | place: USA... | reverse complement strand
GCGCGAAGTCGCGGGCCGACGTCGTCTGGCCCCGCACGAGCCCAGCGCGCCGCTCGAGCAGGTGCAGCGCCTCGGCGTAGCCGGCCGGAAGTGGGCGACGCGCGCCTCGTCGTCGCCAGCGCCGGAGCCGCCAGGCCAGCGCGGCGAGCGCGAGCGCGGCGAAGGCCGCGACGCCGAGCGCGCGCCCGAAGGACGAGCTCGCGCTGGGGGCATCGTCGCGCGGCGTGCCCATCTCAGGAGCCGCGCGCCAGCTCCGCCACGCCAGCCACCCGGAGCGGATCGCCCGCATCTGGTCGGAGCGATCGAACTCGACGACGTGGCGGTACCACCAGTTCTCGGCAGCGCCCGCGACGTCGCGCAGCGCGACGCTCCAGTCGAACACCTCCGCGCGCAGCCGCAGGTCGGGAGGGGTCGGGTCGTAGCGCACCCAGCCCGCCTTCTCGAAGTGGACCTCGACCCAGGCGTGCGCGTCGGATCGCGAGAGCTCGACGAAGCCGCCGAACTCGTTCTCGCGGCCGCCGGCGAAGCCGTTCACGAGGCGCGCGGGGATCGCGATCGAGCGCAGCAGGACGACCATCGCCGAGGCGAAGTACTCGCAGTGGCCCTCGGTGTGCTCGAGCAGAAATCCCTCGATGGGCGAGCGCGCGTCACCCGGCCGCTCGGGAGGCGGCCGATCGCTGTAGCGACCCGTGCGCCGCAGGTAGCTCTCGATGGCCTCGGCGCGCTCCGCGTCGGTCGCGGCGTCGGCGCTGATCCGACGCGCCAGCCCGCGGATCTCGGGCGAGAGATCGGGCAGCTCGAGCCAGCGCGCCGCGTCACCGCGCGGCAGGACGGCGTGGTCGTCGCGGAGCTCGGCTGCGCTCGGCGTCCAGGCCGACGTCTCGATCGTGTAGTGGACGCGGTCGGCCGCGGTCTCGGGCGCGAAGATGCCGCCGTTGGCGTCGCCCTCGAGGCGGCCGATGCTCCCCTCGAGCTGGCGCACCACGCCCGCCGCGAACACGACGCCCGATCCCACCGGCTCCCGCACCACCTGCTGCACGAGGTCGGGCCCGCGCGGCCGCAGCGGCACCCCCTCGAGCACGCGCCGCGAACGCCCGGTCCCGGGTCGACCCCCGAGCTGGTGACCTTCGTTCTGCTCCGCGGACTGCGCCTCACCGCGCGCAGGCCGACTCTCGAGTCGGCCTCCCAGCTGTACCCCGAGGTCGGTGGTGACCGCGAGCAGCTCGCGGCGCGCCGGCGTGACGGACCAGGTGCGGCCGTCGAAGCGATCGAAGGCCAGCCCGCGCCAGTAGGCGCGCTCCGGCGGTGGAGCGGCGCCGCGCAGCGTCTCGACGCGGAGGACGATGGTTGGATCCTGCCGGATCCGGCCGAGGTCTCCGAGCGCGACGCGATCCGAGAATCCGGCGGCCGGCGCGCCCAGGAAGCCCGGGCTCGCGAACGAGCCGGTGCGCACGCGCGGGAGCACCAGGAAGATCGCCAGCGCGAGGAGGATCGCGAGGCCGGACGCCGCAAGCGTCGTCCGCAGGAGGCCCGGCGCGTGCGCGCGCTGCGCCGACCAGGGCTCGCCCGCCGCGAGCGCCTCGCTCCAGAGCGTGTGCATCACGAGCGTCCATACCACCGAGAGCAGGAAGGCGAGCAGGAGCGGCGGAAAGAGCACGCTGTCGGTGAGGTTTGCCGCGAGGATCATCTGGAAGAGCGCCAGCGCCACCAGCAGGAAGTCCGAGCGCCGAGGTCGTGCGTCGAGCAGCTGGAGCGCGAGCGCCAGATGGGCGAAGAGCGCGAGGGACACCAGGGCGAGGGTGCCGCGCACCCAGAGCGCCGCCGCGGTGGCGATCACGGCGAGGAGCGCTCCATTGAGCAGCCAGCCGCTGCGCTGCCAGCGGGCGGGCCGTGCGCGCAGCGCGAGGGCGGTCGCGAGGGCGAGCCCGTGGAGCGCGAGGACGGCGGGCGCGAGCTGCCCGGTCGCGGCGAGCGCGACGTCGCTGACCGCCACCAGGCCGTAGCTCGAGAGCGGGCGCGGCGGCGGCGCGAGCGCGTCCCCGGCCGTCACTCGGCGGGCTCCGGCTGCACCAGCGCGAGGTAGCCGAGCACGCGGGCGCGGTGCACGGCGCCGGCTCCCGGCGCGAGCGCGGCGCCGTCCGTGCGAAGCCCCACGCGCAGCCCGGCCAGGAGCCCCGCCTCCGTCTCGGAGGCCGCGCGCGCGACCTCGCGCTCGAAGGGCTCGCCGCCTTCGGTGCCGCGGGTGCGCAGCACCACCTCCGCCTCGCTCGCGGCGTCGCCCTGCGCGTCGCGGACCAGGAGCGCGCCGCGGCGCCACGACGCGCGCCAGTGGACGCGGCGCGGCGAGTCACCGGGCGCGAAACCCCGAAGCGACGTCACCTCGTTGGCGTCGTCGCTCGGGGCCGAGACCTCGTTGCCGGCGCGGCGTGCTTCGCGAATCGGGGGCGGCTTCGCAGCGGCGAGCGGGGGATAGACGATCACCTCCGCGCGGCGCTCGATCCACAGCGACTTGGCGAAGAGCCCGAACGGGAAGCGCGTGGTCACGCGGAAGCCGTCGAAGCCGAGCGCGCCGCGCCGGGTGGGCTCGAGCTCGTAGCTGCGCGTCTCGCGCTGCCCGGGCGCGATGCGCAGCGCGAAGGCGCCTCCGAGGCGCTCGCGCGGCGCCCCGGGTGGGCAGCCGAAGTCGTCCACCGCGATCGCGTGCGCCCAGACGCGGCGCTGGGCGTTCGCGATCTCGACCACGATGCGCGCAGCGCGACCGGCGGCGAGCTCGAAGGGGAGGCGCCGCTCGACCTCGATGCCGCGCAGCGCCGCCTCGGAGAGCACCCCGGAGAGCACCAGGAAGGCGAGCATCAGCGAGAGCACGAGGTAGAGCAGATTGTTGCCCGTGTTGAGCGCGGCGAAGCCCACGGCGAACACCAGGGCGAAGAAGATCCAGCCGGCGCGCGTCGGCCGAAGCTGCCGGGGGGGTCGCAGCGCCCGGCGAAGCCGGCCGATCAGAGCGGCACGGCCACGCCGTCCAGGATCTCGCGGATCAGCCACTCCGCCTCCTCGGGCCCGCGCCCCGCGGCCGGGCCGCGCGGATCGAGGACCAGGCGATGCGCGAGGACGCCGAGCGCGAGGTCGCGCACGTCCTCGGGGATGCAGTAGTCGCGCCCGTCGACGAGGGCGCGCGCCTGGGCGGCGCGACGCAGCGCGACCGCGCCGCGCGGCGACGCGCCAAGCCGGACGGCGGCGTGCTCGCGGGTGGCGCGCACGATCTCGAGCAGGTAGGCGACCAGGCCGTCGTCGAACTTCACGCGCTCCGCGGCCGCCCGCATCTCAAGCAGATCGGCGCCGGCGAGCACTGCGCCGAGGCGGGGCAGCTCGGTCGCCGCGGGGTCCTCGCGGAGCACCGCCGCCTCGTCGGCGGCGTCCGGGTAGCCGATGCGGAGCCGCATCAGGAAGCGGTCGAGCTGCGACTCGGGCAGCGGATGCGTGCCGTGGTGCTCGAGCGGGTTCTGGGTCGCCACCACGAGGAAGGGCTGCGGGAGCGCGTGGGCGATGCCGTCCACGGAGATCGATCCCTCGGCCATGGCCTCGAGCAGCGCCGACTGCGTCTTCGGACTGGCTCGGTTGATCTCGTCGGCCAGCACCACCTGTGCGAAGAGGGGCCCGGGCTGGAATGCGAACGCACCGGTCGGGCGGCCCTCGCGCAGCTCGGGAACCGCGGACCCGACCAGGTCGGCGGGCAGGAGATCGCTCGTGAACTGGATGCGCCGGAAGCTCGCGTCGACCGAGCGCGCGAGGGCGTGGGCGAGCGTGGTCTTGCCGACGCCCGGCACGTCCTCGAGCAGGATGTGTCCGCCCGCGACCCATGCCTCGACGGTCTGGCGGATCACGTCCGGCTTGCCGCGAACGGCCCGCTCGACGTTCGCGCGGAGCTTGCGCGCCATCTCCGCGGCATGCTCGGGATCGAGCGGGGGGCTCTCTGCAGACACGTCTCGGGCCACGGATGCTCCGGGGGCGCGCTCCGCCACCGGGAATTCTTCGGCCGGCAGCGACTCGATCCTGAGGGTTCGGGCGGCGGCAGGAAGCCGGCAGCGAGCGCGCCAAGCGGCCCGCGCGCGACGGCGTTCAACGCCCCGCGACGGGCGCGATCGGGAGGCCCAGCGCCGCGCGCGGATCCGGCGCTGCGGCGGCCGCGCGCACCTCGGCGACGAAGGCGTGGAGGTCGCCTCCCCCCGCCGCGAGGCGCGCCGCGTAGGCGTCGAGGTCGCGCTCGTAGCTTCCCGCGAGTGCGAGGCAGGCGTCGTTCAACGGGAGCGCGGCCGCCCAGCGGGCGGCGTCGGGACCGTGGAGCGGGAGCGCCGCGAGCGAGCGGCGCGCCTCGGCCTCGAGCGCGGCGCGCCCCGCCGCTCGCTGCCCGGTGTCGGGCTCCGCATAGAGCGCCGCGATCCGCGCCCGCAGCTCGGAGAGAACGCGCGCCGCGGCCCGCTCGTCGCCGATGCGGGCGCGCTCGCGCTCCTCCGCGGCCGGGTCGGCCGCGAAGAAGCGCAGCGCCCCCTCCTGGCCGATGAAGGTCGCGACCCCTTCGTCGAAGTCGGCGTCGCTCGGCACGTAGACCGTCGCGTGCACGAGCTCGTGGATCAGCGTCTCCACGAGGAAGCCCGGGCCCGCCCGCAGCATCGGACCCGTCACCGGATCGTCGAGCCAGCCGAGCGTCGAGTAGGCCGGCACCGGGACGACGCAGGTGTCGAGGCCGTTCGCGCGCAGTCGCGCGGCCTCCTCTTCCGCGCGCGCCGGATCGAAGAACCCCTTGTACGGAACCCGGCCGAGCAGTGGGAACCAGAAGCCCGCCGCGTCGATCTCGCCGGGTCGGGTGGCGACGACGCTCGTCACCACCCGGTCGCCGGGCCATGCCGCGTACGACGTATACTGCTGCCCGACGCGCAGCCCGAGGTCGCGCGCGAACTCCCGGGTCGGAGCGACGAGCCCCAGCGCGTCGCGCAGCTCGGGCTCGCTCGACGGGTCGTCGATCACCTCGGGGATCGGCCGCGACGCGACGAGTAGCCGCGCCTGGCCGCGCGCCACGTGCGCGAGGTAGCAGCCGGGGAGGGCGATCATCAGCAAGAGCGCCGCGGCCGCGCGCTTCGTCCGCTTCGAGGTGCGCGCAGCGCACGAGCATGCCGAGATCGCGCTCGCCGAGCTCTGGTCGGCGGGGGCGTGCGGGATCGAGGAGCGGGAAGACCGGTTCATCGTCTACGCGCCCGACGAGCGCGGCGCCGAGGTGCGCGCGGCCGCTCTGGCGGAGCTCGGCGCCGAGGCCGTCTCGGCCGTGGCTCCCGTCGCGGAGCGCGACTGGTCGGAGAGCTGGAAGGAGGGCCTTCGGCCGCTCGTGGTGTCGCCGCGCCTCGTCGTGCGCTCCCCCTCCGCGTCGCACCTGCTCGCGGCCGGGCAGCGCGAGGTGGTGATCGAGCCGCGCCAGGCCTTCGGCACGGGTGCGCATGCCTCGACCGCGCTGGCGCTCGCGGCGATCGATCGCGTGCTCGCGGCGCGGCGCGTGGAGAGCGCGCTGGACGTGGGCTGCGGCAGCGGTGTCCTCGCGCTCGCGGCGCTGCGCCTCGGCGCGCGGCGCGCGGTGGCGTTCGACCTCGATCCGCCGGCGGCGCACGAGGCGCTCGACAACGCCGTCCGCAACGGCCTCGGCGCGCGGCTCGCCGTCTTTCGCGGGACGCTCGCGGCGCTCGGCACCGAGGGCTTCGACCTGGTCGTCGCCAATCTGATCCGCAGCGAGCTCGCCCCGCTGCTCTCCGGCCTGGTCGAGCACCTCCGCGCCGGCGGCGCGCTCATCCTCTCGGGCCTGCTCCGGAGCGAGCACGCCGTCCTCGCGTCCGAGCTCGAGCGGCTCGGCGCGCGCGTCATCGATGCGCGCGCCGAGCGGGACGAGCGGGGCGACGACTGGCTCGCGCTCACGGCGACCCGCTGATCTGCTCGCGCCACCACGCGAGGAGACGCCCGAGCGTGTCGCCGATCGCGACGCGCGGCCGCCAGCCGGTGGCGTTGCGCAGGCGCTCGGCGTTCCCGAGCGAGGCGTCGGTCGGTCGCCAGCGCTCCGCGTCCACGCGCACCGCAGGACGCGCGGTCGAGCGGGCGAGCAGCTCGTCGAGGATGCGCCGCACTGGGAGGGCCTCGCCGCTCGCGACGTTGTAGGCACCGCGCGGCACCGCCGGATCGAGGAGTCGCAGGTAGGCGTCGGCGACATCGCCAACGTCGAGGAAGTCGCGCGACGCATCGAGGTTGCCGACCGACAGCTCGGGCGGACGGCGGCCCGCCTCGATCTCGGCGATCTGGCGCGCAAAGCCCGAGGCGACGAAGGCGTCGCTTTGGCCCGGCCCGGTGTGGTTGAAGGGCCGCGCGCGCACCACGTCGAGGCCACAGGCCGCGCCGAGCGCGTCCGCGGCCGCCTTCGCGCGTGCGTAGGGAGAGGCGGGAAGGAAGGGGGCGCGCTCGTCGAGCGCGCGCCCGTCCGCGCTCGGCCCGTAGACCTCGCCCGAGCTCACCAGGAGGACGCGCGCGCGCGGTGCGCGGTGTGCCGCCGCGCGCAGCAGGTGCAGCGCGCCGAGGAAGTTCACGCGGGCGACCTCCGCCGGCTCCGCGAAGGAGCGCGCCACCGAGGTGAGCGCCGCCAGGTGCACGATGGCGTCGGGCGCGGCGCGCGCCACCGCGGCGTCGACGGCCTCCGGATCGCGCACGTCGACCTCGCGGTCGACACAAGCCACCGCGTGGCCCGCCGCGGCCAGCCGCGGCGCGAGCCACGAGCCCACGAAGCCGCGCGCTCCCGTGATCCAGACGCGCACGGCGGGCGAAGCTGCCAGAGGCGCCCGCGCTGTGCTACACGGGCGGGGTCTTGAACTCCGTGGCGGCGGTCCTCTTCGACCTGGGGGGCGTGCTCCTGCGGCTCGACTACGCGGCCATCGTCGAGAGCGCGGGCGCGCTGGGGATTGCGCTCGACGGCGCCGCGCTCCCGCGGGCGGAGGCGCAGGCGCGCCGCGCGATCGACGCGCGGGCGGTGCGACACGGCTCGGTCCCCGGCAGCGATGCGACGCGCGTGCCCGACTACTTCGACGACCTGCTGGCGGGCGCCGGCGTGGACGAGGCGGCGCGCGGCCCGCTGGTCGCCCAGATCCGCGCCGACCACCGGGCGCGCAACCTCTGGCGCGTTCCGCTCGAGGGCGCGCGCGAGACGCTCGGCGCGCTGCGGCGCTCCGGCCTCCGCACCGGCGTGGTCTCGAACGCGGACGGACGCGCCGAGCGGCTGCTCGTCGAAACCGGCCTTGCGCCGCATCTCGAGGTGATCGTGGACTCGCACTACGAGGGCGTCGAGAAGCCCGACCCCGAGATCTTCCGCCGCGCCCTCGCCCGCATCGGCGCCAGGGCCGCCGAGGCGGTCTTCGTGGGCGACATCCTCTCGATCGACGTCGCGGGCTCGCGCGCGGCGGGCCTTCGTCCGATCCTGATCGACGCGACGGGCGGCTACGCCGACGCGCCGTGCGAGCGGATCGAGCGCCTGCCCGAGCTGCTCGCGCTGCCGGGCTTCGGCGGCGCGCCGCGCGGGCGCAGGGGGGAGGCATGATCCTCGGGGTGGCCGGACCGAACGGCGCGGGCAAGGGCGAGGTGGTCGCCTTTCTGCGCGCGCGCAGCTTCACCGCGCTCTCGCTCTCCGACGTGATCCGGGAGGAGCTCCAGCGCCAGGGCGTCCCGGAGACGCGCGAGCGAATGATCGACGCGGGCCGCGCGCTTCGCGCGGCGAACGGAGCGGCGGCGCTCGCCGAGCGCCTGCGGCCGCGCCTGCTCCCCGACCGCCACTTCGTGATCGACTCGATCCGCCACCCGGCGGAGGTCGAGGCCCTGCGCCGAGCGGGGCGCTTCCGGCTGCTCTGGATCGACGCCGAGCCGTCGCTGCGCTTCGAGCGCCTGCGCGCGCGCGCGCGCCCGGGCGACCCCGACACGCTCGAGCGCCTCCTGGCGCTCGAGGGCCGGGAGCGCGGCAGCGCGGACGGCTCCGCGCAGCAGCTCGACGCGGTGGCGGCGCTGGCCGACGTGCGACTGCGCAACGACGGCCCGCTCGCCACCCTTCACGCCCAGCTCCAGCGGCTCCTCGAGGAGTCGATGGGCTTCGAGCGGCCGGGCTGGGACGAGTACTTCCTGTCGATCGCGCAGGTGGTGGCGTCTCGCAGCAATTGCGTGAAGCGGCACGTCGGCGCGGTGATCGCGCGCGACCGGCGCATCGTCTCCACCGGGTACAACGGGACGCCGCGCGGCGTGCGCAACTGCAACGAGGGCGGCTGCCCGCGCTGCAACGCCTTCGGCGAGTCCGGCGCGCGCCTCGACCAGTGCCTGTGCTCCCACGGCGAAGAGAACGCGATCATCCAGGCCGCCTACCACGGCGTCTCGGTGCGCGGCGGCACGCTCTACACGACCTTCTTCCCGTGCATGCTCTGCACGAAGCTCATCATCAACGCGGGGATCGCCGAGGTGGTCTTCAACGCCGCCTACGCGCTCGACGACGTGGCGGCGGCGCTCCTGCGGGAAGCGGGCGTGAAGGTGCGCCAGGCGGAGCTGCCCGCGCGCGGCGCGTAGGCCACGGCCACCGCTCCGCGAGCCATTCGGAAGGTTGCCAACCAGGGTCGGGTTCGAATCCCGAATCTGCAGCTAGCGGGCGCCCTGGGCTCCATCGAGCAGCTCGCGGAAGCCCGAGGGCGCGTGCGGGCCGATCACGAGCTGCTCGAGCACGCCGATGCCCTCGCGCTCGCCCATGCGGGCGCGGCAGAGCTGCTGCACGTGCAGGTGCCGGGGATCGAGCGGTGCCAGCTCGGAGAGCTTCCAGCGCTCTCCCGCCACCGCCTCGGGCCCCTTCCACATCCCGTGGCCCCACTCCGGGTGCAGGTAGCCGATGCCGAGCATCTGGAAGGTCAGGAGCGGCTCGAGCGCGATCGCGCGCGGCTCGCCCTGGCGCGGGTGGAAGACGAGCTCCGCCGAGGCGGCGCGCCGCGTGCCGCGGGCCCAGCGGATCCGGTGGCGGACGTCGCGCATCGCCTCGATCGCCGCGGAGTCGGGGAAGGGCGCGTCGGCGCTCGCGAGCGTGGGCAACACCACGGCGTTCTGGTGCCAGCGCTCGCCGGCCGCGTCCTCGTTCACGTCGAAGTGCGTGCAGCAGTCGTCGAACTGGAGCGGCGCCCAGAGCCAGAAGAACTGGGGGGGGCCGGCGGCGGGGCCCGGCCCGCGCTCTCCGATCGGGCGGACCCCCCACGACCGATCGCGGCAGCCGAGCACCTGGGCCGGCTGGATCGCGATGCGCTCCCCCGCCACCTCGAGCTCGCCCTCCCAGGTGCCGAACTGCGTGAAGCGCGTCACGTCCATCACGAGCCGCCCGGCCTCGCGGCGCGAGAAGCGCGGCTCCTCGACTGGAGCGCTCCGCGCGCGGAAGCGCAGCTCGCCCGCGATCTCCCACGCGTTGTGCGCGATCGAGACGCGCAGCGCGCGCATCGGCACCTCGATCTCCACGGCGATCGGACCGACGCGCAGCGGATCCGAGCGCGCCGCCTCGCGCGAGGCGTGCAGCGCGTACTGGACCCCGTCGCGCACGACGCTGAGGGACGCGTCGGCGATCCCGCGGTTCGGGTACAGCCCGAACGCCACCGCGAAGAAGAGGTCTCCGGCGCGCGTGTAGCCGTTGAAGAAGAAGCGGTCGTAGAAGTTGCGGTCGCCGGTCGCCGGGTGGGCGAGCGGCTCCGCCGTCTGGTGGACCGGGTGGTCGTCGAGCGGGTGCAGCATGGGTCAGCCTCGCGAGATCTCTTCGAGGAGGGAAGGCTGGAGCAGGGCGAGCGCGCGCACCGCCTGCGCCGCGAGATGCCCGCCGAGGATCGGGCGGATCGCGTCACCGAGCGCCGGCGGGACCGACTCGAGCTCGGCGAAGGCGTGCGCGAGTGCCTCGCGCGCGGCCTCGGCGCGCGCGGCGACAGGGCCTGCGGGCCATTCCTCGAGGCGCGCCTCGATGCGGCCGGCCCGCGCGGCCTCTCCCGCCTCGCGAAGGCGCGCGGCGGCGCTTCGGAGCGCCGCCTCGGCCGACTCAGCCTCGACCACGAGCGGGGCCGCGGCCCACTCGAGGCGCCTGGCGGCGTTTCGAAGCACGTCGACGGCGGCGTAGAGCTGGCCGCGCGCGGAGCGCGAGGAGACGTGCGGCAGCACCTGCTCGATGAGCGCGCGCGCGACGCCGTTCAGCAAGGTCTCGACGGGAATGCGCACGCGTCCCTCCTCGGGCATCTCAGGGCAGCTGATGGCAGCGGAGCCCTCTTCTTCATGGCAGCGGGAGCCCTCTTCTTCATGGCAGCGGGAGCCACCCGCGCAGGCCGACCACGAGCGCGTGCAGGAAGGCCAGCTGGTGGTCGAAGATCGCCATCCGCAAGTCCGCGGTGCGCCCGTCGCAGAAGGCGCGGATCCCGGTCATCTGGATGGCGATCATCTTGACCGCGGCGAGGAGCTCCCAGAAGCGGAGACGCTCGCGGTCCACCTCGCGCCGCGCCGCCGCGGCGTAGTGGGAGATCCATTCCTCGGGCGCCACCAGGCTCGCGGCGCGCGGCGTCCCTGCGCGCCACAGATGCGAGATGCACCACGCCACGTCCTCGACCGGATCACCGAGGTGCACCATCTCCCAGTCCAGGAGACCCGTCAGCCGGCTCGCGGCGCCGCCCCGTTCGACCAGCCAGTTGCCGAGCCGGTAGTCGCCGTGGAGCAGCACCGTCTCCTCGCAGCGCGGCGGGTGGGCGTGCAGCCAGCGCAGCGCCTCCCGTACCGCGGGGTCGGGCGCGAAGCCGCTTCGCTCGATGCGGCCCTCCCAGCGCCGGACCTCGCGCTCCGCGGCCGCCGTCGGAGCCGTCGAGGCGGCGCGCGGATCGCCGAGGAAGGCGAGGTCGTGGGCGCGCCAGTCGACGGAGTGGAGCTGCGCGAGGGCGCGCGCCGTCTGCGGCGCCAGGGCTGCGCGCTCGGCGGCGTCGAAGGGGCCCTCGTTCCGCGCGCCGGGCGCCGGAATCGGCACCTCGCCGGGGAGCCGCTCCATCACGTAGAAGGGGCGCTCGAGGACCGCGGGATCGCGCTCGAACCACGGCGTCGGCGGCGAGGGGATCGGGTCGTCGGAGAGCGCGTGCAGCACCCGGAACTCGGGCTCGAGGTCGTACGGCTCGAGGAGCCCCGCCACCGGCTCGCGCTTGAGGACGAAGGCGCGCTGCTCGCGCGCTCCACCGCGGGCGATCTCGGCGCGGAACGAGAAGGTCTCGGCGGAGAAGCCCTCGGTGTGGGCCTCGACGTCGCCGACGACGACCGCGGCCGCGTCGGGAATGCGTTTCGCGAGGAAGCGCTCGAGCCGCGGCGCGAGATCGCTCACGGAAGCGTCCGCGAGGCCTCGCCGCTGAGCAGCGAGGCGTAGAGCTCGCGCACCTGGCGCTCGGTGTCTCGGAGCTCTCCGGAGTTGTCGATCACGTAGTCGGCGAGCGCGCGCTTCTCGTCGATCGGGAGCTGCGCGGCCACCCGCCGCTCGGCCTCGCCCCGCGTGCAGCCGTCGCGCGCGATCGCCCGCTCGATCTGGAGGGGCGCCGGGCAGTAGACGAGCACGGTAGCGTCGAAGGGCAGCCGCGACGCTCCGGCGCGCCCGGCGGCGCGTCCCTCGAAGAGCAGCGGGATGTCGAGCACGACGAGCGCGTCGCCCGCGCGGCGCGCCGCCTCGAGCGCGCGCGCCATCTCGGCGCCCACCTTGGGGTGGATGATCTCGTTCAGGGTGCGGCGCGCGGCCGGATCGCGGAACACCAGGTCCGCCAGCTTCGCGCGATCGAGCGCGCCGTCCGGGGCGATCACCTCGCGGTCGAGGCGGGCCGCAATCTCGTCGAGCACTGGCGAGCCCTTCGCCTGGAGGCGATGCACGATGGCGTCGGCGTCGATCACCGTCGCCCCGAGCCCCGACAGCATGCGCGCGACCGTGCTCTTGCCGGTCCCGATCCCGCCCGTGAGGCCAACCACCCGCGTCACGGCGCCGACCCTACCACAGCGCCGCCGCGCGGCTTGTGCTCGCGGCGGGTTCGAGCGTAGGATGGCTCGGTTCGAGCGGGCGAGGTGGAGTCCATGCGAAGCCTTCTGAGACGGACCAGTCGACGGCACCTCAGGGCAGTCGCGCTCGCGGCCGGCCTGCTCGCCGCCCCGGGCGCCGAGGCCGAGGTGCTGCCGTTCGACGCCGACTTCCTGCTCGCGGTCGAGAGCGTGTACGGCACGCTCTTCGTCGAGATCGGTGGCGCCGGCCTGGCGACGGTCGGCGGTGCAGGCGCGCACGTCGCTTCCCTCGATCTGGCGGGCGGGGCGATCGCCACGGCTGGGAGGCGGATCGCCATCACCTCTCCCGGGGTAGCGCCAATCGACGGCCTTCAAGTTACGCTCGCCAACGCCGCGGGCCACTTCGCGCGGACGCCCAGCGGGCATCTGGCGGGCGCGATGCCGCTACCCGGTGTCGCCAAGCTCTGCGTCTTTCGGGCGTGCGGAGCAGATCCGATCGCGAACGTGACCGTGCCGCTGACGCCGATCGGCGGCGGAGGCGTGGCCACCGCGATGGGAGGGCTCTTCGACGTCACCTTGAGGGGCGGACGCTGGACGACGCGGACGATCCTGGTCCCCGGCAACATCGGTTCGATCTCGACGGTCGCGGGATTCGCCCACGGCCCGGGCTCGGCCACGAGCAGCACGGCGCAGCCGGGCGGCTCCATCCAGCTCGTCACGCCCTTCACAGTCGAGACCCACCTGGGGGCCGACGGGCCGAACAAGGGCTTCTCCGTGCTGGCGCTGCGATTCGCGCCGGAGCCAAGCGCGGCGCTCCTGCTCGGCGCCGGAATCGCCCTCCTCGCGGCCGGGTGGGGTCAGCGGCTGCGTTCGTCCTGAAGCTCGTCCTCTGACGGGCGCGCGCAGCGCGCAAGGCGCGCCGAAGGCGAGCGAAGTCAGAAGCTTGGCATGGGCTCGGCGGGTACCACGCAGTTCTTGCCGGCCGCCTTGGCCCGGTAGAGCGCGCGATCCGCTGCGTCGAAGAAGCCGCGCCGGTCGCCGCGGTACTCCGCCACCCCGATCGAGATCGTCACCCGGATCGGCTCGCGCGCGGTGGGGAGGCCGAACGATGCCTCGGCCACCGCGGTGCGCACCTTCTCGGCTAGGAAGATCGCGCCGTCGAGATCGGTGCCCGTCGCCAGCACCACGAACTCCTCGCCGCCGTAGCGCGCCAGCACGTCGGACTCCCGCACCGACTCGTTCAGGATGCGCGCGATGCGCACCAGCAGCGCGTCTCCCTCGGCGTGACCCAGGCGGTCGTTCAGCGCCTTGAAGTCGTCGATGTCGACGAGCAGCATCGCGAGGGGCTCGCGCGTGCGCGACACGCGCTTGATCTCCCGCGTGAGCGACTCCTGGAAATAGCGGTGGTTGTGGAGCTTGGTCAGCCCGTCGGTGATCGAGAGCTGCTCGAGCACCTCGTTGGCGCGCTGCAGGGCGTCGTTCTGCTCGCGCAGCTGGCCGTGCTGCTGCTCGATCTCGGCGCGATTGTGGCGCAGGCGGCGCGCCATGTCGTTGAAGGTGCGGGTGAGGAGCCCGATCTCGTCGTGGGTGCCGGTGTCGGGGATCTCGACCTCGAGCTCGCCTCGCGAGATGTGGCGCGCGCCGTCGGAGAGCGCCTCGAGCGGGCGCACGATCGCCGCGGTGATCTCGTAGGCGAGGAAGCTGAACAGGAGGATGATGGCGAGGTCGATCGCGAAGATGCGCGTGACCACGGAGAACACCGGAGCGAAGGCCCGCTCGAGCGGCTGCGCCACGACCACGCTCCAGCCGGCGGCGCCGAGCCCGGGCGAGGCACCGCGCCCGGGCTGCGGGTCGAGCCGGCGGTGGCCGCCGATGCCGCGGCGGCCGTCCTCGGCGCGAAACTCGAAGGCGGCGTCGTCGGCGCCGCGGGCTAGCAGCTCGGCCGGAAAGCTCTCGAAGCGCGAGCCGCCGCTCGCTGGGCTCGCGGCCAGGGCGCGGCCTCGATCGTCGACCAGGTAGACCGCGCCGCTGCCCGCTCCGGCGGCGCCCGCGAGCCGCTCGAGCAGGGCCGCGCTCGCGTAGGCGGCGAGGAGGGTCCCGACGCGCTGCCCGCGTGCGTCGCGCACCGAGGCGTAGGCGATGGGCGTCGCGCCGACCGCGCGCAGCGCCGGCGCGTCGGGCGCGTCGCCCGCGTGCGCGAGGGCGCCGATCGCCTCGGCGCTGGCCCCCGCGCGCATCCGGACCGCGCCGCTCGCGTCGCGCAGCACGAGCGCCGAGAACCGCATCGCGTTGCCGCGGCGGAGGGCGCCCTCGAAGAGGGCTCCCGCGGCGGCCCTCGCGCCTGGATCGCCGCTCGCGGCGCGCACCAGCTCTGGCCGCGCGGCCAGCTCCGAGAGCTGCGTCCGGCCGTCGTCGAGCCAGCGGCCGACGTCGGAAGCGGCGCGCGCGAGGATCGCCGGAACGCTGCGATCGAGGTGGTTGCGCAGGAAGGAGTAGGTGGAGTGGACCGAGATCCAGCTCACCACGAGCGCCGTGACGAAGGTCGAGACGAAGACGAAGAAGATGATCTTCGTCGCCAGGCTGTCGCGCGGCTGCCGGTGCTACGCGAGCAGCGGGTCGGGCATCGAGACGGGTCTCCCCAGGCACTGGTTTTCGAGCCGAGTGCAGCCCCCCGGTATCGACCCGGTTTCGGGGCGGCTTGATGCGCTCCGGGAGCCCGGCCGAGGGGGCGTCCCAGCGCCGCTGAGCCGCCGGCCTAACCTCCCGTCGATGCGAGCGAATCGCTCCAGCGCGCGATTGCGAGGCGATGGGCGCTCGGATATAGTGCGCGAGCATTTTCAGGGGGTTAGCTCGACTGTCGCTGCTCGGAGTTCTGGAGCCGCTCCCGCAACGCCCCCGTTTGCGCCCCCGAGAGCACCGACGTACACCCGAACCGCTGGGGTCCGGAGCATGAGCCAGCCCGGCGAAGCGAATACTCGGTCGGTCACCGCGAGCCCGGACACGGAGCCCGCGCTCGCGCGGGTGCGCGCCGAGATCGACCGCATCGACCGCGCCCTGCTCGGAGCGCTCAACGAGCGCGCGAGGCAGGTCCAGGCGGTGGGCCGTATCAAGGCCGAGGCCGGCCTCGAGGTGTACTCGGCGGCGCGCGAGCGCGACCTCATCGAGGAGCTGCGTCGGGTGAACCCGGGGCCGTTTCCCGCCGAGGCCATCGAGCCGGTCTTCCGCGAGATCATCTCGGCGACGCGCTCGCTCGAGGGCCCGCTCCGCGTGGCGTTCCTCGGCCCCGAGGGCACCTACAGCCACCTCGCGGCGCGCCGGCACTTCGGCGGGGCGGCGACGTTCGCGCCGACGGCCACGATCGGGGACGTCTTCCAAGCCGTCGAGCGTCGCCAGGCGGAGCTCGGAGTGGTCCCCGTCGAGAACACCACCGAGGGGGTCGTGACGCGCACGCTCGACGCCCTCGCCGACTCCGAGGTCACGATCTGCGGCGAGGTCCTCTTGCGCATTTCGCACCACCTCCTCTCGCGCAGCGGCCGGCTCGAGGACGTGCGCCGGGTGGCGTCGATCGGACAGGCGCTCGCGCAGTGCCGCGTGTGGCTCGAGCGCAACCTCGCGCACGCGGAGCGCGTGGAGACGGCGAGCACGGCCGCGGCCGCGCAGCTCGCTGCCGGCGACCCCCGCGTGGCGGCGATCGGAAGCGCGCTCGCGGGCGAGGCGTATGGGCTCGCCGTGATCGAATCCGGCATCGAGGACCGCCGCGACAACACCACGCGCTTCCTGCTGCTCGGACGCAACGCGCCCCCGCGCAGCGGCAACGACCTCACCTGCGCGGTCTTCACCGTGCGCAAGGCCGAGTCGGGGGCGCTGCACCGGCTGCTCGAGCCGTTCGCGCGCCTCGGCGTGAACCTGACGTCGATCCAGTCGCGGCCCATGCCGGGCAAGCCCTTCGAGTATCTCTTCTACCTCGACCTCGAGGGACATCGCGACGACGAGCGCGTTGCGCGCGCTCTTTCCGACGCGGCGGCGCAGGCGCACTCCCATCGCGTGCTCGGCTCGTTCCCGCGCGCCGTCGCCGGCGGGGAGGGTCGCTAGCCGTGGGCATCGGCGCGCGCGTGAAGCCGTGGGTGGCGGCGCTCAAGCCCTACGAGCCGGGCAAGCCGATCGAGGCGCTCGAGCGCGAGCTCGGCATCGCGGGCGCAGTGAAGCTCGCCTCCAACGAGAATCCGCTTGGCCCCTCGCCGCACGCGCTCGAGGCGGTCCGGCGCGCGCTCGCCGGCCTGCACCGCTATCCGGACGGCACCTGCTTCCGGCTGCGGAGCCGGCTCTCGGAGGAGCTCGGCGTCGAGCCGCGCCAGCTCGTCTTCGGCTGCGGGGCCGACGAGCTGCTCGAGCTCGTCGCGAAAGCGTTCCTCGGTCCCGGCGACGAGTGCGTCTTCGCGTGGCCCTCGTTCGCCATGTACCCGATCGTTGCGCGGGGGATGGGCGCAACGCCGGTCGCGGTGCCCCTCGACGCCGAGCTGGTGCACGATCTCGGGGCGATGATCGACGCGCTGACACCGCAGACGCGGGTCGCGATCGTCTGCAACCCAAACAACCCGACCGGCACGAGCGTCGGCGCCGAGGCCTTCGACCGATTCGCAGCGCGCCTGCCGGACGACGTCGTGCTCTTGATCGACGAGGCCTACGTCGACTTCGCGCGCCGTCCCGACTTCCCCGACGGCCTCGGGTGGGTCGCGCGGCGGCCGGGCACGGTGGTGGTCCGCACCTTCTCGAAGATCTCCGGGCTCGCCGGGCTCCGCGTCGGCTTCGGGGTCGCCGACCCCGAGCTCGCCGGCTACCTCGAGCGCGCCCGGCATCCCTTCAACGTCAACGTGCTGGCCGAGGCCGCGGCGCTCGCCGCCCTCGACGACCGCGAGCACCGCGAGCGGACCGTCCGAGGCAACGCGGAGGGCATCGCGTATCTGCGCCGCGAGCTCGCCGCGCTCGGAATCGAGACCTGGCCGAGCGAGGCGAACTTCGTCCTCGCCCGCCCGGGACCGGGCGTCTACGAGTTCCTCCTGCGCGAGGGCGTGATCGTGCGGCCGCTCGGTGGCTTCGGGCTCCCCGAGCACGTGCGCATCACGATCGGGCTCCCCGAGGAGAACGAGCGCCTGGTGAAGGCGCTGCGGCGCTGGGTCGAGGAGCGCCGCTGATGGCGCCCCGCTTCGAGCGCCTGGCGGTCCTCGGCCTCGGCCTCCTCGGCGGCTCGGTGGCTTGGGCTGCCCGCACCCGCCGCGTCGCCGGCGAAGTCGTCGGCTACGGCCGCCGCGGCGAGCCGCTGCAGCGGGCGCTGGCGCAGGGGCTCGTCGATCGGATCGCCGCCGACCCGGCGGCCGCCGTGGCGGGGGCCGACCTGGTCGTCCTCGCGAGCCCCATCGGCGCGATGGCGGAGCTGCTGAGCGCGGCGGCGCCGGGCCTTCAGCCGGGGGTTTTGGTGACCGACGTCGGCAGCGTGAAAGCCCCCCTGGCCGAGACGCTCCCGGGCCTTCTTCCGCCGGGCGCGATCTACGTCGGGTCCCACCCGATGGCGGGGAGCCACGAGCGCGGCGCCGCGCACGCCCGGCCCGACCTCCTCGAGGGCGCGGTGTGCGTCGTGGCCGAGACCCCCCAGACGCCGGCTGCAGCGCTCGGACGCATCGACTCCTTCTGGCGGGCGCTCGGCGCCCGCGTGGTCCGCCGCGATCCCGCCGGCCACGACCGCGAGGTGGCGTGGATCAGTCACGTTCCCCATGCTGTCGCCTTCGCGTTCGTCCAGGCGCTGGTGGAGGCGCCCGAGGGCGCACGCGAGTTGGCGGGGCCGGGGTTCCGGGACTTCACGCGCATCGGGCGCAGCGATCCCGAGCTGTGGTCCGAGATCCTGATCGCCAACGGCAAAGCGCTGGCGGGACCGCTCGCGCGCGTCGGCGAGCGGCTGGCGGAGCTGGCCCGCCTGATCGAAGCCGGCGACGCGGATGGAGCGATGCGCTGGCTCGCCGAAGCGCGCGCCAGCCTGGATCGCGCCGAAGAGATCTCGCCCGAACCGGGGGCGAAAACCCGGCAATCCGGCCGCGCGTGAGCGCGGCGAAAGGAGATTTGGAACCCCGCATGACCCAGACCCAGGAACCGAAGGGAGAGAGCTTCGCGGAGCTCTTCAGCTCAACCGCGAAGACCATCAAGGAGGGCGAGGTCGTCCGCGGCATCGTCCTCGGCATCGACGGCGAGCACGTGCACGTCGACGTCGGCTTCAAGTCCGAGGGGCTGATCCCCCTCTGGGAGCTGATGGACGACAACGGCAAGGTACTGGTCAAGCCAGGCGACCCGGTCGACGTGCTCGTGGAGGAGACCGAGGACCTCGACGGGCGCATCGCGCTCTCCAAGGAGAAGGCCGACCGGCTCAAGATCTGGGACGAGATCAGCCGCGCCTACGAAGCGGACGAGGCCGTCGAGGGCCAGATCGTGGCGCGGGTCAAGGGCGGCCTCTCGGTCGACATCGGCGTGAAGGCTTTCCTGCCCGGCTCGCAGGTGGACCTGCGTCCGGTGCGCAACCTCGAGCAGCTGCTCGGCGAGCGCCTCCAGTTCAAGATCATCAAATTCAACAAGCGCCGCGGCAACATCGTGCTCTCGCGACGGGCGCTGCTCGAGAAGGAGCGCGAGCGCCAGCGCCGCGAGACGTTGCAGACCCTCGAGGTCGGCCAGATCGTCGACGGCGTGATCAAGAACCTCACCGACTACGGCGCGTTCATCGATCTCGGCGGCATCGACGGCCTGCTCCACGTGACCGACATGTCGTGGGGCCGCGTCAACCATCCGAGCGAGATCTTCCAGGTCGGCGATCAGCTCAAGGTCAAGGTGCTGAAGTTCGACCCCGACACCGAGCGCGTGTCGCTCGGCCTGAAGCAGATCCAACCAGATCCGTGGGTGGACGCGGCGCACAAGTATCCCATCGGCAAGCGCGTGCGCGGCAAGGTGGTCTCGCTCGCCGACTACGGCGCCTTTCTGGAGCTCGAGCCGGGCATCGAGGGGCTCGTGCACGTCTCCGAGATGTCGTGGACGAAGCGGGTCAAGCACCCGTCGAAGGTCGTGTCGGTCGGCGACGCAGTCGACGCCGTGGTGCTCGACATCGACGAGGGCAATCGGAAGATCTCGCTCGGCATGAAGCAGATCGAGCCGAACCCGTGGAGCCTGATCGAGGAGAAGTACCCGGTCGGGACCCGCGTGCACGGCGTGGTGCGCAACATCACCAACTTCGGGATCTTCGTCGGCCTCGAGGAGGGCATCGACGGGCTGGTCCACGTCTCCGACGTCTCCTGGACCGAGGCGATCAAGCACCCCGGCGAGAAGTTCAAGAAGGGCGACGAAGTCGACGCCGTGGTGCTCAAGATCGACAAGGAGAACGAGAAGTTCTCGCTCGGCATCAAGCAGCTCCAGCCCAATCCCTGGGACGACATCCAGCGCAGCTACCCGCTGGGCTCGGAGATCGAGGGCGAGGTCACGAGCGTCGCCGACTTCGGCGCCTTCGTGCGGCTCGCCGAGGGCATCGAGGGCCTGATCTACACCGCGGAGCTCTCGACCGAGCCGGTCGCCAAGCCGAGCGACGCGGTGAAGGTCGGCGATCGGGTGCGGGCGCTCGTGCTGCGCATCGATCCTGCCGAGCAGAAGATCTCCCTCTCGATCAAGGCCGTGCACGACCAGCAGCAGCGCCAGGCGCTCGCCGAGCTGGCCGCGCAGCAGGCCAAGACGCAGCGTTCGACGCTCGGCGACCTGCTCGCCGAGAAGCTGGCCCGCAAGGCGGAGGAGCAGGCGGGCGAATGAGGGGTGCCTGACGAGAGCGGTGCCGCGGCGCACGCCGCCGTGGGTCGCGAGCGAGGTCGCGCGGTTTGGGGGGCAGAGCGATGACGAAGAGCGGTCTTATCGAGAAGGTGGCGGAGCGCACGCCCCACATCTCGAAGAAGGACACCGAGGTCGTCGTCAACACGATCTTCGATGCGATGACCGAGGCGCTGCGCCACGGCGAGCGGATCGAGATCCGCGGCTTCGGAAGCTTCCAGGTCAAGGTGCGCGAGGCGCGCGATGGGCGGAATCCCAAGACGGGCGAGATGGTGAACATCCCCGCCAAGCGGACGCCGTTCTTCAAGGTCGGCAAGGAGCTGAAGGAGATGGTGGACGGAGCGCCGGCCGGATCTCCGTCCGCCGACGACGAGGACGAGGACGAGGACAAGCTCTCGGCCTGACGCAGCGCGCGGGCCTCTCGGAGTCGACGCATGCGGATCGTCCGGCGGCTGCTCGTCCTCGCGATCTTCGTGATCGCGTTCGTGCTCCTCTGGAAGTTCGTCGCCCGGAACCCGAATCCGGTCCAGGTCGACCTGCTCTTCGTCCCGCCGAGCTCGCAGCCGCTCTGGTACGTGCTGGTCGTGAGCTTCGGGCTCGGCGCGCTCGCGGCGGCGGCCTTCGGCGCCTACCAGTGGCTGCGCCTCTCGCTGGTCGCGCGCCGCTACCGGCGCATCGCGCAAGGCCTCGAGGGAGAGATCCACCAGCTGCGCAACCTGCCGCTCGCGAGCCAGCAGGAGGGAGCTCCCCGGGGCACCGCCGGCGGAACCCCCGCCCTTGGACGCCTCGAAGCCGTGGAACGGAACGGGTAGGGGAGTGGCCTGGTGGAGACGGCGGCCGGGGCGGGACGCAGAGGTCCCGAGCGACGCCGCGACCGCGATCCGGCGGGCGCTCGTCGCGGTGCTCGACCGGGACCTCGACCGCAGCGAGGCGCTGCTCGCGAAGGCGGTCCGCCGCGACTCGCGCGAAGTCGACGCCTATCTCGCCCTCGCGCGCCTCTACCGCCAGCGGGGCGAGATGGGGCGGGCGATCCACCTGCACCAGAACCTGCTGCTGCGCCGCGACCTCGCCGAGCACGTGCGCCGCGAGGCGCTGGTCGGCCTGGCGGACGACTTCCGGGCGGGCGGGTTCCTGCGCCGGGCGATCGCGGCCTACGAGGAGGTGCTGGCCGAGCAGCCGCGCCACGCGGGGGCGTTGCGCGCGCTCGTGGCCCTGCTCGTGGAGGCGCGGGAGCCGCGCCGCGCGATTCCGCTGGCCCTCCATCTGGCGCGCCTCGAAGGGCGCCCCCGGCGCGAGGCCGAGGCTGAGCTGCTGGTCGAGGTGGCGGCCTGCGAGCGCGCGGAGGGTCGAAGCGAAGCGGCGCGCAAGGCGCTGCGCCGCGCGCTGCGCCTCGCGCCGCACGCCGCGCGCAGCTGGGCGGCGCTCGGGCAGGTCGAGGCGGAGCTCGGGCGCACCGCGCGCGCAGTCGACGCCTGGCGGCGCGTGCCGGCGCTCGACCGGCGTCTCGCGGCCGAGGTCTACCCGCGGTTGGCGGCGAGCTTCGCGGCGCTCGGCCGCGCGCGCGATCACGAGGCGTTCCTGCGCGAGCTTCTCAGCGAGCAGCCGGAGGACCCGCTCGCGCGCCTCGCCCTCGGGCGGGCGCTCGCCGCGCGCGGGGAGACGGACGAGGCGCTCGGCGAGGTGCGCCGCGTGCTCGAGCGCGATCCGGAGCTGCTCGAGGCGCACGCTCTGCTCGGGCGCATCCTGCTCGGCGAGGGGCGCGCCCCGGAGCTGATGAAGGCGCACGAGGAGCTGCTCGAAGTGCTCGAGCGCCAACGCGTCACGCTCCCGGCCGACGCGGGAGACACGTTCGCGTGACGCGCTCCGCCCTCGACACGCCGATGATGCGCCAGTACCTGGCGATCAAGGCGCGCCACCCGGACGCGCTGCTCTTCTACCGCATGGGCGACTTCTACGAGCTCTTCCTCGAGGACGCCGAGCGGGCCGCTCCGTTGCTCGACATCGCGCTCACCACGCGCGACAAGGGCAAGCCGGACGCCGTGCCGATGTGCGGCGTGCCCGTGCACGGAGCCGACCCGTACCTGAAGCGCCTCGCCGAGCTCGGCCATCGCGTGGCGATCTGCGAGCAGGTGGAGACGCCGGCGGCGGCACGCGGTCGGCGGCTGGTGCGGCGCGAGGTCGTCGAGGTCGTGACGCCCGGGCTGGTCGGCGACCCCGAAGGCCTCGAGGGCTCTCGCGAGGTGATCATCGCGGCGCTCGAGGCGGGCCCCGAGGTGGGGCTCGCCGCGCTCGAAGCCTCGACGGGCGAGTTCCGCGCGACCGCGATTCCCGCCGAGGCGGAAGCGCCGCTCCCGGCGGCGCTGCTCGAGGAGCTCGGCCGCATCGCACCGCGCGAGATCCTAGTGCCGGCGGCGCAGCTCGAGGCGCTGCGGCCGCCGCTCGCACGGGCGCTCCCCGACGCGAGCGTGACGGCGGTGGACTCGGGGAGCTTCGATCCGACCGGGGCGCCGGGGCGCCGGCCTGCGGGCTTCGAGCCGGGCGGCGCCGACGCCGCGATGCGCGCGGCGGCGGCCGTGCTCGCCTATCTCGCCGCCCACCAGCCCTTCGCGCTGCGCCACGCGGCGACGCTTCGCCGCTATGCGCTCGCCGAGACGATGGTGCTCGATGCCGCCTCGCGGGCGCACCTCGAGCTCTTCGAAAGCGCGATCGACCGCTCGCGGCGCGGCACGCTCGTCGAACGCATCGATGCCACGGTGACGCCGCTCGGCGCGCGCCGACTCGCGCGCTGGATCTCCTATCCGCTGCTGGATCCCGCGGCGATCCGCGCGCGCCAGGACGCGGTCGCGTGGCTCGGGGAGCGCGATCGGCTGCGCGCGCGGCTGCGCGAGCGCGCCCGCCCGGTGCGCGATCTCGAGCGGCTGTTTGCGAAGTGCGCGCGTCCGGGCGCGACGCCGCGCGATCTGGCCGCGGTCCGCGGCTCGCTCGGGGCGCTTCCCGCGCTCGAGCGTTGCTTGGCACTCCCCGATCCCGATCAGCTCCCCGGGGCGGAGCCCGGGCCGCCGAACTCGCTTCCGATCCCGAAGGCGCTGCCCGAGGCGCTGCGCCTCCTCGAGGAGGCGCTCGTCGACGACCCGCCGGCGCTCCCGCGCGGCTCGCGGGGCGCCGGCGAGGTCGGCTACGTCCGCGCCGGCTTCCGGACCGAGCTCGACGCCTTGCGCGAGAGCGCCCGCAAGGACCGCGAGTGGATCGCCGGCCTCGAGATGCGCGAGCGAGCGCGGAGCGGAATCGCGACGCTCAAGCTTCGCTTCCACCCCGTGCACGGCTACGGCATCGAGATCAGCAAGGCGAACCTGGGCCGCGCGCCGGCGGACTACGAGCGCAAGCAGACGCTCGCCAACGCCGAGCGCTTCACGACGCGCGAGCTGCGAGAGGTCGAGGCGCGCGTGCTCGGGGCCCACGAGCGCGCCGCCGCCCTCGAGCGCGAGATCTTCGAGGCCGTGCGCGCGGAGCTGCTCGAGCACGCGCCCGCGATCCGCGCCGCCGCCGACGCGGTCGCCGAGCTCGACGCGCTCGCCAGCCTGGCCGAGGTCGCGCGGCGCGAGCGCTGGTCGCGCCCCGAGGTCGTGGGCGACGAAGGCCTCGAGATCCGCGCCGGTCGACACCCCGTGGTGGAGCCGCTGCTGCGCGAGCAGAGCGGCGAGGACTTCGTCCCGAACGACACCGAACTCGATCCATACGGCGCGCAGATCCTGCTGCTGACCGGCCCGAACATGTCGGGCAAGAGCACCTACCTGCGCCAGGTGGCGCTGATCGCGCTGCTCGCGCAGATCGGGAGCTTCGTGCCCGCGGACTCGGCTCGCATCGGCACGGTCGACCGGATCTTCACGCGCGTCGGCGCCTCGGATCGGTTGGCGCGCGGGGAGTCGACCTTCATGGTCGAGATGCGCGAGACCGCCGAGATCCTGGCGCGGGCGTCGCGCAAGAGCCTGATCATCCTCGACGAGATCGGGCGCGGCACCAGCACCTTCGACGGCCTCTCGATTGCATGGGCGGTCGCCGAGCACCTGCACGACGCGCCCGGCCTGCGCGCCCGGACGCTGTTCGCGACGCACTACCACGAGCTGACGGAGCTGGCCGCGAGTCGCCCGCGCCTGCGCAACGCCCACTTCGAAGTGCGCGAGTGGGGCTCCGAGGTCGTCTTCCTCCGGCGCCTGGTGCCGGGCGGGGCGAGCCGATCGTACGGCATCCAGGTGGCGCGCCTCGCGGGGCTCCCCGCCGCCGTGATCGCGCGGGCGCGCGAGGTGTTGGCCGAGCTCGAGTCGCACGCGGGCTTGCGCGCGCCGCAGCTCGCGCTCTTTCCGGTCGCCGCGTCGACCACGGAGCCGCGCCCGGGCCGCGAAGTCGAGCGCGGCGTCCTCGACGAGATCCGCGCGCTCGATCCGGATCGCGTGGCGCCGGTCGACGCGCTGCTCGCGCTTCAGCGCTGGCGCGCCCGGCTCGACGGAGACGGGGCGTGAGCGCCCGCTCCGCGCTCTGCGCGCTCGCCGTGGCCGCGCTCGCCGGCCTCGGCGCCGCGCGCCCGCCCGCGCTCGCGGACGTCGTGTCGGTGCACCACTGGACGTACCCCGAGTACACCCGCGTGGTGATCGAGCTTTCGCGACCGGTGGCCGTCGAGGGGCGCGAGCTCGCGGCGGACCCCGGGGCCGGGGCGCCCGCGCGACTCTTCTTCGACCTGCCCGGCGTCTGGGTGGGCCGCCGCTTCGACGAGCCGATCCCGGTCGGCGACGGCCTGCTCCGCCGCGTGCGAATCGGCCAGAACACCTCGGAGACGGCGCGCGTCGTGCTCGACCTCGAGCGCTGCGACCGTCACCGGGTGCGGCAGCTCGCGGGCCCCGATCGACTCGTGATCGATGTCTTCGGGCCGCGCAATGCGGCGCGTCGCCATGCCCCGGCCTCCACCCACACGCTTCCCATGGACCTCCGTCCGGTGCGCACCGTGATCGTCGACGCGGGCCACGGGGGAAGCGATCCGGGGGCGATCGGACTCGGCGGTCTTCGCGAGAAGGATGTGACGCTGGCCCTCGCGCGGGCGCTCCGGCGGCGACTCGTCGCGCGCGGCTTCGCCGTGGTGATGACCCGCGATGGGGACGCGAGCCTCTCGCTCCTCGAGCGCACCGCGCGCGCCGAGGGCGCCGGCGGCGATGTCTTCGTGTCGATCCATGCCAATGCTGCGCCGCGCAGCACGCTCTCGGGGGTCGAGGTCTACACGCTCGACGAGAACTCAGAGCGGCAGACCCTGCGCGTCGCGGCCCGCGAGAACGGCGTGGCTCCCCGCGAGGTGGACCCCCTCCAGCGCCTGCTCGCGCGCCTGCGCCTCTCGGAGGCTTCGGCGCGCTCCGAGGCGGTCGCCGACCTCGTGTACGGCGAGATCGTCGCCAACATGGGGGAGCGCTGGCCGTCGGTGCTCGCGCCCGGGCGCAAACACGGTCCGTTCTACGTGCTCTACCTGTCCGACATGCCCGCGATCCTGGTCGAGGCCGGCTTCTTGACGCATCCCGGCGACGCGCGGCTGCTCCGCGATCCCGACTACCTGGGCGCGCTCGCCGACGAGATCAGCGAGGGCCTTGCGCGGTTCAGGGCGCGCTCGCGTCCGCTCGTGGCGGAGCAGACGCCGTGAGCGCCCCCGCCGTCGAGCGCTGGCTCGCCGAGCTGGGCAGCCGCGGACCGATCGCGCGCGACGAGGAGCCGGAGGTGCTCGGCGCGGTGCGCGGCTACCTCGCCGCCGCGCGCGAGCAGCTCGGCGATCTCCACCGCGCGAGCCGCTCGGGAAGCCGCGTCAACGCGCTCCACTCCGACCTGATGGACCGCCTCGTGCGGCGCCTCTTCCAGCTCGCGGAGAGCGAGTACTTCGCCTCCCAGCGCAACGACGCCGACAGCGTCGCCGTCCTCGCGGTGGGGGGCTATGCGCGGCGCGAGATGTCGATCCACTCGGACGTGGATCTGCTGCTGCTCCACGCGGGCCCCGTCACCCCCTACGTGACGCGCATCGCGGAGCGCATCCAGTACTGGCTCTGGGATGCGGGGCTGACCGTCGGCTGCGCCACCCGCACGATCGAGGACACGCTCGCGCTCGCGCAGGCCGACGAGACGGTTTTCACCGGAATCCTCGACACGCGCTTCCTGTCTGGCGATCCGGACTTCTTCCACCAGTTCACCGACACTGTGCGCCGGGAGCTGCTGCACGACGTCGAGCACTTCCTCGAGCGACAGCTGGCGTCGATCGCGAAGCGCCACGCCGAGTTCGGGGAGTCGCTGTACCTGCTCCAGCCGAACGTCAAGGAGGGCGCCGGCGGGCTGCGCGATTACCACGCGGCGATCTGGGCGATGCGCGCGGTGATGCCGTCGGCGCGCGGGCTCGAGGACCTGCTGCACCAGGGCCTGCTCACCGAGTCCGAGATGGAGATGTACCACGGCGCCCTCGACTTCCTCTGGCGCGTGCGCAACGAGCTCCACCTGGTCGCGCGGCGCCGCCAGGACCAGATGAGCTTCGAGCTGCAGGAGCAGCTCGCGGCGAGCTTCGGCTATCCCGACGGCGGTCCGGACGCCCCGCTCCCGGTGGAGCTCTTCATGGGCGACTACTACCGGCACGCCCGCGCGATCCGGAACTACTCGGACCTCGTGCTCGAGCAGTGCCGCGCGCGCGCCCGACGAAGCCCGCAGCCGCCGGCCGCGGCGGTGCTCGTGGAGGAGGGCTTCCGCGTGGCGGCCGACCACCTCGAGATCCCGCACGCCGGGCACCTGCGCGAGCGGCCGCTGCGCCTGCTCCTCGCGTTCGCGGTCGCGCAGCGACACGACGTCCCGCTCTCGCGCACCGCGCAGCGGCTGATCCGGGAGAACCTCCACCTCGTCGACGACGCGTTCCGCACGGACCCGGAGGCGACCGCAATCTTCCTGCGCATCCTCGAGTCCGAGAAGCGCGTCATGCGCTCGCTCATGACGATGAACGAGATCGGCCTGCTGGCGCGCTACCTCCCCGAGTGGGAGCACATCGTCTGCCGCTGGCAGCACGTGATCTACCACACCTACACGGTCGACGTGCACTCGATCTTCCTGGTCGAGGAGCTGCGGCGACTCTGGCGCGGGAAGTACGAGCGGGCGCTCTTCGAGCTCACCGAGCTGATGCGCAGCGCGGAGGACCGGGCGGCGCTGTTCCTGGGCTGCTTGCTTCACGACATCGGCAAGGGCTTCGGCGGCAACCACTCGGACAAGGGCGCGGAGCGCGCGCGCGCCTGCGTCGAGCGGCTGGGCCTCGATCCCGAGCGCGCCGAGCGGATCGTCTTCCTGGTGCGCCACCACCTGACGATGTCGCACATCGGCCAGCGCCGGGACCTGGCCGATCCACGGATGATTTCGGAGTTCGCCAAGCTGGTGCACGACCGCACCAACCTGCGCAATCTCTATCTGCTGACCTTCGCCGACATGCGCGCCTCCTCGCAGTCGGGCTGGACCGAGTGGAAGGCGGCGCTCGTTCGCGAGCTCTTCGAGCGCACGGCCGAGGTGCTCGAGACCGGGCGTCCCGACGAGGGAGTCGCGTTCGCCACCATCGAAGCGCGCGTCGAGAAGCGCCAGCAGGCGGCGCGCGACGAGCTTCGCTCCCTCGGCGTCGCCGAAGTGAAGATCGACTCGTACTTCGAGGAGATGCCGCGCCGCTACTTCGTCTCGCACACGCCGCGGCAGATCGCGCGCCACGCGATGACGTTGCTCTCGTTCAGCGACGCGAAGCAGGTCGTGATGAACGTGCGCGAGATGCGCGGAGGCTTCTCGGAGCTGATCACCTGCACGCGGGACGTCCACGGGCTCTACTGGCGCATCGCCGGCACGCTGACCGCGCGCGGCATCAACATCCTGGCGTCGAACGTGTATACGACGCGCGCCGGGCTCGCGCTCGAGGTCTACCGCGTGTCGACGCCCCCCGGCGAGGCCGACGACCGCGCGCGCGCCTGGGCGGCCTTCGAGGAGAGCCTGCAGAAGGTGCTGGCCGGCGAGCTTCACGTCGAGGATCTGGTGAAGCGCCGGCGCCGGCCGATCGGCGCGCCGGCGACGCCCTCGCGGCTGCCCCCGAGCGTCGAGATCTCCAACGACGAGTCGGACTTCTACACGATCGTCGACGTGGCGGCGAACGATCGCCTCGGGCTGCTCTACGATCTCACGCGCACGCTCGCCGACCACGGCCTCGAGATCTACATCTCGAAGGCGACGACCGTCCTCGACCAGGTGGCCGACAGCTTCTACGTGAAGGACGCGGGCGGCAAGAAGCTCTCGGATCCGAGCCGCGTCGAGGCGCTGCGCGCTGCGCTGCTCGCGGCGGTGCAGCTCGAGGAAGCGGCTCGTGGCTGAGCTGGGCCGCCCCGTCGCTGCGGGGACGGCCGCGGTCGAGCTGGCGGCGGCGATCGATCGCTTCCTCGGCTTCGTGGTGGTCGAGCGCGGCCTCGCCCGCAACACCGCGGAGGCGTACGCGCGCGACCTCGCCCGGCTCGCGACCCATCTCGAGGGCTGCGGGGTGGCGGCGCCGGAGGCGATCGCGCCCGCGCACCTGCGCAGCTTCGCCGAGCGGCTCGACGCCGAGGGCCTCGCTCCCGCGAGCCGTGCGCGCGCGCTGGTGGCGGCCCGCCGCTTCGGGCGCCATCTGCTGGCGCAGGGCGTCCTCGCCCGCGATCCGAGCGAAGGGCTGCTCGCGCCGAGGCTCGGTCGCCGGCTCCCGCGCGTCCTCCACGCCAGCGAGACCGAGGCGTTGCTCGCCGGGACGCCGGCCGCAGGGCCGCTCGGGCTCCGCGACCGCGCAATGCTCGAGATGCTCTACGCCGCGGGGCTTCGCGTCTCGGAGCTGGTGGGGCTCCCGCTCGGGGCGGTCGATCGCCGGGCCGGCATGCTGCGTGTGGTGGGGAAGGGTGGCCGCACGCGGATCGTGCCGCTCGGCGAGCCCGCGCTGGCGGCGCTCGAGGCGTGGCTCTCGGAGGGACGCCCGGCGTTCGCGGCGCGGCGGCCGGCGAGCCGTCGCGCGCGGCGGAGCGCGGACGCGGTCTTCCTGTCCCGGCGCGGCGCCGCGATGACCCGCCAGAACTTCTTCGCGCGGCTCCGCGCGCTGGCGCTCCAGGTCGGGCTCCCGGCCGAGCGCGTCTCGCCGCACGTGCTGCGCCACTCCTTCGCCACCGACCTCCTCGAGGGTGGCGCCGATCTGCGCGCCGTCCAGGCGATGCTCGGACACGCCGACCTCGCCACCACGCAGATCTACACGCACGTGAGTCGTGAGCGGCTGCGCGACACCGTCGAGCGGCGCCATCCGCGCGGCGCGGGCCGATGACGCGGAGTCCGTCGGGCCGCGGCTCCGCCGCCCTGCAGCCGGGGGCGCTGCGGCTCCCGCCCGGGGTGGCCGCGCTGCTCGAGGCGGTGCTCGCCGTCGCCGAGCGCGACGGCCGCGCGGTCTACCTAGTGGGTGGCCCGGTGCGCGACCTCCTGCTGCGCAAGCCCGTGCGGGACGTCGACCTGATCGTCGACGGCGACGCCGCCGCCCTCGCGCGGGCAGCGGCG
>Ga0335082_10001038_pt1 | contig 29518 bp, 36 predicted proteins | sample Lox_Sample_41_FD_206718 | JGI IMG/M metagenome (GOLD analysis project Ga0335082, IMG submission 206718) | Soil microbial communities from Loxahatchee National Wildlife Refuge, Florida, United States - Lox_Sample_4.1 | ecosystem: Environmental > Terrestrial > Soil > Wetlands | place: USA... | reverse complement strand
ACCCGGCGTGAGGCGATGGCCTGGTGCCGCGAATCGGCGGTCGGGGTGGCCGGGATGCGGTGGATCTCCCGCCCCGAGCTGCTGTGAGGGGTGCCAGAGGGTGCTGAGGTGATACTGGTCAACCGGGGCCGGTGCCTCGGCGCGATGGAAGACGCCTTGAAGGAGGCGTACCGGCTGGAGAAGGCCGGCCGGGTGCAGTTGCGGGTCGAGTTCACCAAATGAGCAACGCGGCCGTTTTCGCAGCCACGGCCGCAGCCATGTATGCCGCGCACCAGGCTGGGGACTACTGGGTGCAGACGCCGGCACAGGCGGCCCGTAAGGGCCTTCCTGGCTGGCCCGGTGCCCGGGCTTGCGCGGCCCATGTGGCCACACACACGCTCACGCTCGCAGCCTTCCTGGCGCTGGCGTGGTGGTGGCTCTTGCTGCCCTTCTCGCTGCCATGGGTGATTGCGGGACTCGGTGCCAGCGCCGTTACGCACTATTTCGCTGACCGCCGGAGGCCGCTGGAAAGGCTGTGTGACCGGGTCGGCAGTGGCGGGTTCTACCGGGCCGGCGGTGGGCTCGCGACGGGTGCTGCACTGCTGGACCAGGCGTGGCACTGGGTGTGGATGTTCGCCGCAGCTCTGATCATGTCGGGTGCGCCACGGTGAGCAAGAAGCACGGCCACCGCAAGAAACGCCGGAAGAAGAAGGCCCGCACAACCCCGGAACTGCTCGCTGCGGTGGCCTGGGCGCTGGAAGCCTGCGAACGGGCAGGGCTACCCGTGTACCCAGCTGGCGGGATCATCCGGAGCCGCGAGGGCTACGTGGTGCAGTTCAGCGACGGTAGCTGGAGGGCGCGGAACCTGGTCTGGACGGAGTTCTCCCCAGCTGACGACAGCGACGATGATTGATCTTGGTGCCGGGCGTCAACGCCTCCCGCGCCGGAGGCCAAGGTTCGAGGCCGCATCGCGGCTGTGGCAGGGCGGGGCCACCTTTCACCTCTGCCCGTCGGGACCACCGCCTGCGCCCGGCACCGCCTGACCCCCCGGAGGAGACCTGATGGCTGACCCGTGGCGCTGCCCGGAATGCAAGACATGGATCCGCGCCGACGTGACCGAGCACCGCTGCCCACCCGACGATGCCGTGCCTGCAGTGACAGGCGGTGGCGCGGGCGGCCCGCATCCGGCCGCGACGGTCACGGTGACCGGGGCGCCACACCACCTGTGGACCTCCACCACCAGCAGCAGCACGATACCTGGGGTGGCGGTGAACATCCCTGCCTGAGCCCACTGCCGCCGAGGTTAAGCGGCTGCGCCGCAAGCTCCGCGACGCCCGGGAGGACCTGCGGGAGGCCCGTGCCGAACTCGCCCGCCGGCCCGCCGGGAACGCACTGGAGGACCTGCCGGAGGCCGATCTGCGGTGCCTGTACGTCCAGGCCGCCCCACCCACCGGGAACCCGTGCCCGCACTGCCAGAGACTTCACCCGGGCCCGTGCCAGACGTGTGGCGGCCTGCATGCCCGCTCCTGCCCGCGGGTCCGGTCAGTCAGGTACACCACTCAGGGCGACCGGGTTCTCATCCAGGAAGTCACGTTCTGGCGCCAGTGGGACGACACCGGGATCATCTGGCCGGACGAACTGCCCGAACTCCCGGAGGGGGGCTAGTCGCCAAGCAGGAGCCGTCGCGCCTGCCGGTGCGGCAGGGCGGTCATGCGCGCCACGGCCCCCCACTCCTCGCGTTCCTCCAGGGCAACGAGTTCCCCAGCGGCCTTCAGTTGCTCCGGGGTGGACAGGCGTGCGAGCGCCCACAAGTGGTGATACTCCCTCACCGGGATCAGGCCGGGGAACTCGCCTTCCTCGGAGAAGATCTTGTTGAGCTTGGCCATGTAGTGGTCGGCTGGGGCCTCAGTCATGGCAGTCCTCCTCCGGGGGAATGACGGTACTACGCGCTACCGTCACAGCATGCCCACAGCACACATAGTGGCAGCCAAGGCGGCACTCCGGAAGTTGCTCTCATCCCCTGGGGGTGCGCAAACCCTTGACTCATATGGTGCGGGCCTCGTGGATGGCCGGTGGTCTCAGTGGTACATGGATTGCATAGGGCAGTCCCCGTATCCATGGCCTGACGAGCAACTCGCCATGTTCGCCATAGTCCACTCCTGGATCGCAAGTGGCCATGTGGCGGTGACGGAAGTAGAAGTTGGCGAGGAACCGCACCCCGATCGTGAGCGCCGCGCGAACGCGAAGGCGCTGGCCAGCCTGCCGGAGCCCTTCACGGCATCTGTTAACCCTGGTCACGACGGCGACGGCGAGGTCGCCTGGCCGGAGCCGATTAGGGTCGCGGCGGCACTCCCTGACCTTGTTGAGCGTCGGCACGCCGACGGAAGGGTAACGACCCGCTCACTGCACTACATGCTCCCGTCCGGATGGGCACCACTGGAGATCGGCTCAACGCTTCCCAGCCGGACGTGGCTTCATCTCGTGACTTACCGGCGCACGGTTGCTAGGTGGCCTTACGGCCACCACTCCCTCTACGTGTTCCAGTGTCTCTAGCCGGGTAGATGGCGACCATGACCCATGACCCCGACCCGTGTCCCATCTGTGGCGAGGACCGCTGGAATCCCGCCCGGCATACCTGCCCCAGCCCCCTTGAAATGGCAGCGCGGGCGGCACGAGAGCGTGGCGAGGACGAACTCGCCGCCATGTTCGCCGTCGCCCCGCCCGAGGCCATCGCCAAGGCCTTCCGGATCCTCGCTGAGCAACTCCGGAACCCTGGATGAGGAGCCATGACTGCCGTCCTGGGCGCCGGGATCTTCTTGCTGCTCCTTGTCCTCGCTGGTGTAGCGATGCGCTGGCGCTACGTCCGTCGGCCGCCCCAGTTGCCGCACATCAGGCACGACTGGCACAGCATCAGGCATGTCTCGTTTGAGCCTCCACGTAGCGCGGGGGAGCGCTGCCCCTGCGGCGGCATGATCGTGCGTCGCCACAGCGCCCGCCACGGGCCCTTCCTGGGCTGCTCCAACTTCCGGAACGGGAAGGGCTGCCGCCGGGCCTGGCTTCCCGACGGACGCAGGCTGCCCGCATTCTGGACCCGGGATCTAGGAGGACTCTAGGAAAGGATCACCGTGAGCACCCACTACACCCCCCACCCGTCGACCGCGCTCCCCGGCCAGGTGGTCGGTGCGCCGATCCGGCTGCCGTACGTGATGCTGTGCCAGTCGGGGGAGGTCTTCTGCGGCAAGACGTGGGTGGCGAACGACCAGCGCCAGTTCGTGGAGAAGGCAGCCGAGAAACGCCGCCACGAGGAAAACTGCGGTGGCGGCCTTATCGTGGTGCGGGCGTAGTGCCACCCTGGCCATTCTGGGACACCCACGGGTTCCAGGACGGTGCGGCACTGGCCGACCGCCGGTGCCGCTCGCGCTCCTCAAACTGAAGTTTCGCGAGCGCCATCTCGCTGGTGCTGGGGCCTGACCAGACGCTGGCATCTGGTTCCCGGCGGGCAGCTGGGGGCCTTTCCGGGGCAGGCGCGAGGACGGGCTGCCGCTGGCGCCTTTTGCCCCGGGTGCGGGAGATTGTGAGCGGCACGATCATAGCTGGTGCGATCAGGGTGCCTGCGGCGAGCAGGAGTATGACGTAGGCCGCCCATGCGTGCCCGTCGGCGAGCCAGGACAGGAAGCTGAGATGTCCCCCCATGGTGCTACCTTTGCCCTTCCATTACGTTGTGTGACGGCATGGCAACAGCCAAGCTAACGGGCGGTAACGGCAGGCGCACGCGTTCGGCAAGAGGGAACGGGAGCCTTACCGTGGGGCTACCTCTCCCCAGTGCTCCGCGTAGCCGGGGCGGTGACGGTAGCCCGAGGCGAGCGACCGGACGGTCCAGCACGGGCCTTCGGCTGGCGTCCATAGCTGGCCATGCGCGCTCGGCAGCACCGGCAGCGGGCAGTAGTGCTCCGGCCGATCATGGGCGTCCAGGATGGCCAGTTCCGCCTCGCATCGGGCGATGGTGTCGCGGGGGTCGTTGGCAGCGACAAGGCAGGCCACATCCTCCCGCCACACGTCCACTACGGCGTCATGGGCGGTTATGTCCACGCGGGCGTAGATGGAGTAGTCGAAGTCTCCGTTGATCTGGATCGCCCACTCGCCACGCCCGGTGGCGGTCAGCGACAGCGACAGCGACAGCCGTTCCCGCACCTGCTCCCGCAGCCACTCGACCGCCATATCGGACACGCCCGACATTCTTGCGCACAGACGTGGCGTGTGGTACCTCGCATACAGTAAACTGCCTCACAGTCAGGCGCAGTGTCCCCATCGGGCGCTAGCGCCTCTTTTGCTGCCGGGGTAACGCCACTGCCCACCTAAGCCCACGCACCGGGGGTGAGCAGGTGGCAGCTAACCCCCGTGCCGTGATGCGCGCCCTCAAGGCCGCTGCCCCGGCGCCGTCGGCGGGCGGGTACGGCAACAACCCGGCGCCCTACCTCGGGCCGGGCCCGTCGCCGCTGGTGATGTCGTACAACGAGACGTACGGGGCGCACCAGTACGGGACGAGCGCCGCGCTGCCGCGGGACTGGCGCACGTTCCTGTCGGGCATGTTCGGCCCGCTGGCGCCGATCCAGCCAGTGCCGATCGACATACCCGAGCAGGGCGAGCAGCGGCCTGAGCCGCGCCGGTGGGAATACCCGGTCAGCTACAACATGCCGGGCTTCCAGCCAGGCCAGCAGGGCCTCGGCCGCCTCGCCTCGTTCCAGACGCTGCGCACCCTGTGCGACCTTTACAGCGTCGCCCGGAACGCCGTCAACCTGCGCAAGAACGAGCTGCGCTCGGTCGGCTGGGACGTCGCCCCGACGCGCCAGGCGGCGAAGGCGATGCGTGGCGACCACAGGGCCGCCGCCGACTTCGCTGAGCGCAGGGCGAAGATGGTGAAGTTCTTCCGCCGCCCGGACCCGAACTATTCCGATTTCACGTCGTGGTTTTTCGCGATCCTGGAAGAGTTCTTCGTCACCGACGCCATTTCCCTTTTCCTCCACCCTTCCCGGGTGAAAGGCAAAGGCCTTATGGGCACGTCGCTGGCCGCTCTTGAGGTGATCGACGGCAGCCTGATCAAGCCCCTGGTTGACATTCGCGGAGGCCGCCCGGCGCCACCGTCGCCGGCGTTCCAGCAATTCGAGTACGGCGTGCCCCGTGTCGATCTCATGACGCTGCTTATCGAGTCGCAGAACGACCCGGACCCGGAGGGGCTGCTGGCGGAGTACAAGGGCGACCAGCTCATGTACTTGCCCTATATGCCCAGGGTGTGGACGCCTTACGGGTTCGCGCCGATCGAGGGCGCGCTGATCCCGATCATGTCCGGGCTGAACAAGCAGCAGTACCAGTCCAACTACTTCAATGAGTCGTCCATTCCCGGTGTGTATCTTTCCCCAGGTGACACGTCCATGTCGCCGTCGCAGATCCGCGAATTGCAGGACGCTTTCAACTCGATCAGCGGCGACCAGTCGTGGAAGCATAAGGTAATTGTCACGCCGGGTGGCAGCAAGATCGAGCCGATGCGCCCGAACCCGCTGGCCGACGATTTCGACCTGCTGGTGCAGACGCAGGTTGTCATGGGTTTCGACGTGATGCCGTTCGAACTCGGCATCTCGCCGCAGGTGTCGATCGCCGCCGCCTCCTCAGGCGCGGCCCGGCAGGCCGCGTCGGCGAAGATGGACCTGTGGCAGCGCAAATCCACCATCCCGACGCTGCTGTTCTTCAAGTCCGTCCTGTTCGACATGATCATCCAGGACGTGTGCGGCCAGACCGACATGGAGTTCCGGCTTGAGGGCCTCCAGGACGACGAGAACATCGGCGAACTGACCCCCGCACTGGTCGAGCAGGTCGGCGCCGGGCTCGCGTCGATTGATGAGGCGCGGCTGGAACTCGGCCGCGAGCCGTGGGGCCTGCCGATCACGTCCGACCCCGGCTGGGCGACCCAGTGGGGCGGCCTGGTGCCCCTCACCGGCGTCACCGAGGCGACCGCGCAGCCGCTGGGCGGTTCCCCGGGCCCGGGTGGCGCGGGACGCGGGGTGCAGCAGAAGCCGAAGCAGGCCGCGACGCCGCAGGACTTCACCACCCCCACCGGCGACCCCGGTGTGGGCGCACCGGGCCCGGCGACGGTGCCGCGGAACCGCATGTCGTCGGCGCAGCGGCACGAGCAGGCCCGGCAGATCACCGCCACCCAGAACAACACCGGCTCACGTGGCACCCCGGCGCACTCCGGGGCGACCGCGCACGCGGGGGTCAAGCCGGCGGCCGGGTCGCGCGCCTCGAAGAGCGTGCACATCAACCTCGATGTGCCGGTCGACGGCGCGGCCGTCTACAAGGCCGTCACCGGCGCCGTGCTGGCTCACCGCGACGTGCCGGTGATCACAGACGCTCCTGCCGCGGCCACCAAGCCGGCGCTGAGGGAGCTGGGGCTCCTGCGGGCGCATCTGCGCCGGGGGGGCGCAGTGTGCTCGTGGGAGCCCCGTACTCTCACCCAGGGCGTGCTGGCGCAGGTGGCCGAGTCGCTCGCGAAGGGCATGACGGTCGACCTTGCCTGCGATGTGGCGAAGGCGGCGATCACGGCCCCAAAAGCAGTTAAGGGCGGCACCCCGGGCCTCACTGCCCGTTCGGGCATGATCTCCCTGGACCTGCCCGAAGGGTCCCTTCCCCTGCTGCCCGGTGGCGTGACAGACCACCACGTCACAGTGGTGTATCTGGGCCCGGACGTGCGTGATGAGCTGTTCGCCCAGGCGTGCACGGAAGCCCAGACTGCTGCAGCGGGACTGGCGGGTCCGCTGTCCGGTGAGCTGTCGGGGATCGCGGCGTTCCCGCTGGGCGCGAGCAGCGACGGGAAGATCCCGGCGTATGTCCCGGCGCACATTCCGGGCGCCCAGATCCTCCGGGCCGCCCTAGAGCATCTGTCGGCCAGTGAGCACAAGGACTGGCGGCCCCACGTCACACTCGCCTACCTGGACGAAGGGGAACCGCTCCCGCCCCCGCTGCCGCTTCAGCCCGTGACGTTCACCCACCTGTCGGTGCATCGCGGCGATGAGGTCAGGCGGTTCCCACTCGGCGGCGTGGCCGCCAAGGCCGGCGGGGCAGCCCCTGCTGACGCGGCCGAGGTGTACGCCCAGATGCGGGAGAACTTCCCGAAGAAAGCCCTCCGCTGGGTGCGCGACGCCTCCTGGGCCCGCCAGACGGTGCCGTTGTCGCGGATCGACTTCCAGGACGTCGGTTCGTGGGCCGCGAGCCACGAGAAGCGGCGCGTTGAGCACTACGCCCACGACATCGAGTCCGGCGTGGTCAAACCGGTTGTCATGGTCGCCGAACCGGGCAAGCACACCCTGACCGTCATCGACGGCCACCATCACACCCTCGCCTACCGCAAGCTCGGCCGGCCGGTCGAGGCGTACGTGGGCCAGGTGGCCAGCGGCAACGGGCGCCCCTGGCTGGAAACCCACTCCTATCAGGTGCAGAAGGACGGAGACGGCACCCCGGTGGCAGCCGGAATTGTGGTCCGGGCGGCCAGCACGGGACGCATCCTGATGCTCCAGCGGGCCATCGACAGTGACGACGACCCGGCGGCGGGGTTCTGGGAGTTTCCCGGCGGCCGGCTGGATGACAATGAGACCGCCCTGGACGCTGCCATAAGGGAGTGGCAGGAGGAGGTCGGGGTCCGGCTCCCCGGGGGCGAGCTGGATGGCCTGTGGAACTCCTCCAACGGCCGCTACCGCGGATTCGTGCTCACCGTCCCGTCTGAGGACGTGGTGGACGCGTTCGGGGACCGGGACGAGATCGACAACCCCGACCACGACCCGGACGAGGATTCGATCGAGGCGCTCGCCTGGTGGGATCCGGGCCAGCTGAAAGACAACCCTGCCATCCGGCCTGAGCTGGCGGAGGACTTCAAGCGGATCAGGCGGGCGCTGGCCAAGAGCGCCGAGACGCCGGTCGTATCCACCGTGCACCACCCGCTCGGGCATGAGGGCCTGTGGCACACCCCGGACAAGCACGTCCCGTCCATGCAGCAGTTGCCTGCGTACCACCAGAACACTGCGCGGGCGCTCATGCGGGACGAGGGCTACAGCGAATCCCGCGCCATCGCCACCGCGATCAACGCGATCCGCGAGTGGAAGCACGGGACCGCGTTCGGCGGCAAGGTCAAAGTCACCCCGCAAGTGCAGCAGGCGGCTGCCCGCGCTGACGCTGAGTGGGAGCGGCTGAAGGCGAGCCATCACTAAATGTCGCCCGCAGATGCCCTGTTCTGGAATTCGATCATGTGGAATGTGGCGCGGCTGCTGTTTGCGGTCTACCTCGCTTCCACGATCTGCAAGATCCCGTCGTGGTGGCGCCACCGTAATGGCGGATGCAAATGAGTGGCCCGGTCCTCGACTCGATCGTGTGGGCCGTGGCCTTGACGGTGATGGTGGGCCTGATCTGCGTCGCCTGCGTCAAGATCATGAAGAACTGAGGCGGAGGGGCTCATTGCCCCACTGCTCAAGAAAGCCCTCCACTAGCCGGCCCGCGCGCTGGGCCGCCGCCCCGTTTGACAGATGGTTGCCCTCCAGTGCGATTGAGGCGAGCGAGTCGGCCGCTTCGTTGAGCAGATGCCCCGCATGTCCCTTGACGCACTCAAAGCGGATGGCCGGAAGTACGGCGACTCGCGCGGCAAGGCGCATGAGCGTCGGGGCCTTGCCGCTGTTGCCTGCATGCCAGCCCACCGGCATCCGGTCGGCACCGCTTGGCATACAGCCGGTGTCTCCCCGCTGCCACGCCTTCAGATAGCGCCATGCGTGCCTGCTGTCCAGGAAGACCACCTCCGGCAGCGGCGCCTTCCCTTTTAGCAGAAGCAGGGCGACGGCGAGCAGTTCAGCATGCCCCGATTGGATGCGCGTGAAAAATGGCCGCCACCCCATGCCCCACCGTCCGTCGGTGAGGATGAAGCCCATCCCCGCATGTCTTTCTTTAGCGCCTGCATCGGTTGCGGCAATAAGTGGGCCAGTTGCGCCGGGCGGGCGGGCGACACTGCCCAGCAAGGTCTCCCTCAATGATCCGTCCTCCTTTCCTGCGGTGACATCGCATCCTCCAAGCATCGCATAGGAGTTCCGCATGGGGGATCTAGCCACGCCGGATCTCGAACTAGCGATCACCCGCCTCGGCACCGCCCTCCTCGACCCGGGCGCGGCCAAGGCGGCGTTCATCAACCAGCAGTGGCCCGGCTGGTACTCCGACACGCAGATCGCCTACGAATACGCCCACCAGATGGCGTCCCAGCTCGCCGCTGCGGTGAACGCGGGGCAGATCGCGCAGGGCTGGCTGTCCCAGAAAGGCCTGGTGCCCCGTCACCGCCGCGGCGTCCCAAAGCGCAGACGTAAGAAAAGGCGCCGGCGCAGCAGTAGCGGGGCACCACCACAGCAGTCCCAGCAGCCGGTACAGCAGCAGACCACGACCCGGCCGGCGCCACGCCAGTACCTGAACGGGATCGGCGTCACCGCCGCCCTCCTCGGCGTCCTGGTCGCGATCCTCGGCGCCTTGTGGGCCGCAGCGTTCGCCCTCGGCTGGGCGTCCGCTATCGCCGTGCTCGGCGTCGGCGAGGTGGAGGGCGCTGAGGCGGCACTGGAGGAATTGATCCTCGACGGGCAGCAGCGCCTCGGGTGGATCCTGCAGACGCGCATGTCCCGCATCCAGCGTGTCCTGGTCCAGGCGCTCCGCGAAGGCTGGGACGCTGACCGGCTCGCCCAGGCGATCACGGACATCCTCGGCAGCCAGTCCGCTGCGCTGCTGGTGGGCGTCACCGAGGTCACCTGGGCTTCCGGGCAGGCGGCGGCTGCTGCCTACGCGAACGCCGGGATCAAGTGGGTGCACTGGGTCAGCATGCGGGACTCCAGGACGTGCACGAAGTGCCTCGCTAACGACTATCAGGGGCCGGTACCGCTGGGGACGCCGTTCAAGAGCGGGGCACTGAGGCCCCCCCAGCATCCCAGGTGCCGATGCAGCCTCGTTCCGGCCCAGGCCCCGAAGCAGCAAGGGCGGCAGGGGGCCGCGTGAGCGAAATGGCCGGGATTGAGAAGCCGATCCTGCGGCTGATCCCCGGAGGTGCGCCGTCTGTACCGACTGCGGATGTCTCGTACCAGGCAGCGATCATGGTGATCCAGGGCATCTTGTCCTGGCCGACATCGCCCGCGCCGCTTCCGCCTCCGGCCTCCCGCTCCTCGAAGCAGCCTGGAACATTCCCCGCACCCTGACCGCAGCCACCCAGGAGGGTGGCGACTGGCCGCCGGGCGGGAACCCGCTCACGGACCGGCCCACCTTGGTGTGGGACGTCGACGGCATCCTCTCGTTCACATCCGAGGCGCTGGTCGTGGCGCTGAACGCCCGGTTCGGCACCGCCTACTCGGTGATGACCCAGGATTTCTTCCCCGGCACGCTGCGGATCGACCGGCTGCCGGACGTGCACGGGTCGTGGATCGCCGGGGAAATGTCCCGCCCCGAGTTCGCGCTGAGTTACGCACCGGATTTCCGCGCGATCGACACCCTGCGTGACGCGTCCGAAGCCGGGTTCGAGTGCCTGGTCGCCACCGAGCGCGCCCCGGCGCTGCGGGAGGCGACGGAGGCGTGGCTGCACTCGTGGGGGGCACCTCCGGTGCCGGTGCACGCGGTCGGGCATGGGAACAAGCCCGCATTCATGGCGGAACAGTTCGCTGAGGGCCACTACCCGGCCATCCTGGTGGACGACAACCCGGTCACATGGATGACGATCGCCCGGCCCGGTGTGCAGGTGTGGTCCCCGGAGCGGCCCTACACCCTGTCGGCCCGGGCGCGAGACCATGTGCGGCTGTATGCGTCTTACCCAGCAGTGAGGTACTGGCTAGGTCTCGGGCCGCAGCCCTGACGGGGGTGGGCCGTGGCCAACAGTTTCGCCACCCGCCCCTGGTCGCTGCGGATGCCCGCCGGGTCGCTCGGTGAGTGGGTCTTCGGGTTCACCACCACCGCGCCGGGCGGCACCACCCCGTACACGATCACCGGGGCGACGTGGGAGTACGTGGCCCGCACCAGCGCCACCGATGTTTCCACACCGCTGATCGACATCACCACCACAGCGACCATCCAGGGCGTCCTGACGGTCACCGCGACCGCGACACTCTCGCAGGTGCAGCTGACGCTCAGCCCGGTGGCCACGGCCACCCTCACGCCCGGAACCTACTACCACGCGTTCTGGATGAACCCCGGCACCACCGGGGCGTTCTGCTGGCTTTCCGGCCAGCTGTTCATCGACGGCAACCCCCAGCCGTAACCCCCCCCGGAGGCTCCAGGCGTGAAAGTCCTTGTCACGGGCGCCTCGGGCTTCATCGGCGGATACGTGGTGCCCGAGCTGCTCGGCCGCGGCTACGACGTCGTAGGCATCGACAACTTCTCCAAATACGGGCACGTCACCCGCTCCTATGACAGCCACCCGCGGTACACGCTGGTCAAGGGCAACGCGGGGGATCTGCGGTTCCTGTACCACCACCTGCAGGACTGCGACCATTTCATCGCCGGGGCGGCGATGATCGGCGGGATTACCTACTTCCACACCTACCAGTTCGACCTGCTCGCCGAGAACTCGGTGATCACCACGACGGCGTTCGCTGCCGCGATCACCGCCCACCAGTACGGCCGGCTGAAAAAGATCACCGCCCTGTCGTCCTCGATGGTGTTCGAATCCGCCGGCGACTGGCCTTCTTATGAGGGGCAGGAGCGGGAAATCCCGCCGCCGGTATCCTCCTACGGCTTCTCCAAGCTCGCGGTGGAGTATTTCGCCCGCGCCGCCTGGGATCAGCACGGCCTGCCGTACACGATCGTGCGGCCGTTCAACGCGGTCGGCACCGGGGAGCAGCGGGCAGTGGGCACGGCCGAGGTCGCGTCGGGAAACGTGAAGCTCGCCATGTCCCACGTCGTCCCTGACCTGGTGCAGAAGGTGCTGAAGGGGCAGGATCCGCTGCGGATCTTCGGCGACGGATCTCAGGTGCGGCACTATACCTTCGCCGGGGACCTGGCCCGCGGGATCGCGGACACGCTGGAACACCCGGGCGCGGTGAACGAGGACTTCAACCTTTCCACCGCCACCGGTACCTGTGTGGACGAACTGGCCGCCCTGATCTGGCGGAAGACCAAGGGCCCAGACGTGCCGCTCCGGCTTGCCTTTGACGCGCCGTTTGAGCATGACGTGCGCCGGCGGGTCCCGTCGGTGGAGAAAGCCAGGCGGGTGCTCGGTTTCGAGGCCACCACGACGCTCAGCCAGATGCTGGACGAGGTCATCCCCTGGGTCCGTGGCGCCATTGAGGCTGGAACGATCTAGCCGTCAGTCTTTGTGCTGGGCGATAACCGCCATTGCCAGCTTCCAGGCGTCACACGGCCACGGCATGATGTAGCCCGGACGCCAGCCGATGCGGCTGCACTGGCGGCATACGTTCGGCCGGTCCAGGCTGAACACCCGCCCGCCGTCGGTGAACAGACGCGGCGGGTCCTCAACATCGGGCCGGTGGTCTCCGGCTATCTGCCGCGCCTGGCCGATGGCGCTCGCCGACCGCGCGACGCGGACCGCTAGATCCTGCGAGCACAACGCGCAGTCCCTCCGCCCGCACATCAGCCCTTCCTGGTGGCAGAAGCCGCAGATGCTGCGCAGATCCACGCCGTGACTACAGGCCTCGCTCACCCCCCCACTGTAAAGGTTGCACGGCCATCAAGATCCTCTGGCATTCAAATGCCCCCTTCGCCCCCTCGGGCTACGGGGTCCAGTCGGCGCTTTTCGTGCCGCGGCTCGCCGCTCTCGGGCACGAGGTCGTCATCTCCGCGCCGTATTCGTTCGGCGGGGCGCCTCTTGACTGGGGCGGCCACGTCGTTGAGGGCGCGGTCCGCGACCAGTGCGGCAACGACATCCTCGGTGCCCGCTACGACTTCCACCAGGCTGACCTGCTGATCACCTTGTGTGACCCGTTCGGGCTGAACGGGTGCGCGAAAGACCTGGCCAGCCGCAATGTGGCCATGTGGTTCCCCATCGACTGTGACCCGATGGGCGAACTCGACGTCACCGTCTTGCGCGACTCCCAGGCCATCCCGATCGCCATGTCGGAGTTCGGGCAGCGGGTCCTGCGCGGCGAGGGCGCCGACGCCAGCCTGCGCGTCCCGCACGGCGTGGACACGGTCCTCTTCCATCCCGGCGACCAGGCGGACTACCGGGGGCCGGCGGAGATCGGCGAGGACACGTTCGTCATCGGGATCTGCGCGATGAACCGGGACCACATCCGCAAAGGCTGGCACGAGCAGATCCTCGCGTTCGCCCGCTTCCACGAAAAGCACCCCGATTCGGTGCTGTCGCTGCACACGGCGGCGGTGAACCCGCAGGGCCTGAACCTCGCCGGCATGTGCGCCCGGCTCGGCATCACCGATGCGGTGCGTTTCCCCGACGACTACGCGTTCGCGACGGGGCTGATCGGCCGCGAGCAGCTCGCCACCTGGTACCGCGGTCTCGACATTCTCAGCAACTGCAGCTACGGCGAGGGTTTCGGCATCCCGCTGATCGAGGCACAAGCGAGCGGTATCCCGGTGGTGTGCACGGACGCCTCGGCGATGCCGGAACTGTGCGGCGCCGGCTGGCTCGTGTCCGGCACCCCGTTCTGGGCTCCCGGGCCCGGGTCGTGGTGGGTGCGGCCCGACGTGGATGACATCGTGGATGCCTACGAGGCCGCGTGGCAGGCGAAACAGGACGGGACGCTGCCGAAGCTGCGCGCCCGGGAGTTCGCCCTGCTGTACGAGGCGGACCGCGTACTCATGGAGTTCTGGGTCCCGGCCCTGGCCGCCATCGCCGGCCGCGCCGGCCTCTGATGCCGCCCGCCATCGTTGTGCCCACGCCAGGCGGCCTCGGCGCCGCCTTGTGGGGCTGGCTGCCGCAGGGGGATCTGGCGTTCGACGTCGGGGCACACCTGGGCGTGACCCTGTATCCCATCTCCTCCCGCTACGCCCGGGTCGTCGCGCTGGAACCCGCCGCCGAGGCGTACTCGCTCCTGCATGACCGCAGGGGCGCCTACCCCAAGGTGACATTCCTCCCGCTGGCCGCCTCCGGCCATGAGGGCACCGTGTCCCTGTCGGTGCGGGAGTTCCCCCTCACCCAGGGGATGCTCACCGACCCCGATGCCCCGCAGGGCGCGTCGGAACGGCTGATGGGCTGGTGGACCGCCGAGACGGGCCGGCGTGAGGTGCCGTGCACCACCCTGGACGCGCTTGCCGTCACCTACGGGACGCCAGCGTTTGTGAAGATCGACACTGAGGGCGGCGAGGATAAGATCCTGCGCGGCGCGGCCGGCCTGCTCGCCGCAGGCAGTGTGTCGTGGCAGGTGGAGTTCCACAGCCCCCAGTTGCGCCGGGCGTGCCTGTCGCTGCTGGACGGCTACCGCGTGACGTGGGTGCGCAACCCGGATGAGGTGGCGGCCCACGGCGGCGACGCGGAAGCCGATGAGACCGGGTGGCTGCTCGCCGCGCCACAGGATGCGGGGACCCGGTGCGCGGCCCCCTAGTCACCGATCTGTTCAGCGCTTATAGCGAGCGCTGCGAGACGCCGTCCGACATCGCCGAATACCTGCCGCTGCTGCACGGCTACGCGCGCCTGTATGAGGGTGCGCGGGTGCTGGAACTGGGCACCAGGGACGGGAACTCAACACTGGCATTCCTCGCCGCCGCCGAGCGTGTCGGCGGCCACGTGTGGAGCGTGGACATCGACCCCACCGTCCCCACCCGCCCGGGCGGGATGGGCCCGTACGCGGACTGCCCGCTGTGGACGTTCACCTGCGGCGACTCCTGCGGCCCGGAAGCAGTGGCGGCGCAGCCGGAGCAGGTTGACCTGCTGTTCAACGACGCCAGCCATGGGTACCGCAAGACCCTGGAAGAGCTGGAGACCTGGATGCCGCGCCTCGCGCCCGGCGGCACGGCGCTGTTCCACGACACGCGGCTGCAGTATGACAACTGGGCCGTGAAGCGGGCCCTGAACGTCTGGTGCGCCCGCAACGGCCACACGTGGCGGGATCTGCCCGGCACCTGGGGCCTCGGCGTCATCACCCTGGACCGGGTGGGGTGAGACATTGCGCCCCGACCTGTCCTGGTCCCGCGCCTGCCAGATCCTGGCGGCCGACCCACGCAGGTGGGACGACCTGAACGTGCGCACCCAGTTCCTCAAAGACTGGGTGCGAGCCCCCCTACCCCTGGAGCCCCCCCAATGCCAGGCGACCTGCTGATCATCACCCCGTCCCGTGGCCGCCCGGCGAGCATCGCCCGGCTGCTCGCGAAAACCCACCAGCTGCGGCGGGCGGAAACCCACGTGCACGTGTGCGTGGATGCGGACGACCCGGCGCTGGAGGACTACCAGAAGGTGTTCGCCCAGCACGCCGCCGACGGCGACGGCCTGTCGGTGGGGGCGCGGCTCACCCTGACCGGGTGGACCAACAAGATCGCGGTCAAGCAGGCCGGGGAGTACCGGTGCCTCGCCTCGTTCGGCGACGACCACGTGCCCCGCACCCCGGGGTTCGACCGGGCGCTCGTCACCGCGTGCACGCAGGACGGGCCGGCTGTCGCCTACCCCTGGGATGGGATGCGCGAAGACATTCCCGAGGCGCCGGTGGTGGATTCGCGGATCGTGCAGGCCCTCGGCTGGTTCCTCAACCCGGCTCTCGATCACTACTTTGTCGATGACACGCTCGGCGCGCTCGGCCGTGGCGCGGGCTGCCTGCACTTCCTGCGCGCGGTCGCCGTGGACCACGTGCACCCGAACATGGGCACCGCCGCGGGGGACACCACCTACCAGCAGTCCTCGGCGAAGATCCCCGCCGACAAGGGCGCCTATCAGGCGTGGCGGGCCGGGCGGATGGCCGCCGACGTGGCTGCGGTGAAGGCGCTGCGCGAGAGCCTGTCCCAGCCGGCATGAGCCGCCCGCAACTATGGGACTGCTTCCTGTTCGGCACCGAACTGGACATGCTTGAGGCCCATCTCACCGAGACGGACCCGTTTGTGCACCGCTGGGTGCTGGTGGAGTCCCAGCGCACCCACCGCGGCGAGCCGAAGCCCCTGTATTACGCGGAGAACCGGGAACGGTTCGCGCCGTGGGCGGACCGGATCGCCCACGTGGTCACAGACCTGCCCGACCACCCGAATCCGTGGGTGCGTGAGCACGCCCAGCGCGACGCCGCGCTGACTGCCCTGGCTGATGCCGGCGACGGCGACGTGGTGCTGATCAGTGACGTGGATGAGTTCCCCCCGCCGCGTTTCCTGCGCCCCGGCCCGGGGGCCCGCGTCCGCCAGCATCTGGAACCGGACGCGGCGGTGGCGTTCCTGCAGCGCGTGTGCCTGTTCGCGGTGGACTGGGAATGGCCGGCGGATGAGATCTGCTCCGTCGCCGCCCGGGTGGGATACGTGCGTGCCCGCCGGAGCCTGGCCGCCGTCCGGGACGCCCGCAACCGCTACCCGGTGATCGCCGGCGGCTGGCACCTGACATGGCTCGGCGGCCCGGCCGCGACGGCGGCGAAACTCGCCACCCACTGCCATCTGGAGATAACCCCGCAGCAGGCGCAGATGGTCGCCAGCGGCCACTGCTACCGCGAAGGCACCTACTACAACGGGACCGCACTGCTCCCGGTGGACGTGGATGAGTCGTGGCCAGCCCTGATCCGTGAGCGGAAATGCCCGCCGGAATGGTTCCGGCCGCGCTGAACGCACTTCTTCGCAAAAGCGGGCGCTGCGCCTGCGTAGCCAGCAGAAAAAAGGAGCAGTAATATGGCAGTGGCCCGGGTTTACACAGTCGACACGAATGCCACGACTGGCATTTCCCTCGGCACCGGCGGTGCTTCCGGTACCGAGCAGGTGCTGCTTTTTGGCGCGAGCAGCGGTGAGTTCAACATCTCCGCCGTCCGCGTCGCCCTCTACAGCCTTTCCTCGGCGGCGTACCCGAGCAACGGCAGCATCACGTTCCGGCTGCGGAAGGTGTCGTCCACCAACAGTGGCATCCTCGCCGGCACCGGCACTGCGCTCGCCGTCTCCCAGTCGAGCACCGCCGCGCTGTCCACGTGGATTTATTCCACCGCGAATGGCTCCGGTACCGGCACTTTCGCCACCATGACGACGGCCCCCGCGTGGGAGCAGACCATTCCCTGCACCGCCGGTGCCAACTGGGGTGAATGGTTCACGCCAGGCTTCGAACTGAACGTCACGAATGCCACGATGGCACTGACCTACACCATGTCGAATGGCACCGTGTCGGGCGTCAACGTGGTGCCACAACTGGTTATCTCCGAGTAGTTTCCCGCCGGCCGCCGCGTGCCCGATCTTCCCGGAATGGGGTGAGGGTGCGTGGCGGTGGTCATCTTCACCAACAACCCCTCGACAACGGTCTCCAGTGGCGGCACCGACGCACCTTCATCGGGGACGCAGCAGTCGTGGACCGTCTCGTCCTCAACCGGGTTCCCGGCCGCGTCGACGGGCACGAGCCTGTTCCACATCGCCGACACCAACACCGGGCTCTCCTATGAGCTGATCGCAGTGATCAACGTGTCCGGGACGACGTGGACGGTGATCCGTGGCGCGGAATCCACGGCACCGGTCGCGCATTCGGCTGGATTCACCGTGACACAGGTCGTCTCAGCGGGCGATCTGGGCCTGTTCCAGCAGATGGGCGCGGCGTATGCCCTCGCGCACAATGTCGCCGGACCGTAAATAGGGGAGACGCACTGTGGCCGCTAACACGAGCCCAATCTACACGCTGACGCCGCAGTCATCGTTCGGCACGTCGATCACCACCGCTAACACGAATATGGACGGCACCGGAACCCAGGTCACCCTGTTCACCGCCGGGACGAACGGTGCCTACGTGTCGAAAGTCATCGTGCGGGCCCAGGGGTCGAACACGGCGACAGTGCTGCGGATCTTCCTCAACAACGGCTCAGACCACACCACCGCCAGCAACAACGCGCTGATAGCCGAGCTGTCGATGCCGACCACCACGGCGAGCAACACGGTGGCGCTGCCGTCGTTCGAGATCCCGCTCGGGTTCGCTATCACCGGCGGCTACCTGCTGAACGCGGCGATCGGCACCACCGTCTCGGCCGGGGTGATCTGCACCGTCATCGCGGGGAACTACTGATGCCGCAGACCGGGACGGGCATGGACCTGTCCGGCCTGCCCGACTTCACCGGGTTCGGGCCGCCGGGCAACGTGTGGGTGTTCTACCCGAACTCGGCCTCCTCCCAGGGCACGTGGGCGTCGTGGACGAAACCACGCGGATGCACGTTCGTTCACTTCCTCCTCCTCGGCGGCGGTGGCAGCGGCGGCGGTGGCCTCAGCGGCTCATCCAGCACTCCCCGCGGCGGTGGCAGCGGCGGCGGGGGGGGCGGTATCACGACGGCGTTCGGCCCGGCCGTCATGCTGCCCGACATTCTGTGGGTTTCGGTCGGGTTCGGGCAGGCCGGCGGCGGCGCCGGTTTTGGCGGCGGCAACGGCATCGCGAGTTATGTCGGTCTCTCCCCGCACCTGGCGACAGGGGTTTCGTTCCTGATCGCAGACGGCGGCACCGCTGGCGGCGCGGGCACCAGCAGCGGCGCCACCACCGGCGGCGCGGGCGCCACCACCACCAGCACCACCGCGTTCAGCTTCGTGGCAGGATTCAGCGTCGGCAGCAGTTTCGGCGGTAACGGGTCGATCGGCGGCAGCGGCGGCACAGCATCCGGGGGGAACGGGTCCAGCGTCAACCCCGGCGGCAGCGGCACCCTGGGGAACGGCGGCGCGGGCGGCGGCGGCGTCAACTCCAGCGACACCGCTGGCGGCAGCGTCAACCCGCCGTCAGCCGGGTGGGAGCCGCTGATCGCCGCCATCTCAGGCGGCGCGGCCGGGGGGAACAACCCGGGAATGCCGGGACGGTTCTCCTGGCGGCCGTTCTACGGCCTGGGCGGCGCGGGCGGCGGGACGAACAACACCGGCACCGCGGGCAACGGCGGCGACGGCGCCTACGGCGCGGGCGGCGGTGGCGGCGGCGCAGGCACGACCGCAGGTTCCGGTGGCGCGGGCGGAGGTGGCCTCGTGGTCATCACCGCGATATGACCTGCGGCCCCCCGTCAGCACGAAGAAGGGCCGCAGGGCCGAAGGAGAGCAAATCCTGCCGGCAGCCCGCCATGCTACCGGGGCCGTACGCCGGCGGTCCAGGCGTTCCCTGGGCCCGGCCTGGCGGCTGACGCCAGATCAGTACCGGGTGATCACAACCACGAACCCGCCGGCCGCCACCTCGCTACGTCCCGGTCCGTAGCGGGCCGGTGGGACGCCGGGCGGCGGATAGGGCGAGACGGTGACCTCGGATGAGTCACCACCACTCGCGCCAGGCATGTCCGGGGCCCTTCCGTTTGTGCCCGTACTGACCGGGAAACTGCTGTTCCCGCCGCCGCCACCCAGCCGGGCACCGACGGTGACCTCCACCGTGTCTGGCAGTTCGGCCGCGCCGAAGGTGTGGAGCACAACCTGGCCGGGGGTGCCGTCCCACGCGTCAGCGCCAGCGAGGACCACGTCGACCTCCTGGGCGCCAGCCGGCTTGCGCCAGGTGCCGTCACGGCGGAACACGGCCGCAGCGCTGCCCATGCCCCCCATCCTGCCACGTAGCGCCCAGGGGCTCGTGACACCCGCACCGGGGCGGTGACGAGGGGGCCAGCGTGGGCACCTACCCGGCAGTCCCTGGCAATGCGATACCGGGTGCGTTCACCCCCGGCGTCCCCCCCGGCGCGGCCACGCCACCCACCCCGGCCACGTTCTACCCGGCCATCCAGGCGGTCCGGGCACGGCTGCCGCAGCCTCACCCGCGGGCTGGGCGCATCGGCGGGATCAGTGCCGGTGCGCCGGCCCGCAACCCGACGACAGGGCCGGTCTTCCGTCAGGCCGTCCAGGCCGTCCATGTCCCGCACCCGCTGCCGCCACGTGGCCGCACGGGCAGCAGCGCCGGTGCGGCAGTCCAGAACCCGGCGGTCGCCGGGCCACCGTTCTACCCCCTCAACCACCCAGCGCAGGCCCGCCACCCCCTGCCTCCGCGTGGGCACACGGCCGGCAATACCGGCGCTCCGGTTCGCAACCCATCCGCTGGGCCCCAGTTCTACCCCCTGAACCACCCGGTGGCAGCGAAGCGGCCACTGTTCCGCCTCGGCCGCACCGGGGCGCTGCCCGGGGTGCCACCCAGCAACCCGACAGCGGGCCCGGTATTCCACCCGCTGAACCACCCGGCCCGCGCCCCCATCCCGCAGGCATTCAGCAAGGGCCGCACCAGCGGGAACCCCGGCGCACCCGTGGTGCACGCCGGGCCGCCGTTCTACCTGCTGAACCATCCCGCCCGGGCGGTCATCCCGGCGCGGCTGCGGGCGCTGCCGCCGCAGCGCAACCCCGGTGCCCCGGTCTCCAACCCGACGTCCGGGCCGCCGGTCAAGGCGCTCCCGTCCGCGGTCCGCGCCCGCCAGCCGCTGCCACCGCACGGGCGCACCGCCGGGAACGCCGGGGCGCCAGTCCAGAACCCGTTCACTGCCGCCCCGTTCTACCCGCTGCACTGGCCGGCGCGAATCCACACCTCCCTGCCACCGCGGGGCCGCACCAGCGGGAATGCGGGCGCACCTGTCCGCAACCCCACCGCCGGGCCGGCGTTCCGGCAGGCGACGGGACCGGCCCGGGCGCGCATCCCGCAGAACTGGTCGAAGGGCCGCGCGGCCGGCAATACCGGCGCACCCGTCGCCAACCCGGCAGTCACCCAGTTCTACCCACTGAACAAGGCGCTGCGTGCGCAGCCCGCAGTGTTCCGCAAGGGCCGCACCGGGGGCAGCCCCGGTGCGCCGGCCGCGAACCCCACCCACGGGCCGGTCTTCACCCAGCTGAACCACCCGGTCCAGGCCAGGCGGCTCCCGGCCCGCCCCGGCACTGCCGCGTGGCGGTACGGGGTCTTCTCCTCGGGGCCGCCACCCCCACCGCCAGTCCTGGTCCCCGGTGTCATCACCGTCACCCCAGCGGGACCGCTCGCGGCCGTCCTCACGGTCAGTCCCGCGGGCCCGCTCCTGGCTGTCACAACCGTCAGCCCCGCTGGCCCGGGGGCAGCCGTGGTGACGGTGGTATCGGAGATGGACACCCAGCAGGCCGTGTTCCCGCCACCAGCCGGAGGGGCGTCTGGGCCGCCGGAGGATCAGGTTTACGAGCCGGCGCCACCACTGGTGCCCCACTAACCGCGACAGGTGCCGCCACGCATAGTGGTGCAGCCGCCACCGGGTCCGCCACGTGACCCGGTGGCCCTGCGCCCACAGGTTGCCCGCCCGGATCGACGCGAGCACGGAAGCGTCGAGGTGCCGGGTGAGCCACCGCGGCGGGCGGCGCAGTTTGCGGAACCGGCGGCAGGCACACACCCCGCAGTCACTCCCGCGCCGCAGGTGCTGGTGGGTCTGCCGGTCGCACCCGCACCGGCACAAGTCCAGGCCACGGAACGCACGCCGGGCCGTCCACCGGAACCGGATCCCCCTCAGCACGGTCAGCCACGGTAGCGGAGGGGGGCGCGATGCGGGTCACGGTCGAGGATTCGTCCGGGAAAGTCGTGATCGAGGACGGCGCGGTCAAGGCTGCGAAGCCCGGCGAGTGGGACGGCTCCACGGTCGCCGGGCCGGTCGTGAAGGCCGCACCGCACCGGCGCTACACGCTGCAGGTGGCCTACCCGGTCAACAAGGCCGACGCCGTGGTGGCCGCTGACGGGCACCGGGACTTCACCGGCCCCGAGGCGCTTGAGGACGCCGCCTGGTCGTTCCTCACCAAGTCCCCGAAAGTCGGGCTGCACCACGCCCCCGGCACCGACGGCGCGGGCCGCGTGGTCGAGTCGTATATCTGGCGGGGAAGCGACTGGACCATCAAGGCTGCTGACGGCAGCGAGCAGACCGTTACGGCTGGCGATTGGCTCGTCGGCATTGTCTGGGATCCGCAGAGCTGGGATCTCGTGCTCGCCAAGCGCATCAACGGTGTGAGTATGCAGGGTTCGGCTAGCAGGCGGCGGCCATCTCGCGAGGCAGTTGCAAACTTGCGTCGCTGATCATCTCGTTAGCCACCCTGAGGATGAGACTGAGGGTGCCGATCGCGAAGTGCTCGCGGCCATGGATCGGAAGATGGCCATGTTTTGCCAGGGCAGCCTGTACCTCATCTTCTATCCTCTTCGCGTCAATTCCTGTAGCCACGAAGGCCGTCTGGCGGTAGCCGGCGCGACGATGGTCGGCGAGGCGGCTGCGTGGATCGCCGCTTGTGATCCCGAATTTGACTTGGCCAAGCGACCGGCTAGTGACGATGTAGAAGACGTCCCATTCTTTACCGGCGCAGATGTGGCACGCCCCCTTGCCCTGCTGCACGCTAGTCGGCGCCGGTGAGCACTTGTGCCCGTTTTTGCAGATCACCTGATGGGGCTCGCGGGCACCCAGCCATGTAGTCCAGTCAGGCGTAGCGCCTAGTTCGGCGAGCAGCCTTCTGAAGTTCGCCTCAGCCGCCACGGGATCCTTCTGAGCGCAAGTGCGGCAGACCCCGATCCCTCGCTGAAGGTTGCACGGATACGGGGATGTCGTGTGCCCGAACTTGCAGATAACCCGGTGAGGCTGCTGGGTGCCCCGCCACTCGTCCCACACGGGAGTCGCGCCAGCCTCGGTGAGGCGCCTCCTGAAGTCGGCTTCACCTGTCGCCCGCTTCTTATTCGCGCAGTCCCGGCATAGGCCACCACCAACCCACACCCTGCCGGGCCGCGGCCGGCACTTGTGGCCTGCCGGGCAGATGACATCGTGACCGACCTTGCGGCCACGCCACTCGGTCCAAGCGGGGGTAGCCCCGAGGGCAATGATGTGCGCCCGGTAGTTAGCCTCAGCCTGAACTGGGTCATTCCCTGTGCAGGTACGGCATGGGTTATGGCCCGACTGGACGTGATCCGGACGCGGATGGCACTCGTGCCCGTCTCGGCAGATGACGCGGTGCCTTGCGTTAAAGCCCAGCCACTTGTCATAGGCGGGCGTCGCGCCATGGCCTGCCAGTTGTGCCCTGAAGTCGGCCTCCGTCTCGGCGGTGGTCCGTTTACGTCTTGCAGTCATACCCGCCCCCCACTGTTTTAGGTACTGACCTTCCTCCCGGCCAATGGCTGGATATATACCCAACCTATCAGTGCCTGCCGACATTTCCGAGGAGCTGATATGGCCAGGACCGTCTCGCTCGCCACGGACGAGGAAGACGACCTCGAAGGCATCACCGAACTCGAAAAATTCGACCCCGAACGCGTCGACGGCGTATTCACGCCCGCCTCGGGCCTGCCATTTCTGGTTATCAAAGCCGCCCAGGGGGGTGACATGGACGAGACCGCGGACACGCCCATGGACGGAGGCGCCGACCCTGGCGGCACCGTGGCGAAGGACGACGGCCAGCGCGACGGCGACGGCGAGAACGCCCTGCCCAGCGACAAGGACAACGGCCCCGACACCGGAGACGGCGACGAAGCCGCCGAGAAGGCCGCCGAAGACGCTGCGGAGGCCAGCGACGAAGCGCCGGCGGAACTGGATCCCGACCCGATGGCGGCGGTGAAGAACGCCTCCCCCGCCGACCGCGACGCCTACATCGCCGCGCTGAAGGACTACCGCGCGTCGGAGCCGATGGCGAAGGGCGCGACGAACGGCACCGAGTTCCTCCAGGCGAAGGTCGCATGGCGGCAGTGGGCCGAGCACGGCGAGACCGAGGGCCTCGACGGCACCGAGGCGGGTGCGGCGCGGTGGCTGGCCAAGCACGGCACCGGTCCCGTCCTGGTGGGCGAGCATGGTCCCGAGCCGGTGAAGATGGACGAGGGCGCCGTGGTCATCCCGTCGCCGGAGATGGTCGACGCGCTATTCAAGGCCGAGGCCGAGGTCTACAAGCGGGACATCAGCACCGCCGACCGCAAGCGGCTCGCCGCCGAGCACAAGGCGCTCCCCGACGGGTCCTATCCGATAGAGACCGCTGGCGATCTCCACAACGCGGCGATACTCGCCCGCTCCGGCCACGGCAACGTCTCCGGCGCCAAGGCGCTCATCCGCCGCCGCGCGAAGGAACTCGGCGTCTCCAACCCGCTCGATGACAACAACGAGACCAAGAAGGACGCCGCCGCGCCGGACGAGGCCAAGGTCATCGACGCGGAGACGTTCGAGGCTGCCGAGAAGGCCAAGGCGGGCAGCAGTGACGACAGCAAGCCGAAGTGCCCCATGTGCAAGGGCAACGGCAAGGTCGGCGGCAACGGCATGAAGTGCTTCAAGTGCAAGGGCAAGGGCTTCATGAAGCCGTCGAAGGCCGAGAAGGCCGCCGCTGCCGCCACCGAGGCCGTCAAGGCCGTCGTCGCCTCCGGCGCCATCACCGCCGAAGCCGGCGACGCGCTGATCGCCCAGATCACCGAAGAGGCCGCCAAGGCCGCCGGCCCCGGCGCCCGGCCGCTGCCACCGGAAGTGCTCCCGGTCGCCCCGCACCGCGAGCCCGACGGCACCTCCACGGTGGAGCAGCTGGAACCAGACGCCGGGCTGGGCACCGACCCGGACCAGCACATGGACCACGTGCCCGCGTCGGTGTCCGCGCTGACGATGAAGCAGGCCACCTACGAGGTGCAGCGAATGCACGACGCCACCTGCGCCGCCTACGCCGCTGAGGACGTCCTGGAGGCCTACCCGGCGCTCAAGTCCGTCCTGGACGCGGTCGACGCGGAGGTGTTCACCAAGGAGGCCCGCGACGCGCTCGACGCCGGTGACATGACCGCGGTCGCCGCCGGCGCCGCGATGGCCAAGGCCGCGCAGGCCCTCGCCGCCATGTCCCCAGCCGCGGTCGCCGACGGCCGCGCCCTGCTGCACAAGTCGTTCGCCGACATGTACCCCAGCGAGCACATCACGCCGCAGATGGGCATCAAGCCCGGCTCGTTCCAGCGGCCGTACCTGTCCGCTGGGCACGCGGCGGAGAACTCCGGCGGCTGGACGGTGAACACCCCCCCATCCACCCACGTCCCCGAGCCGCAGGACTACCAGCGCGGCTACCTCACCGCCGGCCACGCCGCCCCGAGCCCGGCCGACCACGGGCCGAACAACCCGAACCCGCCCGACGCCGGCGGCCGGTCCTACTACTCCACTACGGAGAAGGACATGGCCGCCGCAGCGATGCGGTCGATGCACGACCACATCCAGGCCACCTACGACGGCTGCTGCCCGATGGCCCCCGCCCGCACCGTCCTCCCCCCGGGAATGGGCGCCACGAACACGCCGGAGACCACCATGCCCCGCGCACAGGGCGGCGTGAACACCGTCAAGGAAGCGGGCGAGGAAATGGGCGGCGCCCCGGCCACCGACGGCGCGGACAGCCGGCAGATCCGCGGCAACAAGGGCGTCAGCCCGAAGAAGGTCGCCAAGATGCTGGAGCAGGCGCTCCGCAACGCCCAGGTCAACATGATGGGCCCCGCCGAAGTCGAAGCCCTCATCGCCAGCAAGCTCGCCCCCATCTCCGAGGCCTACCAGGCGTCGATCGCCAAGATGCAGGCCGAGCTTGACGAACTCGGAAAAGCCCCCGACCCGAACCTGGCCCCCGTGCGTGGCCAGATGCGGGCCGGTAACGGAACCGTCGCTCCCGTGGAGAAGCGGTCCCTCCTCGATGAAGCCCAGGACGCCCGCCTCGCTGCAGCGCAGCGGGAACGCCACGAGCTTCTCAGCTATGTCGCAAAGCAGGCCGAATCGCCTGACCCCAATGTCCGCGAGCGCGCCCGCGCCTACCTCGACCAGCTCGCCGCTGAGAACGGAGGTGTGCGTGCGCCCGCCTGATTACGCGCACACGCCAGGCCCCCGAGCGGGGCCTCTCGCCTCAATGGAGGCTACGCATGACCAGCAACACCCTGGACACCCCAGCGGTGCCCTACGGGTCGGCAGCCGCGCCGGCCCTCGAAACCGCCGGTGAGGACTCGCGGTGGTACGCCGCCGCCGACCCGCACCGGTACACCGCCCCCGACCTCATGCTGTCGGACAAGATGCCCACCCTCGTCAAGGGCGCGGGTTACGCCCGCATCGGCGGCAACATGCCGCTGTCCGACGACGGTGAGATCTTCCGCCGCAGCATGCGGGCCGAGCAGGCGTTCCGCAGCGCGATCAAGAAGGGCGTCGAGCAGCCCGGCGAAGTGGTGAAGGGCCTCGCGCCCGAGTTCGCCGGCCAGTTCGGCGCCTTCATGACCGCATCGCCCCAGTCCCAGGCCATCTCGCAGCTGACCGCTCAGCTGAACAACGTGCTGTCCGCGGAACTGGGCAAGAGCATCACGCTGTCGTCGCCACTGTCGACCGGTTTCGTGCCGTTCGACCTCGTGGCACCCAGCTCTCTCATCTATCCCGTCTATTCGCCTTCGCATAACTAGCAAGGGCCTCAGCGTGGCGACACGCTGTGCAAACCCCGCTGTATCGGTGGACACCCGTCGCGTAGAGGTAATAAACTAGCCTCATGACTAACGGCACGGGCAATACCGAGGGAACCCCTCAGCCAGGGGACTCCGTAGAGACTGGACGCGGGGCATCTGCCGACTGGAGCAACCTCCGAGAGGACTACGAGCGCGTCGGGAACATCCTGCACGTAGCCAAGCTCTACCACCGGGACTACTACACGGTCCGGGCCGAGCTGATACGTCAGGGCATCCCGATCAAGCCTCGTGGGCACGTCAAGGGACAGAAGAAGTCCCAGGCGTGGCGCGACGCCTCACGCAAGCACTGGGACGACCCGGTGTGGCGCGAGGAACAGCGCAAGAAGTGGCTGGAGCGGCTGCCGACCATGAACGGGCCGGCAGCGAACTCACCTCTCGAACGCCTCCTGCACCGAGCCCTCCGCAAGGCGGGCATATCGTTCTCCACCCAGCGAAAACTGCTCGGCCTCTACTGCGTAGACATACTCATCACCCAGAAGCCCGTGGTCATCGAGGCGGACGGCAACGTCCACCTGCGCCAGCGCGCTAAGGACGCTCGGCGGGACGCCAATCTGAGGGCGGCCGGGTACGAGGTCTTCCGCTTCACAGGCAAGCCCATCTGCAACGACCCTGACGGGTGCATCCGCGAGGTCATCGAAGCAGCGGGGCTCACCCGGGACGCGGAACCCGTCTACGACATCCGCAACGGCATGAGCGGGCCAGACAGTCCGACCTGGAAGGGCGGCAAGCCCGAATGGACCTGCGCCGTGTGCGGGACCAAGTTCCGGGCATGGCTCCGCAACGGCAAGCCGCGGATGACATGTAGTCGGCCTTGCCAGGCTGAGTGGCAGAGAACGAGTAAAGCATCGGTGGCCAACCGCCGTTCCAACGGCGACCGGATGCGCGAACTGTGGGCTGACCCTGAGTGGCGTGCACGTCAAGTGCGGCTGCAAAAGGAAGGCAAACAGGGCGCATAGGCAGATGGTGGTACAGTCCGAGCTGCACGGAATACGCGATGACGTGCAGAGGCCGGCGGAAACGACCGGCCCCCCGCGAAAGCGGGAGTAACAAATCTGTTGCGCAACAAGCTCGCTCGCGTCCCCGGCCAGGGCACGCAGCGGCGCCGCAAGGTGATCACCGGCATCTCCGGCTCCCAGACCGGCCCGTCCGGCGGATCGTTCGTCCGCCTGGCGATCCCGGAACTGGTCCAGTCCGGCGGCAACATCTCGGGCACCAGCTCCGCGGTCAACTGGCCGCTGAACCTGCCCGGAACCGGCACCCAGGACGCGGTGGACCTGAACATCCCTTCCATGAACTAGGTAGGGGCCTCATCCGGCGACGGATGAGTGAAAACCACGAGAATTGCTGGAAAGCCCGAGTCACCCACTCGCACCACAGCGTGGCCCGAAAGAGCGAGCGCGATGGTCCGAAAAGCGAGCGGCAGGGGTAATCAGCAGCCGAGGGCCTAAAGGCGACACGCCCAAGGTCAAGGTTCAGAGACTCTGTACGTGGGATCTGGCACAATTGAATAATGGGGAGTTCGCGTAAGCGGCAGTTCACCGATGCTGAACGCGCTGACATCGTGGAGCGGTACAAAACGCTAGAGAGCATGGACTCTTTGCGCGCCAGTTATCGCTGCGCTCAGCCAGCGATCCGGGCAGTCTTGGTGGATGCAGGCGTAAGGCTCAGGACACCTCGCGAGGCGTTCTTGCTTGCAGCCCGGTCAAGCCCAACCGTCAACTCCCAGATCGAACTGCGCATGCACGACGCGCTGATGGCAGTGGGGATTGGGTTCACGGCCCAGTCTGTACTGCTGGACAGCTACCTAGTGGATATGGAGATCCGGCAAGCGCCGGTCGTCATCGAGGCCGACGGGGCAACGCACCGCCTGCGCGCCCAGAAGGCTAAGGATGCCCTGCGGGACGCCAACCTCAATGCTGCTGGCTACCGGGTCTTCCGGTTCACTGGCGGTGAGATCAACCGGGACGCTGCTCAGTGCGTCAAGCGAGTCATGGATGCCTGCGGGTTGACCCCGGATGCAGACCCGGTCTACGACATCCGTACCCGCTTCGCTGGCACTCTCCACCCGCGGTGGAAGGGTGGCCCAGCCAAGTTCACCTGCGCCAACTGTGACAAGGCCTTTGAGAAGGCCTGGCAGCACAGGCAAGGCGAACGGACGTTCTGCAACGCGCAGTGCTATGGGGAGTGGCTGCACAACCACCCCGAGGCTAACAATGCACGGCTCAAGCGAGACTGGAGCCAGCTCGGAAGTCTCTACGCGGCAGGAATGTCATCTAAGCAACTTGCCACGTACTACGGGTGTGGGCAGAAAGGGATACTGAGCGCGCTGCGCAATCTCGGTATCCCCGTCCGCCAGCAAGGTGGCCGCCGCGTCAAGGGCGGTTTCCACCAAGCCGGCGGCCTCCCAAGTTCATAAGCCAGATCAAGATAGAGTCCGATCCTGCGTGAGAGCGCAGGAGGCTGGCAGAAATGACCAGCCCCGCCGGCCATGCTGGCGAGTAACAACTTGTACCGCTTCTGGGGCCTGTCTGAGAACCTGTCCTGGCTCGCCCAGTTCGGCGGTTGTCCTAATTAGATGGCCGCCCTGCGGAGTGATCCGCAGGTAAAAACCGCACCGTAACGGTGAACCCCTCCAGATCCAGCCGGGGAATACCGTGGAAACCTTGCATCAGGGTTCCGTAGAGAGCGAACGTGTGGCACCTATGTCATGGGACCTGCCCCGATGCCACGGGGGCAAAGTACCGTAGGTGAAGTTGCGCTCCGGCCTGCACCGATGGAAAAGAAAAAGGTGCAGAATCGCGCAGAAATGACGCGATCCCCGCTATACTAAATAGTGGGAGTAACAAATCGCAGGGCTTTGAGGACATCTCAGCACTGGCCAATCTTCTACTGCTCCAGGAATTCATGCTGAACGAAGAGGCGAGCCATTTGGGCGCCACTTCTTCGGCCATTTCCGCACCCGGTGCGCCGACCCTCACCGCGAGGTCCGCGAACTCGGGTGAGACCGCACTGACCGGCATCACCACG
>Ga0335082_10001036_pt1 | contig 29547 bp, 27 predicted proteins | sample Lox_Sample_41_FD_206718 | JGI IMG/M metagenome (GOLD analysis project Ga0335082, IMG submission 206718) | Soil microbial communities from Loxahatchee National Wildlife Refuge, Florida, United States - Lox_Sample_4.1 | ecosystem: Environmental > Terrestrial > Soil > Wetlands | place: USA... | reverse complement strand
CCGGATTCAACTGGTTGGTCAAGCGCGTGTCGGCCCCAGCAACGAAGTGGCAACTCGCGCACGCGGCACCGTCGCTGCCCGCTTGCTGGTCCCAGAACAGAGCCTTGCCCAGAGCAATCGTCCACTGTTTGCTTTTGATGATTCCCGCGCCATCCGCGAGTTGAGAAGAGGTCGGCGGCGTCATGGCAGTCTGGGCCAGAACAGGCCGCGCCAGCACTATGCAACAGAGCACGAACAAGAGCCTTCGAGGGTGCACCTGGATACACCCCGAGTACAAGGAACGCATCGTCTTCCCTCCTGGAAAACACACACGTGCCATTGCGCGGCGGGAAGAATTTCAAGATATGGGCCGAAGGATTCCCGACAATTACCTGTTCATCCGACGCAGGACACGCGAATTTGGAGCATTGAGGTGCAATTCTGCTTCCACCTTTTTACAGAGGTAAGCCCAGGAAGCAGTATTAGAAATAAATGAGTTAGCGAGCGACGTGCACAAGATGTGCCGTGATGTGCAATTTCTTGCCCAAAAGAAGGCGGATGACTTGCTTCAAGCTTCTGTAGTTGCGCAAGAAACTTCCAGCAACGGGGTTGTCAGGATAGCTACTTATAGTCAACAGGTAAGAGTCCGGCCGTACCGCAGCAGTCCCCTGGATTCAGCGGCGGATTTCGACCTGGTAAGCGATGACGTTGCCCTTTTCGTCGCGAATCGCTTCGATCTTGCGGATGGAGAATCCGCCGTCCGTGAGGTCGGGACGCGACTTTTGCAGCGCATTATGCAGGTCGTTCGAGAGCGCGGGTGTCCGCTCGGGCGGGGCCAGGACGCGCGCGTCCACACGGTAGATTTCGCTCCCGTCGGGAGCGGTTTCGATCTTTTCTACCTGTGTCGAGTTGGCGGGCAACCCGACCTGCGGCTGGTCATGAAACCATCGCGGCGGAGTCGCGACGACGAACAACACGATCAGAATGACGGCCACGTCGTATTGCCACGTGCCCCGCTCATACGACCAGAAGAACGTCCGATAAAAGATTTGTCCGAGGCCCATCTCAGTCCGCCGGGATTCCATCCACGATCACGCCGTCCCGCATGTGCACGACGCGGTCGAAATACGCCGTCGCTTCGGGATTATGCGTGATCATCACAATCGTCTGGCCCAGGTCCTTATTCAACCGCCGCAACATTTCGAGCACAATCTCCGAGTTCTTGGTGTCCAGGTTACCCGTCGGTTCATCCGCCAGCAGGATTTTCGGTTCGTTGATGATGGCGCGGGCAATAGCCACACGCTGCTGTTCACCGCCCGACATCTCCGACGGCCGGTGGTGCAGGCGACCCTCGAGTCCCAGCATTTTGGTCACGACATCGAACCGGTGCGGATCGAAACCGTCGCCATGAATATATTGAGCGATAGCGATATTCCCCTTGGCGGAAAGCGCCGGCAACAGATTGAACCGCTGGAACACGAAGCCGATTTTGTGGCGGCGCAACTTGGTGCGGTCTGCATCGGTCATCGCCGACAAATCATTCCCGTCCACCAGAACTTTGCCGCGCGACGCCTGCGCCAGCCCGCCAATCACATACAGCAGAGAAGACTTTCCACAACCGGAAGGTCCCATGACCGCCACGGATTCGCCCGGTAACACATCGAAATTGACTCCGCGAAGCGCGGGAACTTCCACCTTCCCGGCGTGGTACAACTTCCACAAATTCTCGGTTTTGAGTATCGGCTCCAAAGTCTTAAGCTCGGGCTCCGTGCCGTGGGTCGTGTGCGTCTGTATTCTAACCGTGATTGACATGCCTGACCAGTTTCCCCCGCTTCTGCTTAGTCGTACGACAGGGCCTGCACTGCATCCTTGCGGCTGGCCAGCCATGCCGGGTAGCTTGCGCCCAGCAGGGCTCCCACCAGCGCGATCAATCCCGCCCGCACGATCCAACCCGGTGTAATCAGGATGGAAAGGGTGGGGAAGAGCTTCAGAAACACGGCGCGGAATAAGTAGCTGAGGCCCACCCCCGCTCCGATTCCCAGCAGGCAGAGTAACGCGGTTTCGGACAAGAGCGAACGGATGATGAGCAATTTGCTTGCGCCGAGCGATTTCAACACTCCGATATCGCGCGTCCGCTCGAGCACCGTCGTATAGAGCGTCAAGAAGATGACCAGCAGTCCGATGGACACGGCCAGGGCAATCATGGAGTGGATGAAGGTCTCCAGCGCCGGGATGTTCGTCGATGTCATCAAAGTCATGAATTCCTTGACGGGCCGCACCGGGCTCGTCGGCAGCAATTGCTTCACTTCGGCAATGACGTCATCGGTATGGTCCGGCCGGGTGCACTTCACGAGAAACAAAGTGGCTTTGTCCCGCGCGCCGACGAGTTCCTGCAGCGTGGTGATCGGGACAAAGATCCTGCCTGCTTTGCCGTGTTCGACGATCGCCACGACTTTCCACTTGTGATTCAGCAGTTCGTAGGTATCTCCAACCTTCAGGTGCTTGGCCTTGGCTTGCCAGTCATCGATCAGAACATCGTCGGGACCCTGCAGATCGCGCCCTTCAAGGAAGACGAAGCCGTTGGACACAGCATGGAAGGTGGCCGGATCGATGCCCCAGATCGTCTCCACGCCCCCGGACATGCTGAATTGGAGCAACGCGGGAGCCACCGCCTGCACATACTTCAGTTCGCGCAAGCGCTCGGCGATTTTCGCAGGCATGGGCGCCCCGCTCATGGTGAAGAAAATCTGCGCGCCAGGCGCCTGGACCATAATGTCCGCGCCTATTCCTTCAATGCGCTTCGCAGTTTCCTGGAGCATGCCCGACGTGAGCCCCACGATCACGATGACGAGCATGACTTCAAATCCGATCGCGAGCACGCCGATGGCGGTGCGCATTGGGCGGTGAAACAGGTTGCGCATCACGAAATGGCGCATCATGGTTTCTTGCTCTCCGCGGCATCAGTCAGATGGACAACTTCGGCTCCTGGCGGAGCCTGCAGGTCGAAGCGGTCGGCCGTGAGCGATTCGTTCACCGCGATTCTCGTCACGGTCATCTCCAGTTGGTACTCGTCCCGCGGGCGGGCAATTCGAATGGAAAGAGGATACTCTTTCCATCCTGCCGCGGGTGTTTGCAAAGGCTGCCAGCTTCCATAGCGCACGTCAGACAGCAGCGCGCCCTTGGGCCCGTACGACTGCATGCGCACGACGCGGAGGTCGGCGCGATCGAACCAGATCTTCCGCAGGATCTCGTTCTGGTAGCCGCCGCGCAGCACGGTCAGAACGTAGTACCGCGCGTTCTCGTCATTGAACTCTTCCGGCAGCGTGACCTCTTCCTTGCGCACTTCCGGCCACAGCAGCGCGTCCACCAGGTGTTGCGGCCGCAGATTCTCGATCGGTTTCGCACTCGGCCGCGTCAGGGACACCGGCCCGACCAGGAATTTGTTCCTCGGCGGAATCGACACTTCAAATTCCTGCCCGTTGCTGGCCATGTCAAACACCGTTTTACCAATCACCGGAACCTGCCCCACCATCCGGATGTTGTAGGGCCGCGCAGCCAGCACGAACGCCTTGACCTCGTGATACTCGCTGATGACGCCGCTATACGCCGAGCCCGCCGAGGGCTTCAATTCCACGGTCGCATCGAGCGATTGGAGACTGCGCGCCAGCGTGTTGTAGCGTTCCAGGAGATCCTCGGGCGTAGCCTCCAATGCCACGGGGCGTTCGGCCGCCGGCACATTCTTGATCGACTTGACACCACTCCCTTTACCGCAGCCGCCGGCGATCGCCGCCAGTGTCAGCCAAACGATACAGTTTTGCGCAGATTTCATGAAGAAATGGTGGTCCTGCATTCAGCAGTGCAATTGTTCAACCAACGGGATTCTTAGAACGGCGCGACCGGGCCACCCGGCCACGATCGCCAGGGAATGCAGGCGCGGTTGTCCGCGCTGGAAGTCCCACCCCCAACTACCTCTTTATTTTAGCGTATTTCCCCGGCTATTGGGGGCGCGCGATGTACACGTCAAAGGACCTGGTTGCGGGCCGCACACGGCGGATGATCTCGCTCGGCCACAGCGATTCGCTCAGCACCGTCACCCACCCGTCGCTCAATTCACACACGGCGCAGTATGCGTAGCGGTTGTACGCGGCCTGGTAGGCGTCCAACCCGCGGTGCGACAGATCATTTTCGAGTTCCGTATCCTCGTTGGGAGATGTTCCTCCCCCGCGCATGCCGAATGTCTCGCCCTCGAATCGCGCCAGAATTTTCCGAAGCTCTTCGGGCGATGGTTGCGGCACCACCAGACAGCGTCCCGCGGATTCGCGAAACTCGATTTCGTTCGACCTGCAAAATTCCCGCACCCGTTCCAGATGACTGAAGAAGTCCAGAACGAACGGCTCCTTGGCGGCCAGCGCCTCAAATGAAGCTGCCCAGATCTCGATCGCTTCAGGCCCGCGGAGCGGTTCGCGGCTTTCCGTTTCGATTAATTCGAGCCCCACCGCCTTGGTTTCCGCCCCCAGGTCCATCGCCTGGACGTCCAGCGAATACGGCGGCAGTTCCGGGATGCCTTCTTCGCCGTTCATTCCTCTTCCTCGTCCGCTTCGATATCCCCGAATTTCTCGCGGAACTCCGCCGCGGCTTTGCGTACTTCCAACCATCCGAAGAACGCGTCCGGTGTCTCCAGCCAGATGCGGAACCACTCGGCAATCTCCCGTTTTTCCTGGCGCTTCTTCTCTTCCACCTTGCGGTTGTGCGCGATCATCTCCGCGCGGCGCTTTCCCAGGCGCGCGATCTCCAGCACGCGTTCCACCGCGGCGCGTTCCCCGTGCGCGCGGAAGCGTCGCGCGAGTTCATCCAGCCGCGTCAGACTCACTTCGGCGTCCTGCAGCGTGCGGAAATGCAGAATATCGTCGAACTCTTCTTCGAAGCGTTCTTCCGCTTCCTCGCGCTCGGACACCTGCACTTTCCATCCGGCGGATTTCAAGACTTCGGCGATATACTCGTTGGCGCTTTTGCCGGCTTCGCCGTGATCGGCCACCAGTTTTCGGCGGAGCTGGTCGATCTCGGCGGTGGTCCACTTCTGGATGCCCAACTCTTCCGCGGCTTCCAGGATCATGGCCTTTTTCGTGTGCAGGGCGTCGCTCATCGTTTGCCTTTACGCGCCGAATGGTTTCCGTGTGGATGCGACTCTTCCGCGGGAGGGTCGGCGGGTTCCCCGTTCAGTAGACGATGATATTTGGCCACATTCCTGTTGTGTTCCGCCAGTGTCGCGGCAAAAAAATGCCCACCCTGGGTATTTGCGACAAAGTACAGGTAGTCGGTTTCCGTCGGATGAAGGGCCGCGCGCAACGCGCTCTCGCCGGGACTCCCGATCGGCCCCGGTGGATATCCTGCGTGGGCATAGGTGTTATACGGTGAATCGATGTGCAGATCCTTCAGCGTCAACGGCGGATTGTAGCGGTTTTCCAGCTTCAAGGCATACACGACCGTCGGGTCGCACTGCAGCAGCATGCCCTTTGTATAACGGTTGGTATACACGCCGGCGACCAGCGGTCTTTCCTCAGGCTTGGGCGTCTCCGACTCGACCAACGACGCCAAGGTGACGGCCCGCAACAAGGGACTCGGCGGGAACCCCACCTCCTCGGTCAGCAACGCCGGAGCGATCTTCTGCATTTCCTCGCGGAAGTTACGGACCATCATGGCCGTCAGGTCTTTTGGCGCGACCTGGTGCGGCAGATTGTAGGTGGCGGGAAAGAGGAATCCCTCCAGCGTTTTCGCGCCGGGCGCCAGATCCTGAATCTGTGAGGCGTCTTTCGCCGCTTTCAGGAAATCCGCCGCGTTCATGTACTTGGCTGCTTCCAGATTGGCGGCAACATCGAAGATGGTGTCGCCTTCATGCACGGTGAACGGCTGCTCGAAGATCGCGCCGTTCGCGAGCTTCCAAAACACTTCCTTGCCGCTCAGCGGGCGGTCGAACAAATATTCGCCCGCCACCAGGGTGCGCTTCGGGTGGCGCCGCGCGTAGATTTCGAAAGCAATGGCGCTGCGAACGATTCCATTCTGCTCCAGGATGTGCGAGGCAGCCCTGCGCGACGCCCCATGGGGTATCTGCACAAACACACCCGGCGGCGCCGTGATTCCGTAAGGTTTTTCGATGGCGTACCACAAATAGCCGGCTGCGGCTCCGCCCGCCAAGAGAGCGACCAGCAATAAGATAAGGACTGCTCGCAACTAGCTCTCCTTGTCGTTGAGGGTTTGTGCCAGATATTCCCGCAAAATCACCACCGCCGCAATTGCGTCCACGGTGTACTTGCCGTCTGAGGCGCGGGCCAGCTTCTTGCGCCCGCGCGGCGTTTCCCGATGCGTGATACGGCGGCCAAATTCCTGCTCGAGCATCTGTTCCGCCTGCCAACTCGTCAGGCGTTCGTCGACCAGCTCCACGGGCAGCCCGATCTGCTTGCGCACGCGCTGGGCAAACCGCTCCACTTCTTCCGCCATTTCTCCGCGCGAGCCATCCAGCCGCAGCGGCAACCCGACGATAATCCGTTTCACGCCTCGATCTCGCACAAGCTCCCGCAAGCGCCGCATGTCTTCATTGCGATTGACACGAGCGAGCGTGTCGAGCGGCTCGGCGATGCGCGCATGCATCCCCGCCAGCGCCAGGCCGATTTTCGTGCGTCCGTAGTCCAGCGCCAGAATCCGGTCGTCGGCCCGCTGTGTCTGCGTCGTGGCCATCACCCGTTCAGTATAGCTTGAAGGCCATGGAGCCACGTGACGCGTGACCTGCCCGGTAACCGGTTCCGGGGTATACTCGGCCCGAGTCCTACCATCGCTCCAGAGTTATGTCGTCCTGGAGTCTCGCGCTTCCTTGTGGCGATGCGCGAGCGAATCGCGACGTCTCTCCCCAAAGGTGCCGGCCGATGAGCGAATTGAACACGCAGTCGCTGCCCGAAAATGCCTACCGAAAGCTAGAGGACGGAGAACTCTACCGCCCCATCGTGCCGCCAGGCGCAAGGCTCCCCGAACTGACGTCCCGCTCCATCGGCTGGGGCCTCTTCCTCTGCCTCATCTTCACCGTGGCCGCCGCCTATTCGGGCTTGAAGGTCGGCCAGGTAATGGAATCAGCCATTCCGATCTCGATTCTTGCGATCGGGCTAGCTCGCGTCTATGCGCGCCGCTCTTCGCTGCTGGAGAACGTGATTATTACCGGAATCGGCGGCGTTGCCGGCTCGGTCGTGGCCGGCGCCGTCTTTACCATTCCGGCGCTCTATATTCTTCAACTCAGCCCACGGCCGATGCAGACCATCTTTATTTGCCTGGCCGGAGGCTGCCTCGGCGTCCTCTTCCTCATTCCCCTTCGCCGCTACTTTGTGCGCGAGCAGCACGGCATATTGCCGTATCCCGAGGCCACCGCCATTACCGAAGTCCTCGTGACCGGCGAAAAAGGCGGCTCGCAAGCGAAACTCCTTCTCCAGGCTACGGCCGTTGCTGGAGTGTATGACTTCTTCGTTACGACGTTCCAGGTCTGGAAGGAATATGTGGATTTTCGGTTTGTCCCGGTGATGCGCGTGCTCGCCGACCGCGCCAAGATGGCCTTCAGCTTCGATGCCATCGGATTCATCCTGGGGCTCGGCTACGTGATGGGCTTGCGCAGTTCCATGATTCTCTGCGCCGGCGGGGTCCTCTCAAACTTCGTGCTGGTCCCCGTGATCTGGTTTGTGGGAAGCCATCTGGACTCTTCCGTGTATCCCTCTACCATCCCCATCGCGAAAATGACGGCCGTGCAGATTTACCGCAGCTATGTGCGCTTCGTCGGCGTCGGAGCCATCGCCACTGCCGGGATCTTCGGCATCATCAAATCGCTGCGGGTGGTCGTCGGGTCGTTCGGCATCGCGCTGAAAGTGTTCCGCAAGGGCGAAACGGTGCAACCCGAGCGCACCGACCGCGACATATCCATGGCCTCCATTCTGCTGGGCATCGTCGTCGGCGCGATTGCCGTGGCATTTCTGCTGGGCTACCTGGAGAGTTCCTGGATGGTCATTGCCATTGGCCTCGCCCTTACGCTGGTCTTCTCGTTCTTCTTCACGTCGGTCGCCGCCAACGCCATTGCCACCACCGCGCGCAATCCGGTTTCCGGCATGACGATGCTCACCATCATTCTTTCGTCGGCCGTGCTGCTCCGCTTCGGTGTTTCCGGCACGAGCGGAATGTTCTTCGTTACCGCCATTGCCGGAATGGTCTGCACCGCCCTCTCGGTGTCCGGCCAGGCCATCACCGATCTCAAAACCGGCTACTGGCTGGGCTCCACGCCGGAGGCGCAGGAGAAAGTGAAGTTTCTTGGCATTATCGTCGCTGCCATCGCGGCGGGCCTGACGATTGTTATGCTGGCGAAAACGTTCCAGTTCGGCGAAGCCGCGCCGGGCGATCTGCGTCCTGTCCTCGCCTCCCCGCAAGCGTCCATCATGAAGGCGCTGGTCGAAGGCTTCATGAGCCACCAGCCAGTGGCGTATCTTCTTTTTGGCGTAGGCGCGATGATTGCCCTCATCCTGGAAATGCTTGGTCAGCCCTCGCTCATCTTCGCCCTCGGGATGTACCTTCCCCTTGAACTGAACACTCCCGCGCTTGTCGGCGGCTTTCTTTCGCACTTCCTGAACAAACGTTCGGCAAAAGCCGGTGGCGTTGACGGCGAACGCATCCGTTCGCGCGGCGTCATCATCGCTTCCGGATTGATGGCCGGCGGAGCGCTGGGCGGCGTATTCGGCGCGGCGTTGCGTCTCGTCCCTGGGTTCCGTGAGGAGTGGATTCAGACCCCGTTCTTTCGCAACGAACCCATCTCACAAACCGTTTCCGCCATTCTGTTTGTGGCATTGTGCTGTTACGTCTGGTTTGGCGCGCTGCGCAGACCGAAGGAGGCATGATGGATCCAGCAGGGAAGTTCGTCGCCGATGCCGTGCTCGGAATTGACACCCTGTGGGGTGGCGACGTGATGTGCGCGTCGGGCACCGGCCGCTTCATCGCAGACTCGTGGTTCTCCGACGAGCCTTTGCCCCGCGCGTATGTGCATCCGGCCGCTGCGCGCATCCGCCAGTCGGGCGGAGTCGCCGACAAGAATCTAGATCGCGCCGCCGTTGACGAATACCTCAAAGAAATCGATCTGCCCGCGGCCATCGCGGGTATTCGCGCGGAAGCCGCCAAGGCCGGCGGATCGCGCGGCGCGTACCTCGCCGGACTCGCGCTCAGCCTCCACGCCATGTGGGACCTCGCCATGGAAATGCTCGGGCAGGGTGAACCCGTACCTTATGCGCGCACGGTCGAAGCCTCCACCGGCCGACCGCCCGAGCCCTCGCGGCCCGAAGCCAAGTCTCGCCGTGTTGCCGAATTGCTCACTCGCGCCGGCTACTCGTCCGGCGGCACTGGGGGCATCCTCAAGGCCGTCGACGCCTGGCGTGCAGATCGCCACGTTCCCATGGCCTCTGTGCGCGCGTTGGGCAATCACGTCATCGCCAGCTATGACGCCCTCTGCGAAAGAAATCTGGTCCCATACCTGCCGAAGGAACTTGCCGCGATTCCCCGCGCCAACATTGAGTTCCTGCCGATCAAGGACGCCTGGTTCTCCGGTTCCATGAACTACCTTGGCCGCGCCCGCAACGCGGATGGCAGCCCGAAATATGAAGCAAGCTACGAAATCAACGCCTCACTCAAGATTTCCGTACCCGAATTCGAACAGCTCGTCAGCCATGAAGTGGTCCCCGGCCACGTCACCACTTTTGCCTATCTGCAAAATCTTTACGTGCGCGGCAAAGCCGGATTCGAAGCCACGGTTCTTACGATGAACACTCGCGCCGCCACTCTGTTCGAGGGGATCGCCAACAATGCCATTCTCATCGCTCATGGCGTCACCGAAATCGACCAGCTCCCCGATGAAGATCTTCAGATCGGCGTGCTGCTCGCCCTTCTTCAGGACGATGCCAAGAACCAATCCTCCTATCTCACTTGGCACGAGAAGCGGCCGCAATCCGAGGTGGCCCGGATTCTTCGCAATGATTTTCTCGTCACCGAGGAGCGGGCGGACAAGCTCTCCGGCGCCTGGGGCAAGCATCCGCTTCTGGGGCGCATGTATCTCCCTGCTTATCGTTCAGGGACCGAACGGGTTGCCGAGTGGCGCCGCCGGTTCGCGCCGGAGAAAGTCCTGCCGGCGATTTATGGGTGCCACGGCCTCGTCGATATCGAGAGTGTTCTGAATCAGCTGGGGAAATAGGGCCAATCAGGTCCGCACTGTCCTGTACTTAACCGTCCTATTAGCAATGTGTTAGCGATGCTGGCCCTGTTTGCCTGTTACAACTTTTTACAATCATTTGCTACGGCTTGACACATCCCCTTTCCGGCGTCTTTATAGTTTTGTCGTGATCCTTGGAATGTATCTTGCGGGGTGAGGTTGGCATGTTCAAGAAGTGGCGCTTCTCAGACCGGACGCGGACCCTGCTCCTGATGGAGTTGGCGATCACGCTGCCCGCGTTGGCCCTTATGGCGTTCAGCATATGGAACCTCAAGCAGATCCAGCGCGGCAAGCAAATTGAAGCCGCGATTCAGCGCGATCTTCAATACGTCTTGAAAGGGGTCGAACACAAAGCGTGGGATAAGGCAGTCGCCTCGGTGACGCCTTTGCAGAAAGAGTTTCCCAGCGCCGACGATGCGGAAAAAGCCAAGGCGCAACTTGGCGCATTGCTGTCCGCGCATCCCGAATTCGCGTACGCCGTTCTATACGACAAGAAAACCAACCGGTTCATCAGCCGCGAACAACCTCGGCGCGAGAACGAATGGTCTTTCTGCACGTACGCCGATGAAGCTGTCAACTCGTTCGCAAAGTGGCTTCCGCTGGAAGCCGGATCATTCTACGAGCGCGTGCGCGCTATGGAGAAGAAGGACGAGCCGGGCTTTCTGCTTTTCGGCGATTGGTCCAAAAAAGGCGGTGTGCGCGCGTATACGGCTCACGCTCTCTTCATCCCGTCGAACGCCGGGAACGATCGCGTGACCGTCGCGGTAGTCGGCTTTGACCCCGATTACCTGCACGACGAGTTTTTTCCCCACATCATAAAAGGCACGCTGAACGCCAAGAACGGCGTCATCAAGCCGGACTCGAACATGCCGGCGATTTCCATTCGCCCGATGCACGACGGGACCACCTGGGTCGCGTCGGACAATTGGGATGGAGGGAAGCCCGAAGTGGAGCGGCCGCTTGTGGATCTGGGGCTGGTGGCGGCCATCAAGTATCCCACCACGACGATTGCCGACCTCAGCAACAAGTTTCTGCACTACAACTACACCGTTCTCGGCGCCCTTTCGCTCTTCATGATCGGCGGCATCCTGCTCACCTATCGCAACATTTCCCGCGAGATGAAGCTGGCCAAACTCAAGTCCGATTTCGTGGCCAACGTTTCCCATGAACTGCGCACGCCGCTGGCGCTGATCCGCCTGTACGCCGAAACGCTTGAGCTCGGGCGGCTCACCTCCAAGGAGAAGTATCAGGAGTACTTCCGCATCATCCGCGAAGAGAGCGAACGGCTGACCGCGCTCATCAACAATATTTTGGACTTTTCCCGTATCGAGGCTGGGCGCAAGGAATACGAGTTCAAGGAAACCAATCTTGCCGAGCTCGTGCGCACGACGCTCGAATCCTACCGCTTCCAGATCGAGCAGCACGGGTTCGCCTTCGAGGAAAACATCTCCAACGACGTTCCCCCGGTCACCGTAGACCGGGAAGCGATCGCGCGGTCGCTTCTGAATCTGGTCAACAATGCATTGAAATACTCGAAGGATCGCAAGTATATCGGCGTGAATCTTTATCGCGCCAACGGCTCGGTGAACCTCGAGGTATGCGACCACGGCATCGGCATCGCTCCGAATGAGCAGGAAAAGATTTTCGAGAAGTTCTATCGCTGCGGCGATCCCTTGGTGCACAACGTCAAGGGATCCGGCCTGGGGCTTTCGCTGGTGCGCCATATCGCGCGGGCCCACGGCGGCGATGTGAAAGTCGAAAGTGCGCCCGAAACGGGCAGCAAATTTACCATTGCTCTCCCCATCGATCCGGCGTCCCGAGCGACGAGCGCCGCGATGGCTTGAGGTGAACCATGGGCAAGGCGATGTTGCGAGGGAAAGGCGAGGGAGTGGTCATGGTCACGACGAAGATTTTGATTGTAGAGGATGAACCCAACATGGTTGCGGGACTCCGCGACAATTTCGAATATGAAGGTTTCCGCGTCATCACCGCCATGGACGGCGTCGAGGGCCTTGAAAAGGCGCTTCAAGATTCTCCAGACCTCGTCGTTCTCGACGTGATGATGCCCCGCATGAGCGGCTTGGACGTCTGCCGCCAGCTCAAAGCCAAGCGCCCTTCCATCCCCATCATCATGCTTACGGCGCGCGGCCAGGAAGTCGACAAGGTTGTCGGGCTCGAACTCGGCGCCGACGACTATGTCACCAAGCCGTTCTCGATTCGCGAACTCCTGGCGCGCGTGAAGGCTGTTCTGCGCCGCTCGCAGACGCTGCCTAAAGAGCAGGAGCGCTACAGCTTCGGCGACATTGAAGTGAACCTCCGCAGCTACCAGGTCTTTCGCAACGGCAAGCAGGTCGAGTTTTCCAGCAAGGAGTTTGAACTGCTGAAACACTTCCTGTGCCACTCCGGGGAAACTCTCAGCCGCGACAGGTTGCTCGATGAAGTATGGGGCTACGAGAATTTCCCCACCACCCGCACTGTCGACGCGCACATCGTGCGCATCCGCCAGAAACTCGAACCAGTTCCCGATCAGCCCCGTTTCTTCCTGACCGTTCATGGAGTTGGATACAAATTCGTGGGTTAGAACAATGATGGCAGCTACACAACGTGTCCCCGCAATCGCCCAGGCCGCTCAGTCAGGCGCCCCGTCGCTTCTTTCGCTTCGCGAAGAGTTGGACCGCGAGCGCCGCGATCATGGCAGGCTGCAGCAGGCGATCTTTGAGGCTGCGCAGATTCAGCGCCGTTTGTGCGCTCCCCGGGAACTCGACTGGGGCGAATATGAAATCGCCGGAGAAATCTTTCCGGTCCGGCATCTGTCCGGCGATTTCTTCAAAGTGATGGAACTCGGCGAGGTTCTGGCCGTCGCTGTCGGAGATATCGCCGGCAAGGGCCTCACCGCCGGTATCTGGCTCACGCATCTGCTGAGCCTGCTGCAGCGTTCGGCGCAGAACCTCGTTCACCCGGGGCTGGTCATGGCCGAGGTCAATCGCGCCCTGTGCGAGGAACAGAGCGAGCCTCCGTTGACCGCACTCTTCTACGGACTCATCGACCCCCGCACCAACGAACTCACATACTGCAACGCCGGCTTACCTGCTCCCCTCCTGTTGCGGCCCGGGCAGGGCATCGAGCAGCTCGAGGTTGGCGGACCTATGCTCGGCGCGATCGAGAAGGGGACCTTCGACTGCGGGCGCCTCCGCATGGACTCGGGCGATATGCTCGTCGCCTACTCGGACGGCGTGACTGAATGCCGGAATTCCAGCGAGCAGGAATTCGAGACCAGCCGTCTAGCCGCATGCGCTCGGGCTGCTTACGGCAGCTGCGCGAACCCGGCTCTGTTTTCGATGCTCGGCACAGTTCTGGATTTCGCCGGATCCAGCGCGCCGGGCGACGATTTGACTTTCCTGGTTGTGCGTCGTCAGGCGGCGCAGTCCGCCGGCGCGCATCTCCAGGAACTGGATTTATTGGCGCCTCGACGGAAGCCCGCTTTGGCCTCCAGGCCGAAGAAGGCCTCCCCGCGAGGCCGTGGTCCCAGATAGCGCAGGGAAGTGACAACCGGTCCGCGCAACCGCCTTGCGGATCATGCGCTGTTGGTGTGCCCAACAGTCACGGGAGGAACAGGCAATGGCAACAAGGGCAGCATTTTTTTCGGAGCCGATGGTTTTTTATCCGGCGCTGCATCCGCCGACTCGCAGTTCTCCGGACTCTCTGGCGATCCTCTACGTGGCGCACTACCGCCACGTTCTGCAAGTGTGCCGCCGCTTCTTCCGCCACCGGGAAGACGCTGAAGACGCCGCCGCGGAAGTGTTCCTGAAGCTTCCGCTCGTGCTCGATCAGCGGAATGAAGAGCTGCCTTTCCGCCCGTGGGTCACGCAGGTCGCCGGGCGCCACTGCATCGACAAACTGCGCAAGCGCAAACGCGAGCGCTGCTCCCCGCTTCCACCGGAAGAGGTTCATGGAGTCGCGGATTCCGCCCCTTCGCCGCTCTCCCAGGTGCTGCGGCGCGAAAAGCAGGAGCGCGTGCGCGAACAGCTCAACCGTCTGCCGGACTGTTACCGCGTTCCGCTGGTTCTTCGCTACTACAAGCGCATGAGCTATTCCGAAATTGCCGATGTGCTTGGCCGGCAGATTCCCACGATCAAGACACTGCTGTACCGTGCGAAAAACAGGCTCCGGCGCAACCTGCGCAACCTCGAATAAGCCGGCGGGCGGCCTCAGACAGGGCGGGGCTCTCGGGTTATAATCTCGCTCCATATGTCCCTCGCTCCGGGCGCAAAACTCGGGCCGTACGAAGTCGTCTCGCCGCTGGGCGCCGGCGGCATGGGAGAAGTCTACCGAGCCCGCGATACCCGCCTCGACCGCGCTGTTGCCATCAAAGTTCTTCCGGAGCGTTTCTCCGAGCACCCCGAACTTCGCCAGCGCCTCGGCAACGAGGCTCGCACTATCTCCAAGCTTTCTCACCCCAACATTTGCACCTTGCATGACATCGGTCACCACGATGGCGTCGACTTCCTCGTCTTCGAATTCGTCGAAGGCAAAACTCTGCGCCAGTTAATCGCCGCCAACGCGGTTCCCGTCCGTCGCATTCTGCACATTGCCGTTCAGATTGCCGAGGGCTTGGCTCAGGCCCACGAGGCGGGAATCGTCCATCGCGACCTGAAGCCGGAAAACCTGATGCTTACGGGCGATCTCGTCAAGATTCTCGATTTCGGCCTGGCCAAGCTGGTCTCGGAAGTCGAGGAAGTCGCCGACAGCGACACTACTGTTGCCGCGGAGACCGCTCCCGGCGGCGTTTCCGGAACCCTCGCATACATGTCTCCGGAGCAGGCCCGCGGCCAAGTTCTCGACTTCCGCTCCGATCAATTTTCGTTCGGACTCGTTCTCTATGAGATGGCGACGCGCAAGCGTGCCTTCCGGCGCTCAACTCAGGCGCAGACGTTGCTCGCGATCCTTCAGGATGATCCAAAACCCATCACGCAGGTAAACCCGGAGATTCCGCCTCCCCTCAGCTGGGTTGTGGAGCGCTGTCTCGCCAAGGAACCCCAGAATCGTTACTTCTCCACGCGGGACCTGGTCCGCGACTTGGCCGCCATTCGCGACCGCATTTCTGACCTGCAACCGCAACCTCTGACGCCCCGTTTGAGCAACCTGCCGGTCCCCAGCAGTCCCCTTGTTGGACGCGACCGTGAGCTCGCGGCGGCCGCCGAACTGCTCCTTCGTCCCGATGTCCGTCTCGTGACCATCACCGGTCCTGGCGGCATTGGCAAGTCGCGCCTCGCGCTCGAAGTAGCCCGTCACGTCGCCGACGATTTCTCCGGTGGCGTTTACCTGATTCCTCTCGCTTCCATCACCGAGCCGGATTCTCTCGCCACGGCCATCGCGCAATCGCTGTTGGTTCGGGACAAGACGCCCGGATCGGATCTCGAGCGCCTGAAAGAAACCTTGCAGAAGTCCCCCAGCCGTCCGTTGCTTTTGCTGATCGACAATTTCGAGCACGTGATAACCGCTGCCCCCGTTCTCGCCGAACTTCTCGCCGCCGCGCCGCAGGTCAAACTGCTGGTGACCAGCCGCGCCGCCTTGCGCGTGTACGACGAGCATGAGTTTCCTGTTCCACCTCTGGCTTGTCCGAATCCCAAATCGGCTGCGTCGCTCGAAGCGCTTTCTCAATATTCAGCCATCGCGCTGTTTGTTCAACGTGCCGCCGCCGTGAAACCTGATTTCAAGCTCACCGACGAAAACGCCTCCGCGATCATCGAGATCTGCGCGCGCCTGGACGGCTTGCCCTTGGCCATTGAACTCGCCGCCGCCCGCATCAAGCTTCTTTCTCCAACGGCTATGTGCGCGCGCCTCGAAAGCCGCCTGCAACTCTTGACCGGTGGCGCCCGCGATTTGCCGGCCCGCCAGCAGACGCTTCGCCAGGCAATTGACTGGAGTTACGACCTGCTGTCCGGCCCGGAACAAAAGTTATTTCGTCGGCTTTCTGTGTTCGCGGGTGGATGCACGCTGGAAGCCGTCGAGTCTGTCTGCGACACGCGTCGCGACCTCGAGATCGATGTTCTGGACGGCATGTCTTCCATGGTCGACAAAAGCCTGCTCCGCCAAATCGACCAGCCCGATGGCGAGCCCCGTTTCGTCATGCTCGAGACTCTTCGCGAGTACGGCCTCGAGAAATTGGCCGCCAGCGATGACGAACCCCTTACCCGGCGTGCCCATGCCGCGTATTGCCTCGTTCTGGCGGAAGAAGCCGCGGCCCAGGAAGGCGGCGCGCAGACGTCGGAATGGCAGCGCCGCTTTGACGTCGAACATGACAACTTCCGCGCCGCCCTCGAATGGCTCACAGCGAATCGCGAGATCGAATGGGGATTCCGGCTCGGCGCCGCGCTTTTTCACTTCTGGGAGTCGCACGACCATTTCGCCGAAGGGCGCGACTACCTCCAGAAACTTCTCAAGCTTGAGCCCGCTGCTTCTCCCACCAGTCTTCGCTCGCGCGTTTTGTTTGCCGCCGGAATCCTGGCCTCCGAACAGGGCGATCTCGTGGACGGCGCTCGCCTCATCCAGGAGAGTCTCACCATTTCCCGCCAACTCGACGACAGGCGCGGGGTCGCTGTCTGCCTCAATGCTCTGGCGGTCAACGCGCGGGATCACGGCGACCTTGCCAATTCGCGTGCGCTCTTCGAACAGAGCCTCGTCCTTTGGCGCGAACTGCAAGACCAGCCCGCCATCGCCCGGGCGCTTAGCAACCTGGCCGGCGTGGTCAAGCTCCAGGAAGATTTCTCTCTTGCCCGCGGTCTCTATGAAGAATGCCGCTGCCTGTTCCACGATCTGGGCGATCGCACCGGCGTTGCCTGGGCCCTCAATCACGAGGGCGACGTTGTTCGCGAGCAGGGCGATATCGCCGCGGCCCGGTCCCTCTATGAACGCAGCCTCGCGACCTTCCACGAGCTTAACGACCGCTGGGGGATTGCGGGCTCCCTGGCAGACTTGGGGAATCTTGCGCGCGAGCACCGCGATTTCGGCACCGCACATTCTCTCTATCGCGAGAGCCTCGGCGTATTTCAGGAGCTGGACCACCGGCGGGGCATCGCCCGGATCCTCGAGGCGTTTGCCTGTTCCGCGGCTTCCCAGGCGCAGCCGGAGCGGGCGCTTCGACTGGCAGGCGCCGCCGCTGCTCTCCGGCAAACCATCGGCGCTCCGCTCACGCCGGCGGAGCAGCACAAGCTCGAACGATTTCTGGAGTCGGCGAAGCATGCGCTTCCCACCGCTTCGGCACGAACGGCGTGGTTGGAGGGTTGGGTGATGCCAGTGGAACGTGCGACGGAAGAAGTGCTCAGTTCATCTTAAGGGTGTGAACGTGGACGGAAATTCGCAACGGCGATGTTCACTCAGCGGTGGTTGGATCGATCAGTCTCCTCACCGCCGAGACGCGATTGGCGGGGAACCCTCCGCGCCTGGCGTGCTCGCGGATGGTCGCTTCGTCCGGCGCGAGATACACACAATAGATCTTGTCCCCGGTGACGTAGCTTTGCAGCCACTGAATCTCCGGGCCCATGCCTTTCAGGACTTCGATGGATTTCTTGGAGATCGCCTGCAACTCCGCGTCTGTCAGGTTTCCGGCTCCGGGAATCTCCCGTTCGATGACAAACTTCGGCATGTGTTACCTCCGTCTGGAATGCTAACAAGCGCGGAAACACGCCACAAGGCCGCGTTTCTGCTTTGCCGAAAATTTTACGAATGAGGTCGAATGTCACTTATGGATCTTAAATCCGTTCAGAAGCCGCTCAAGGATCGCTATCGCGAAGACCCTGCCGCCTCCAAAATCACCCTCAAGGCCAAGGGCGGCCAGACCGAGACTCCCATCGCCTGTTCAATCGCGGTGGGCAAGGCTATCTATCAGGCGCAGGCTCACCAGGGTGTTGGCGGCGCCGGCACGGCGGCCTGCTCCGGCGATATGCTTCTCGGCGCTTTGTCCGCCTGCGCGCAAATTACTTGTCAGATGGTCGCCGCCGCCCTGGGAATCCAGACCGACCGGATAGAGGTCACTGTTGAAGGCGATCTCGATCTGCGCGGCACTCTCGGCATCGCAAAGGACGTGCCCGTCGGCTTTCAGAATATCCGCTTGCGGTTCGACATCTCCGCGCCCAACGCGTCCGACCAACAGTTGCAAGCTCTGAAGGAAAAAACGGAACAATACTGCGTCGTGCTGCAGACCCTGGTTCATCCGCCCAGGCTCGATACGTCCTGGGTTGTTGGCCAGCCATAACGGCATTGCCGGCCGCCTACGGTTTTCGTCCCCGCTCACCGGACTGAAACGTTTCCCACATCCCCAGTCCCTGGAGCTGCTTGTCCAGTTCCGTCTCTTTCATTAGTGTTTCCAGTTCCGTGCGCGTTTGGCGCTTTCCAATCGGCTCAGTGCGATCCGCAATGCCCCACACGGTCACGGCGGCCAGCGCCGTATTCAGCTTCAGCTCGCGAATATCCACTTTGTCGTATGTGTCCGACGCGGCATGATAGTTTTGCATGTAATTGGCCACTTCCTGATTCGCCACCAGCGTGGGCACGCCTTCCAGCAGAAAATCCAGATGATCGGTTCCCGTCGACGCGTCCAGCGTCTGCTGGTCCACGCCCCATCCCGTGAACGGCTTCAGGATCTGGTTCACCGCCGCTTCAATATCGCGCCGCCCGCCGAGCGAATAGCCAGTCACTCGCCCCACGCCATCATCGAAGATCACCACGCCTCGATATTTGTCCAATTCCGCGCGATGTTGCTTCACATACGCCCACGAGCCTAGCAGCCCCTGCTCCTCGCCCGAAAACAGAATGAAACGGATGGTCCGCCGCGGCAGCAGTCCGGTTCCTTTGATCGCGCGGGCGGCTTCAATCACCAACGCCGAGTTGCACCCGTTGTCCAGTGCCCCCGTCCCCAGGTCCCATGAATCCAGGTGCGCACCGAGCACCACTACCTCGTCCGGTTTTTCGTACCCGCGAATTTCTCCCACCACATTGAACTGTTCCACCGGTCCCGTGATTGTGTTCGGCATGGTCAGCCGCACGCGCACTTTGCCGGGGCCGGCTGCCGCTGCCCGCTCCAGTCGCAGCCCGTCTTCGCGCGCCACGACTGCCTGCGGCAAGTCTTCCAGTCGTCCGTCCGGCGAATTCGTGTGCCGGTAAAGGAGTTTTCGCTCGCGTTCGCCGGTCCACAAGATCGCCGCGGCTCCCGCCTTCGCCGCGCGTGCGATGACCGGTGGCGGCGCGTCATACTCGCGCGAAAGGTCGGCCCAGGTGTAGCTCACTTCCGTGTGCACGATCAGGATCGCGCCTTTCACCGCCGCGCCGGCACGCGCAAACTCCGCTTCCGAGCCCTCTCCAATAAAAATCAGAGGCGCCTCAATCCCGCCCGCGGGCGTCGCCGGCGAAAGCCCCACGGATGCCAGCGCCACTGGAAAACTCGCCGGTTCCAGCACCTCCAGCCGCGTCGCTCCCTCGCTCCATCCGTGCGGCATCATGTATTTTTCCGTATGGACGTCGATGCCCGCCGTCCGGAACGCTGCCACTCCCCACTCAATCGCCTGTGCCATCTGCGGCGACCCCGACGCACGCCCTCCGACCCCATCCGTCAGCTTTCGCAGGTTATCCGCCAGCGGCGAATCGCCCATCACAATCGGCAGAATCTTCGCCGCGGCCTGCGCGCACGAAGAGGCGTCCGTTGCCGAGCATCCCGCTTCGCCCTGGATCACCGGCGCCCCACCAAGCGGGCTCGTCTTCACCGGCGGCAATTGTCCAGCGAGCCGCCACGGAAGCAGCGATACCGCCAGTCCGGCAAACACAACGCAGCGCATGCGCATGGATGGTTCCTCGTGATGAAGGAAAATAAAAACGCGAGTGAATTATAGCGCAGGGCCGCGCCAATACCGCACGTTTCGCCCGCCTTTGGCTCAGAGATTCTGCATGATCGCGTCGGCAATCCGCGCGACCTGGGCCATCTCTGCCACGTCGTGCACGCGCACAACGTGCGCTCCGTTGAGGATGGCGGCCGCTACGGTCGCGGCTGTTCCCCAGGCGCGTCGTTCCGGAGGCGCCGCTCTGCCACGCGCATCGCTCAGCGTCTTCCCGATGAAACCCTTGCGGGAAGCGCCAACGAGCAGCGGGTAGCCCAATCTCCCGAGGGAGGAGAGCTTGGCAAGCAGTTCGTAGTTTTGCTCGAACGATTTACCGAAACCGATTCCCGGATCCAGCACGATCTGCGATTTGGCTATACCCGCGCGGCGCGCGATCGCCACGGATCGCCGCAGTCCGGAAGTGACGTCGCGCATTACATTTTTCGCGAATGGCAACTTCTGCATGGTTTCCGGCGTGCCCCTGGAATGCATCAGGATCACGGTGGCGCGATGTTTTGCCGCCACCTTGGCCAGCCGACGATCGAACCGCAATCCCGAAATGTCGTTCAAAATTTCAGCCCCGGCTCCCAACGCGAGCTCTGCCACCGCCGCTTTGCGTGTGTCTACCGAAATCGGAATTTTCAGGCGCCCACGCAGCGATTCCAATACTGGCAGCAGCCGCGCCAGTTCCGCCGCCGCCGAAATTCCCCGCGAGCCCGGCCGCGTCGACTCTGCCCCGATATCCAGGATGTCCGCGCCCTCCCTCTCCATCGCCAGCGCTGTTTTCACCGCATCCGCCGCACGGAAATACTTCCCGCCATCCGAGAAACTGTCCGGCGTCACATTCAGCACACCCATCACCAGCGTGCGCGGGCCCAATACCAATTCGCGCCCGCGTAACTTCAGCCGATACGTTTTTCGACGGAACATTCGATTGCTGTCTCGCGCGGCGATCCTCACACAATCCTGCGGTGCGTCCTCGCACCCAATGGTCTGTATCGATATTTCAACCGTTTCGGAGGAAAGACATTTTCAATCCAGGTCAATGTCCCTTACCGGCTTGCCTGCGGGCGCGTCCTTGGCTTTCTTCATCGCTTCTTCGAACTTCTTCGCCAGGATGTCTTCCTTATGAGTCTCCTGGAAAAACGAATCCGCGAATTTGTCTTCGCGCTGCTTTTTTTGCTCTTCCAGAATGTTCGAAGCTTTCGTCAAATCCACATTCGGCCCTGGCTTCACCGGAGCGGTGTGCGAGAGCACTGTCCCGAAGATTGGATCGATCACCAGCTTTGCCTGGCAGCACGGACAAGTCACGTTCAGGTTTTCGCCGTCCTTCAGTCCCATAGCAACCCCATTCTACGACAGTTCGGGCGGCGCCGGATTCCCCGCCAGATTCGCATCCATCCCGCGATAATCCGGGCGGATACGGTATCTCCCGTACAGCAATTTTCGCAAGATCGCAGCGGAGCGGCCGTACCAGCTGGCCCACGATAGCGGCGAGTCGCCATTCATATCCGTCGCATCAATCCTGGCGCCCGCGTCCAGCAGCAGTTGAATCGCTTCATCGTCGCCAAACGCCGCCGCGCGGTGCAGCGGAGTCTCCCCTTTGGTGCGGCAATCCCGCATGAACGCTCCTGTTTCCATGTTTGGCTTCGTGAAGCAGTTCGCATTGGCCCCGTTAGCAAGGAGCACTTTCATCACCCGGTTTCGCATCAGCCGGTCTGTGGTGCACAGCGTGGCATGCAACGGCGATTCCCCGGTGTCGCCCAGGCAGCGATTCACGTCCGCTCCCCGCTCGATCAGAAACCGGCAGAGCCGCCAGTGGCCGTGAAAGCAGGCCGCATCCAATCCCAGATTCTCTCCCAGCGAGTCGATCTTCGCCCCCTGCGCCAGCAAATGCTTCATCGCGCTCACGTCACCGTAATAGGCGCACCACTGCAACAGCGAAACTCCGTCCGCATCCCTCCAATCGGCGGGATTCCCGGCCGCCAGGAACTCGAACACCAGGTCCGTGCGGCCTTCCACAATTTCGCCCAACAGGTTCATCGTCGGCATACTCTATCACGGCGTTGCGCCGCGCAAGATGTAAACGCCGGCCTCGCAACTCGCGGCGCGTCATGGCGACTTCGACAAGACTCTCGATCCTCTCACACACATGCTGCCTGCTCCGGTCTATAACTGGTCTAAGGATCCCGCGGCGTTCGCCGCACCAGACGGAGGCCTTCCTTGCGCATCCATGCCCGGTTCTTCCTGTTTCTTACGCTGTTGGTCGGCTTCGCCGGTTGTTCCAAGGAGCCGCTCACCAAAGCGAAAGCGCAAGAGTTGCTCGAGGCTTCCAGTGACTTCCTGCCGCAGAAGATCAATGTGACGCTCACGCCGGAGGAGATCAAGAAAGGGACCGACGCCGGTTACTGGACGCTCGTCGAAATGAATCGCACCAATTCCCAGTTATCCCGCATGCAGATGTTGAGCCTCTCTCCGGTCGGAGCTTCTTATTTCCGCGGCACGCCTGCGTTGTTCAATCCCGTGCTGTCTCTCAACGAGCCGCTTGGCACGAAACTTGTGGAAATCAAGGAAATTCAAGAAGTGCCGGGAAATCCCAAGGAAAAAACCGTAACGTTCACCTACATCCCCAAATTTGAATATGCCTTGCCGGAGATCGCGGAACTGCTCAAGGACCAGGGGCCCCGCGACGGCAAGAAGACCTTCGTGTATGGCAAGAACGGCTGGGAACTCAAGCCCTGAAACAAAAAGCCGGAGCCACAGAAGAGCGGCTCCGGCGAATTCAATTCGCGGCTGATTTACGCTTTTGCCGGCGAATCCCCTCGCGTGAATCCGGGCGCAGGGCGCAACTCCGGGCGCACCACCTTCGGGTCCGTGCCCGGTGCCGGCGGCGCCTGCGGAGGAGGCGTCCGCGGTTTCTCCGGCAGCGTCTTGCCTTCCATCAGCATTTTCACTTCGTTGGCATCGAGTACTTCCCGCTCCAGCAGCGCCTGCGCGATGCGGTCCAGCGTGTCTCGGTTCGTCTCCAGGAGGCTGTGCGCTTTTTCGTATGCCTCGCTGACGATGCGCTTCACTTCCTTGTCGATCTGCAGGGCGGTGTCTTCACTGAAGTCGCGGTGCTGCGCAATCTCGCGGCCCAGAAAGATCGCTTCTTCCTTCTTCCCGAACGCCAGCGGCCCGAGTTGGCTCATGCCCCACTCACACACCATGTTTCGCGCAATGTCCGTCGCTCGCTCAATGTCGTTGCCCGCGCCTGTAGTGATGTGGCCCAGGAAGATTTCTTCGGCGGTGCGGCCGCCCATGAGCACGGCCAGCATGCCTTCGAGGTAATCTTTCGTATACGTGTGCTTGTCGGCTTCGGGCAACTGCATCGTCAGGCCCAGCGCCATGCCGCGCGGAATGATCGTCACCTTGTGTACCGGATCGGCTCCCGGTGTCATCGCCGCAACCAGAGCGTGGCCGGCTTCATGGTACGCGGTGTTCTTCTTTTCCTCGTCCGACAGGATCATGGACTTGCGCTCCACGCCCATCAGCACCTTATCCTTGGCCATCTCAAAATCGGCCATGGTCACAAACTTGCGGTTTTGCCGCGCCGCCCACAGCGCCGCCTCATTCACCAGGTTCGCCAGATCGGCACCGGAGAAGCCCGGCGTGCCGCGCGCGATGATCGACAATTCAACGTCGTCCGACAACGGCACCTTGCGCGTGTGCACTCGCAGAATCTCCTCGCGGCCCTTTACGTCCGGCCGCGCCACAACCACCCGCCGGTCAAAGCGGCCCGGCCGCAGCAACGCCGGATCGAGCACGTCCGGCCGGTTCGTCGCCGCGATCAGAATCACGCCTTCGTTCGACTCGAACCCGTCCATCTCCACGAGCAACGCGTTCAGCGTCTGCTCCCGCTCGTCGTGCCCGCCGCCCAATCCTGCTCCGCGATGGCGGCCCACCGCGTCGATTTCATCGATGAAGATGATGCATGGCGCGTTCTTCTTGCCCTGCTCAAACAGATCGCGCACCCGGCTCGCCCCCACGCCCACGAACATTTCCACGAAGTCCGAACCGGAAATCGAGAAGAACGGCACGTTCGCTTCGCCCGCGATCGCCCGCGCCAGTAGCGTCTTGCCCGTCCCCGGAGGCCCGACCAGCAGCACACCCTTCGGAATCCGTCCGCCCAGCTTCTGGAACTTCTGCGGATCCTTCAAAAACTCGATGATTTCCTGCAGTTCCTCTTTGGCTTCGTCGCTCCCCGCTACATCCTTGAACGTCGCTTTCTTCTGCTGGGCCGAAAGCAGCCGCGCCCGCGACTTCCCGAAACTCAGCGCCTTGTTCCCGCCGGCCTGCATCTGCCGCATCAGAAAAAACACGAAACCCGCCAGCAACAGCAACGGAAGCGCGTTCAGCAGGATCAAAACCCAGTCGCCGCTCCGGACTTCCTTTACGCTCAGCATCACCGCCTTGTCCCGCAGCGCCTTGGTGATTTCCGGGGCATTCTCTTTCGGCACGGTGATGCGGAATTTCTGGTTCGCCGGGTTTACGTATTCGCCCTGGATCTCATAGCTGTTCGGTGACAGGTACATCGTCGCTTCCCGCACCTGTCCCTCTTCCACCTTGGCCATGAACTCACTGTAGCTGGGCGCTTGCTCCCGCGATTGGGAACTGTTGTTCGACACCAGCTTCCACAGCATCACGCCCAGGAAGACGATGGAGATCCAGAAAAGAATCGTTTTTGCGGTAGAACTGGAATTCACAGTAACCTCTCTAACTATCCGTACAACACTACCAAATCTGGCGTCTTTTCGCTTAGCGGCCTTTTCGCCCGGCTCGCCTGCTCTTTCCGGTTCTTTTTCCGGATCCAGTGGTCAGATTCCTCTCGTTGCGCCCGGTTCCATTTCCGGCGGCCAGGCCGTAGCCGGACCACACCAGGTTAGATGCAGTTTGGAAGCCAAAGTAATCGGGCTCCAGCGCCACCCGCCGTTTGTCCAGCTTGTCCAGCAACACCGCCAGCCGCAACGACCGCGGCTTGCTTTCGCCGATCCGCCGCAGCAGAAAATCCTGGGTTATGCCGCTGTCTAGAATCACGTCCAGCAGCACCACGTCCCGTCCCTTGAGTTCCGATTGCCCGTTCGGCGACGGTCCCGTCCGGCTGCCGAAGAACACTTCGCGCCGCGTATGCCCAGACTGATTCACGTCGCGAATATCTTCTCGCACGAAATGCAATACCACCGGGCTTTCGATGAACCGTATCAGGTCCGCCGCGAACACGAACGAGCGGTCCATCGTGACGACAATATCGAGCCGTTTTCCCGCGGCATCCCGCGAGATTTGCTTCCCGAGCGCCTTGACTCGGCTGGCTATGCGCGCGGCCGAATAATTGGTCACTTTGCCCATAGTCATCCGAGCGAAACCTCAGTGATCACGACACCCGCGCGAGTGGAATCCCCTGCGGCAAACTCCGTTGCCACCGGCAAGCCCCGGGTCCAGGCTATCTTCCCGCCTGACGTCAGCACCGGCCAGAACACCTTCTCCCACCGGTTGACACCCGCCTCGTTCAAGAGCCGCGACAATTTGTGGCGTTTCTGGTGGCCAATCGGTTGCACCGTATCGCCGGGCCGCCAGTTGCGTACCACGAGGGGTAGCAGAAGTCGATCACGGTCCAGGACTGCCCCTGTAGAGCTAGTTTCTCGCCCTTGCGGAGGCCAGTCAATCACTCGAAAGTGCAGCGAATACCTATGTTCCATCAGGGCAACTTGTGCCTGTCCAGCGCTCAAATCCAGCGTGTAGCTGAACTCCTGTGCCCCGCCAGTTCCGCTCTCTTCTACGCCCCGGATCGCTCGAAACACCAGTTGCTCCCTCTCCCTCCTCACCTCTACCCCGCCGGGCAATCGGATGCACTTGCCGCTTTCCGGCTGCAATGCCAACCGCAGCACAGCCTCCACATGCACCCCGCTCAGTTGCCCCGCCCTTGGCTTCACCCTCTTTACCAGCAACCGGATTAGCCGTTTGCTCATGGCCAGCGGCGCTTGCCGCACACCACGCTCTTCTTTGCTTTCGCCAGTCCGCGTTTCGAGCGCCACAACTTCGCGCAGCGGAATCTGCCATCCGTCCCGTCTCTCCTTCGCGCTCAGGAACAGTCGCAGTTCCGCGGAACTCTCCAGCCACGCATCATCGTCGCGCGCCAGGTCTGCCAGTGCGCATAAATGGTCCACCGCCGCTGCGGAAAATTCCCTTTCAAGCAAGGGCAGCAGCTTGTGGCGAATGCGCGAGCGCATCCGTTTCGTGTCCCGGTTTGTCTTGTCCTCGCGCCAGAGCTGCTTTCGAGAGCGTAAATATCCGCGAAGCTCCCCGCGCCGCAAGCTCAGCAATGGCCGGAACACCACGCCCGCCTCCGGATGAATCCCGCCCAGCCCCGCCAGGCCGGTGCCGCGCAGGATATGCGCTAATACCGTTTCCGCCTGATCGTCGGCGGTATGAGCGACAGCGACCTTATCCAATTTTTCCCGGGCTGCACTGTGGGCAAAGAACGCATAGCGCGCACGCCGCGCGGTATCTTCCAGGTTGCTGCGTTCCCGCTTCGTTCGCGCGGCAATGTCTTCCCTTCCGGAGAAGAATGGAAGGTCGTGGTGCGCAGCCAGTTTCATGACGAAGGTTTCGTCGGAGTTGGAGGCTTTGCCGCGAAGTTGATGATTGAAATGGAGAACGACGAGGACGATGCCGAGAAGTTCGCGGATCTCGAGGAGGAGGCGGAGGAGGGCCACGGAGTCGGCGCCGCCGGAGACAGCGACGCCGATGCGCTGGCCGGGACGCAGCAGCGGGCGCAGGCGGTGCAGAAGGCGCATGGCGAGAGGGGAACGCCTGTGCGCGGCGAGTTTTTCGGGGCGTTTCGATAGGGGCATGGCCGTCAGCGGGTATCGTAACAACCCGTGTCCGGCAGGTCGAGTACGGCGGATTACAGCTCGCGGGCGACGTGGAACAGGAAGAGTACGGAAAGTTGCAGGTCGCGGAGCAGGTTGAGCGGCACCTTATGAATCGGGATACGGAACCAGTGACGGTCGTCCCAGCGCTGGCGCACGCTGGTCCAGAAGGCCTGGAGATCGGCGCGCGTATAAACCTTGTTCTGCACAAGGAGGGGGCTGTACTTGGCCCAGAAGAGGTGGACCTTGGAAGGGACGTGCAGGGAAGGGAAATGTTCCTTGGCGCGGAGGTAAGCGGCCTGGAGGTCGGAGAGCTTGAGCTGGTCGTATTTTTCGCGGAGCTTGGCCAACTCTTCAACGACGCGCTGCTCTGCAGCGGAGGGGTAGCGGGTCTGGAGCCAGAGTTCTTCCATCTCGGCCATGACGCGGAGCATGCCGCGCGCGTAGGCGTACATCTCTTTCGCACGGGTGGTGTAGTACTGCCAGCGCGGGACGATGGGCATACCGGGGCGGCGGGCCTTGCGGCCTTTCAGGCGGACATAACCGCACATCATGGGATGGCGGCCTTCGGTCTGGATGGAATTCTTGTACCAGAGGAAGCGGAGGAAATTGTTCCAGTAATTGGCGTGGGAGCCGCGCTGAAGGATGGCGCGCATATTGGGCAGGCTGTAGAAGGTCTTCCAAGCTTCGAAGTAGGTTTCCTTCCACGAGCCATCCTTCAAATAAGGATGGTGAGTGACTTCGTGCTGCGAGTCGTAGAGGTTGAAGTCCGGGTGCATCCACTCACCGCGCTTCATCATGTGGATGTGGTCCATGGAGCCGGGCAGGGGCATGAGGATGAAAAAGCTGGCGTGGTCCGGCTGGACTTCTTCCATCAGGAATTTCAGGTCGCGGCGGATGGAATCGACGGTGTCGAAGGGGAAGCCGAGGATGTAGCCGACGTGGGAGGAGATGTCGGAATTGCGGTAGGCCTGAATGAGGTATTTGTATTCGTTGACCTGGTTCTGCTTTTTGCCGGCGGCGGCGAGGTTGCCGGGGTCGACGCTTTCCATGCCGATGAAGACGTTGATGCAACCGGCCTGGCGCGCCTTGGTGACGAAGTTCTTGATCTTCCAGGAGAGGACGTCGACCTGCATCATGAACTCGACGGGAATGTTCTCTTTGGTGCGGAGCTGGATGAGCGCGTCGAAAATGGACTCCCAGTTTTTGTTGCGGGCGAAGTTGTCGTCGGTGAAGAAGTAGAAGGTGATGCCGTTCTCTTCGTAGTTGCGGCGAATGGCTTCGGCGATGTGCTCGGCGGAGCGGTAGCGCATCTTGCGGCCCTGGACGTTGATGATGGTGCAGAAGGTGCACTCGAAGGGGCAGCCGCGGCCGCAATCGAGGGTGCCGAAATTGGAAGCGACGAATTTGCGGAGATATTTCTTGCGAATGACGGGCACGGGCTTGGTGTAGAGATCGGGCTTGGCGTTGAGGAAGTCGTACATGGGCTGGAGGCGGCCTTCGATGGCGTCGAGAAGGAGCTGCGGCCAGGTTTCCTCCACTTCGCCCTTAACGACGGCCACGCCCGCGTCCATGAGCGCCTGAATATCCGGGGGCACGTCGGGGAGGAGTGCGAGGTAGCCGCTGACGTGGAAGCCGCCGATGAGGACTTCGATGCCGGCCTTGCGGAATTCGTGTGCGAGATCGCAGGCGCGTGGGAACTGGTTGGTCTGGACGCCGACGAGGCAGACGATGGTCTTGGCGAAGCCCCAGCGCTGGGAGCGGCAGATTTTGGAGACGGGAATCTTGTCGACGATCTCGTCGAGGAGATGGACCTTGATGTTGTAGAAATTGTCGAGATTGTGGTGGCGAATGGCGTCTTCGGTGAGCCCGGCGAGACAGGCGAGGGTGTTGCTGGGGAGGACGCCGCGCCAGTGGCGAACGACATAGCCATCGTCGTCGTATTGGGAAGGCTTGATGAGATAGAGATGAATGGTTTTGCGCATGAAAAGGCCCAGGTCGATGCCGGATGGGTGGACGGGAGCGGCCCCAGCAAAGAATCCACATCGTGGCACATTGCATGAGATGCGGCAAGGCGAATCCCGGATTCCTTATATTTTGAAGGGTCTTTTTGACGTACGCGGAGCGCGAGCGGAGTGGACGCCGCGGGGGAAGCGGCGCGGCTCAACCGGAGTTGGGTTCGTAGAGATCGACGCGCGATACAGCGGGCTCCACATAACGTTTTTTCATGGGGGAGCCGCACCAGCATTCGAGGAGACGGTCGCGCTCCTGGTCGCTGGGCGATTCGACGACGATGACTTCGAGACCGCAGAGTGGATTGGAACAACGGAGCCGGTCGCCGGGACGTAGTTGCATCTTCTCTCCTGGAAGGAATTTCTCCGTCGAGGCCACCTACCCTCTTCATCGCGCGTGCCCGGAAAGGTAGTCCGGACAGAAGCAGGCGTGGGCGATGGCCGCCAGAGCGCGGACGAAGGACCTGGAGGAAAAGCGGCGTCGAAGGAAGGATAGAAGGGCGGGG
>Ga0335082_10001035_pt1 | contig 29550 bp, 24 predicted proteins | sample Lox_Sample_41_FD_206718 | JGI IMG/M metagenome (GOLD analysis project Ga0335082, IMG submission 206718) | Soil microbial communities from Loxahatchee National Wildlife Refuge, Florida, United States - Lox_Sample_4.1 | ecosystem: Environmental > Terrestrial > Soil > Wetlands | place: USA... | reverse complement strand
TGCTGGGATCTCACTACGCCGGCGGTTTCGAAGCCTTGGGGCCGCGCTGGAACTTCACGGGAAATCGCCGCCGCGTGGTGCCCTTTACCGGACTGTCAGGCGGAATGCTTTTCAGCCCGCAAAACTTTCCTCCGGGAAACACCTACCCGACAAACTTCACAATCGGAATCGACGCGGGCGCGCATCTGTTCGTGCGCCCCCGTCAGTCGTTCGACGTGAGCGGACGCGTCTATCACCTCTCCAATGCGTATCTGGGAGCGCTCAATCCGGGCATCCCTGTTGGGTTGCAATTCACGCTGGGATACACGTGGTACTGAACCCAGCAAACGGGACTTTGCTGTTTGTCCGTCACGCGACGAAATATTTCGCCGCCGGATGATGCACCACGATAGCCGAAGTGCTCTGCTCCGGCTCCAGCAGGAACCCCGTCGTCAAGTGCACGCCGATGGTCTCATCGGGATGCAGCAGCGCGAACAGCTTGGTCTGGTCTTCCAGGTTCGGACACGCCGGATATCCGAACGAGTACCGCGACCCGCGATACTTCTGGTGGAACAAGTCGCGGATGTGCGGCGAGTCGTCGCCGGCGATGCCCAGTTCCTTGCGCACGTACTTGTGGGTCAATTCGGCCAGTGCCTCGGCAGTTTCCACGCTCAGCCCGTGCAGATAGAGGTACTTGGTGTACTCGCCGCCCTCAAATAGCTTCTGCGTCTCGTGCGACGCCCGCGCGCCGATGGTGACGCAGGTCATGCCCAGCACATCCATCTTTTCGCTGGCCTTGGACTGGAAAAAGTCCGAGATGCAAAGGTGTCGACTCTCCTCTTGTTTTTGGCGAGGGAAGGTGAAGCGCAGCGTCTCGGCCGGAATCGGGTCACCCTGCTTCCAGCCCTCCGGCAGGTTGTAAACGATCAGGTCATTGCCTTCGCTGTGCGCGCCGAAATAGCCGTAAACCACTTTCGGCTGAAACCAGGCGGAAGCCACGACTTCCTGTTGCAGTTCCTTCAGGATCGGACGGTACTTGGTCTCAAGCAAGCGGGCATAGTCCTCCTGTGACGCTGTCTTGAGCTGCCACTGGTTCTTGAACAAGGCCGTCTCGTTGATGTACTGAAAAATCTCATGCAGGTCAAAGTCTACCGGGCGGAGCACACGCGTGCCCCAGAACGGCGGCTGCGGGATGTTGGGCGCGGACGGAATTTCGATGCTGGGCGCCTTGGCCGCCTGGCCGTCGCCACCTTCTGCGGCCTTTTTCACAAACTCTTTGATCGTTTGACCTTCCGCAATGCAGGCTGCCCGCTCGCCATTGGCTGAGGACAAACGCTCCATGAAGTGCAGTCCGGCGAAGGCGTCGTCAGCATAAAAAATTCCGCCGCTGTACTCGCGGCGCAAGTCGTCCTCCACGTACTTGCGCGTCAACGCAGCACCGCCACAGATCACCGGAAATTCTAACTTTTGGTGATGCAGGTCCTGCACCACGTACTTCATTTCGAGCGTGGACTTCACCAGCAAGCCGCTGAGGCCGATGGCGTCCGCCTTGTGCTCGATGGCGGCGTTGATGATGGCATCCGAAGGCTGCTTGATGCCGAGGTTCACCACCCGGTATCCGTTGTTAGTGAGGATGATGTCCACCAGGTTTTTGCCAATGTCGTGGACGTCGCCCTTCACCGTGGCAAGCACGATGGTCGCCTTCTGGCTGCCTTCTTTCTTCTCCATTTTCGGTTCGAGATAGGCGACCGCCGATTTCATCACTCCGGCCGAATCGAGCACGGAGGGCAACTGCATCTTGCGTGCGCCGAACAATTCACCAACCGTCCTCATGCCATCGAGCAAAACGTTGTTGATGATATCGAGCGGCGTGTAGGTGACCAGCGCTTCGTCCAGCACTTCGTCGAGCGATTTCTTGTCGGCGACGCCGATGCTTTTTTCACCGTTGATGATCGCCCACTTCAGCTTGTCTTCCACTGACAAGGTATCGACATGCGCGGTGGTCGTCTCCTCCTTGCCCTTCGAGCCTTCGAAGTGCTTCATGTAGAACTGCAGAGGATCGCCATTCGAGAGGTCACGGTAGATGAGCTTGCGCGCCAGATCGACCTCGACTTCGGGAATCTTGTACAGCGGATAAATCTTGCTGTAATTCACGATGGCCATGTCGAGGCCGTTGTCCACGGCTTCGTGCAGAAAGACGCTGTTCAATACGCGCCGCGCGTAGGTATTCAGTCCGAAAGAAATGTTGCTCACGCCGAGCACCGTCTTCGCCAGCGGCAACTCGGTCTTGATCGCCTTCACCGCCTTCAGCGTCTCCATGCCGGCGGTGCGATAGTCTTCCTGGCCGGTCGAGATCGGCAGGGTCAAAGCATCGAAGATCAGGTCCACCGGACGAATGCCGTACTTGTTCACCGCGAGGTCGTAGATGCGCTTGGCGATGGCCAGCTTCTTCTCGGCAGTAAGCGCCATGCCGTCTTCGTCGATGGTCAGCGCGATGACTGCCGCGCCGTAGCGCTTGGCCATGGGCAGCACCTTCGAGGTGCGCTTCTCGCCGTCTTCCAGGTTGATGGAGTTGATGATCGCCTTGCCGGGAATGCGTTTGAGCGCTTCTTCGACGACGTCGGCTTCGGTGGAATCGACCAGGATCGGCGCCGGCACACGGGTAGCGATTTTCTCCAGGATCGCGCTGATGTAGCCCTTTTCGTCCTCGCCCACGATGGCGCAGCACAGATCGAGCATGTGCGAGCCCTCGTTCACCAGCCGCTTTGCCAAGGTCAGGATCGCGTCGTAATCCTGCGCCCGCACCATGTTCTTGAAGTGTTCGACGCGCGTGGTGGTGTTCATCTCCTCGGCAATCACCAGCGGCTTGGGATCGAGATCGAGCGGCACCATGGAGTACGCGCTGGCGGCGGCTCCGATCATCTTGACTTCGTGGCGTGCGGGCTCCAGGTTCGCGCACGCGTCCACCACCGCTTTCAAGTGACGCGGTTCGGTGCCACAGCAGCCGCCGACGATGCGCACGCCGTATTCGGTGATGAACTGCTTGTGAAAGTCCGCCAATTCCTGCGGCTGAAGCTTATACACTGCATGTCCGCCGACGTTCTGCGGGAGTCCGGCATTGGGCAGCACAGAGACGGGCCTCGGCGAGTTCAATCCGAGGTAGCGGACGCCGTCGTTCATCTCCTTCGGCCCGGTGGCGCAGTTCATACCGATGACGGCGACGTCAAACATTTCCAGCGTGGTAAGCGCCGCGCCGATTTCAGTACCGAGAAGCATCGTGCCGGTCGCCTCCAGAGTGACCTGCACCTGCACGGGAATGTTCCTGCCAGAATTCTTCAGAGCATCGAAGATGCCGACCAAGCCGGCCTTGGCCTGCAGAATGTCCTGGCAAGTCTCCAGCAGCAGCAGGTCCACGCCGCCCTCGATCAATCCGAGGGCCTGCTCGGTGTAGGCAGCGGCCATAGCATCGAAGCCGATGTGTCCGAGCGACGGCAGCTTGGTGGTCGGGCCCATGGAGCCGGCGACGAAGCGCTTGCGGCCGTTAGACGAGTAGTCGTCGGCAACCGAGCGCGCCAGCTTAGCCGCAGCCAGATTGATCTCGTGGACCTTGTCCGCCATGTCGTACTCGGCCATAACGATGCGGGTGGAGTTGAAGGTGTTGGTCTCAACCACGTCGCATCCGACATCAAAAAACGAGGAGTGAATGTCGCGGATGAGGTCGGGCCGGCTTTGCACAAGGATGTCGTTATAGCCCTCTTTGCCCCAGAAATCGTCCACACTGGGGTTGCGGAACTGGATGTTGGTTCCCATGGCGCCGTCGAAGATGACGACGCGCTCCTGCACGGCTTTGAGGTATTCGCTCATGGGCTTTTTCGTTGGCGACTACGCTGTAAGTATCGCAGTTTCTTGAGTATTAATGTAGCTGCAGTCAGCCAACGGCAACCCTGACAGGCGGTCTGCGGAATAGCGGAGTTGAACCGCACGATGGAAACCGCCGCGATTGATATCGCGGCCTACTCAGTTCACATGTTTGTCACAGGATTATGTCCCTGGCGGGACATCCGCTCCCGAGCTCACCTGCGCCGGCTTCGGCACGAGCCTGCCGGTGCCTTCGATGTTGTAGATGGCATTCGCGCCGATGTGCGCCGGAGTCCCCGACAGCAACTGCTCTTTGCGGTACACCAGGTTGCTGGCATTGTAACTGGCCAGTTCGAAGCCGTGCCCGTGGGTGATGGCGTCGGTTGGGCACGCTTCCACGCAGTAGCCGCAAAAGATGCAGCGGTTGTAATCGATGTTGTACACCTTGGCGTAGCGCTCGGCGCCGCTGATCCGGTTGGTCTCAGAGTTCTCGGCCGCCTCGATATAGATGCAATTGGAGGGACAGGCCGCCGCGCACAGGAAGCAAGCGACGCACTTCTCCAGGCCGTTTTCATCGCGCTGCAGCACGTGCATGCCGCGGAAGCGTTCCTGGAACATGGCTCCCCGGTTGGGGCCGGGTCCGTCAGGATAGTTCTCGACTTCCGTCGGCTTGAACATCTCGCCGAAGGTGACGCTCATGCCCTTGGCGATGGCGGCGATGTTTTTGATGATGCTCATACGATTTATCAGTATAGCAACCGGCTTGACGGCCGTGCATGCCACGGTACCGGTTCGAAACGTCCCTTCAGACCGTCTGATGACGGGCGTCTTTCATCAGGTTCAAATGGTTCTGCGCATGCCCTGCGATGATGTAGGCCAACGCCCGCACGGAAACCGGGTTACCGTTGGCGACGCCTGTTCGCACTTCGGCTTCCGGCGAAATCGACCCCACCAGCGCGATGGTCGCGCCGCGGAGGTTCTTGAACTCCACCATCAGGTCGTGCCGCACCCGGCTGTTGAAGTCCCCCGCAACGACATAGTCATCCTGCTCGAAGCCCTGCAATTCCTTTTGGTCGCCGCGGGCAAAGCGCATCATGCGGTACGACAACACCCGCTCCGAGTCGCAGAGATGTCCGAGCACTTGTTTGACGCTCCACTTGCCGGCTGCGTAGGGCTTGCTGGCTTGATCCTCGGGCACGCCCTGCAGAAATGCCACCAGTTCGTCCCACTGCTTGAGCAGGAATTCTTCGATCGGACCGTCGGGAACGAGGGAAAGATAGTTCGCATAGAAATCGGCGTACTCATTTCTCTCAGGACGACTCAACATAAATCCTCCAACTCGAAAAACCGCCAATTGGACCGGCCCACCGGTCCGGTGCTAGCGTGACCGCCGGGGCAGAAAGCGAATGACTTTCGCGTTTGCGTGCAGCGGTATTTTTGGATCAGGCAGTTCCACTACTCGAGTCCGAAATCCTTCCACCGCTCCGTCACGCGCCGCTTAGTCTCGGCGTCCATGGTAATCTCGTCCGGCCAGGGGCGGGTGAATCCCTCGCTCGGCCACTTGCGGGTGGCGTCCACACCCATCTTTGATCCGTAATCGGGCAGGCGCGATGCATGATCCAGAGAATCGACCGGCCCCAGCGTGAACTGGATGTCACGCTCCGGATCGATGTTGTTCAGCACCTTGAGCGTCACATCGGCGAGATCCTGCACATTCACGTCTTCATCGACTACCAGAATGCACTTGGTGGACATCGCCTGACCCAATGCCCAGATGCCGTTCATCACTTTGCGCGCCTGCCCGGGATACGACTTTTTGATGGAGACGATCATCAAGTTGTGAAATATGCCTTCGATGGGCAGATTTACATCAACAATCTCCGGAATGCTCAGCCGCATCAGGGGCAGGAAGATGCGCTCCACTGCCTTGCCCATCCAGGCGTCTTCCATCGGCGGCTTGCCCACGATGGTGGTGGAGTAGATCGGGTCCTTACGGTGCGTGATGCAGGTGACGTGAAACACCGGATAAAGGTCTTCCATGGTGTAGAAGCCGGTGTGATCGCCGAAGGGACCTTCCATCTTCAACTCGTCCAACTCGACGTAGCCTTCGAGGACGATCTCTGAGGTCGCTGGTACTTCGAGATCGACCGTCTCGCACTTCACCAGCTCGACCGGCTTCTGGCGCAGGAACCCTGCGATGATGAACTCCTCTACGTCCGGCGGAGCGGGCACGATGGAGGAGAACATCATGGCCGGATCGGTACCAATGGCGACGGCAACGTCCATGCGTCCGGCGACTTGCTTGCCTTCGGCGATGCGCGAGCCTCCGCCCGAGCGCGCCATCATGTCGAGCGCGGAGCTCACAGGATGCTCGGCTCCTTCCGCTGCCTTGCGACGCATCTGCTCGCGATAGTGCTCGGCGCCTTGCTTCTGGCGTTGCCAGTGCATGCCGGTGGTGTGCTCGTCGTATACGTGCAGGCGATACGTGCCGACGTTACGCTTGCCGGAACGCGGATCTCGCGTGATCACCGACGGTAAGGTGATGAAGCGTCCGCCGTCCTTCGGCCAGCACTGCAGGATAGGAAAATCCAGCAGCGAGAAGTCGCCCTTCCTGATCACTTCCTTGCACGGGCCAGTCGCGACTTCCTTGGGGAAAAACCTGCCCAACTCGGCCAGCATGGGCAGCATCTTGATCTTGTCGAGCAGCCCCTGCGGCGACTTCACTTCCATGAACATCTTGATGCGCGCGGGAATCTCATCCAGCGAATCGACCTCGAACGCCAGCCGCATGCGGCGCTCAGAGCCGAACTGGTTGATCAGCACCTTCGCTCCCGGATGTCCCTTGACGTTTTCAAACAGCAGCGCCGGACCGCCCGGGCCATGCTTGCCCCGAGATCCCCATTTCGATACGCGATCGGTAATTTCCGTGATTTCGAGGATTGGATCGACTTCTGCCTTGACCCGCTTCAACTCCCCGGCTTTGTCGAGCGCGGAGATCCATTCCCTCAGGTCGCTATAAGCCACCGGCTAATTTCTCCTCATGCGACAACCCACGATTATAGAGGGATCACCGCTCCCGGGCCGCGCTCATCGAACCGGGCGCACAGGCTGGTTTGCCTGTACCGCAAGGTCTGGTCCGTTGCGCGACCGTTACCGCAAAAAGCCAGGCGCACCGCGGTTGCGGTACGCCTTCGGCCATTCTGAATTGGAATCCACGCGCTTAGCGCTTTTTCCTGGCTGCCTTTTTTGCCGCCGGCTTCTTGCTCGCAGCTTTCTTCGGAGTCGCCTTCTTCGCCGGGGCCGCCTTCTTAGTGGGTACAGCCTTCTTCTTAGCTGGTGGGGCCTTTGCCTGCTTGCCGGTTGCCTTGCCCGCGACTGGCTTCTTGATCTCGGCGACCGGTTTTGCCGGCGCCGCGACTTTTGCATTCGCAGCGGGCTTTGTCGCTTCGGCGGGCGGTCCCGGAACAGCAACGGGCTGAGACCCGGGTACAGCCCCCTTCGGTTTCCGCCCTCGTTTTGTTGGTGCGGCGGCCGTTCCGGCCTGCGCCGTCAGATGCGCGGCTTCGGCTGCCGCAGCCTTGCCACGTCCCCGTCTTGGAGCCGGTGGCGGTGGGGGCGGAGGCGGCTCGTACGGCTTGAGGAAATTGACAATCTCGTTGTGAGACTTCAGTTTGCCGTCCAGCAACTGCAGGAAGGCCTCGTCCAAAATCTTGGGATACTCGGGAAGCTGCGGCGTAATCCGCATCTCCGCCATCTCGAGGAATGGCAACTTCTCGCGCACCTGGCGCCATTTGGTGAGGAAATTCTTGATCTTCTGATCCACTGCCGACTGCCGCGTGGTCAGACTCAAGAAGAGGATTCGCTCCGGCGCCGCAGCACTGAGGATCTTCCAAGCTCCGGAATTGGCGGCCGCCTCTTTGCCGGTGAGTTTCTTCGCCAGGTCCTGGGCGTCGTGCTCCAAGCGCTTCCACTTATCCACGAAGTCGCGCCGGGGAATCATCCTCTGAATTTCCGAGACGTCTTTGTCGCTCATCTTGCGGGTCAGGAAATACATGGCAGTAGGCCCCGACTCCACCGAATAGCCCAAGTCGTTCAAGGTCTGCCGCAACTTGATGGCATGCACCAGGTCGCTAGCTTCGGCTTTGGCCACGCTCAGATGTGGATGCAGCACCTTCAGCCAGCCTTCTCTCTCCAGGGCGCGCATGATGTTGATGGGGTCCTCTTCATGCGCCAGTTGCTCCAACTCCCCGCCAATCGACCGCTTGTCGACGAACTCAATGTAGTTGTTCTCTTTCGCCGAGTCGTAGCGCGCCTGGGTCCGTTCCTCCAGCGGCCAGTGGAAACGTGCAGTTAGCCGGGTTGCGCGGATCAGCCGGATCGGGTCTTCGAGGAATGCATAATTGTGCAGGAGCCGCAGCACCTTCGCCTCGACGTCGGCGACTCCATTAAAGGGATCGAGCAGCAGTCCACGTGACCCGGGGTTCAATGACAATGCCATGGCGTTGACGGTAAAGTCGCGCCGGCGCAGGTCCTCATTGATGGTGGCGGCAGCAATCGAGGGCGGCTTACCAGGTTTTTCGTAAGTTTCTGATCGCGTAAGGTTTAACTCGGCACGCACATTCCCCGGTAGCAGCAAGTGCAAGGCTTTCAGGCTTTCATCGACGCCCTGGATGGAAATGCCCGCTTTCTCCAGTTCTTTCTGTAACTTAAGCGGATTGCCCTGGACGCTAAGGTCGATGTCGCGAATGGGGAAACCGGTAATGAGGTCGCGGATCGTGCCGCCGGTGAGATAAAGGTTCAGGCCTGCGTGCCGTGCTATGTCTTGGATCAGGTTCACACCACGTTGCTGGTCCGGTGTGAGCCGGGTTTCCATGCTATAGATGTAGTCTGGCATCTAAATTAATGATTCTAAATGTGATAGCCGAATATAACCTGGACTCGCACGGGGGTGCGCCACGGCTACTTCACCTGCTCGCTGCTCGCCCCGATCGCTTCCAGCACTGCTCGGAGGTCCGGTCGCGATCGGCGCAACCCACTCGTACGTCAACACTTACAGCTCTGTGCACTGGGTTTGCTGCATAGCGACAATAACACAAGGTTGACGATTTGGCTACAAACTACCTAATGGAGGGCACTTTTTCCGCAAAAGTGCGACAATCGAAGCAGGAGCGCGTAGTTTCGCAGCCTCTGGTCTCATGGGCACTACCCACAAGAAAGTCATCGTTCGCAAGATGGACCGCGACACAATCAACGGCTACGTGTCGGCGGCCTTCATTTCGGACGGCAAGATCGAGGTACTCAACACCACGGGGAATGTGGTGTCGATCAGTCTGCACGAGGTAAAGGGTGTGTATTTTGTGCGCGAGTTCGGCGACTCCGAGTCGCTAACCCGCAAGACTTTCACCTCCCGGCCCCGAACTGAAGGACTCTGGGTGCGCCTGCGCTTCCGCGACAACGAGATCATCGAGGGCATGATGCCCAACGACTTGATTCAGGATGGGAGTGAGGGCTTCTCGGTGATCCCGCCGGACACCCGATCGAACACGCAACGTATCTTTGTGCCGCGCTCGGCACTGGCGGAGATGACCGTGCTGGCCGTCATCGGCGAGAAGAAATCACAGCGGAGGGGACGGCGTCCCGAGGACTCTCGACAGGTGCCGATGTTTAACTGATAACTTTGTGAGAGGCTGCTTGGCAGCTAGACGAAGAGTTGTGCCTGGCTGCTTGCCGGCTGCGCGACTGAACTGGACTTAACAGCACGTCCATGAAACTTGGCGACATCGCAATCGCTCTCGGCGCAGTTCTGGAGAACGGCGAACCGGAGACGGAAATCACGGGCGTGGCGGGTATCGAAGAGGCGGCCCGCGGGCAGATCACTTTCGTGGCCAATCCGAAGTATGCAGCGGCTGCACGAAACACCGAGGCGTCCGCCATCATCGTCTCCGAGGAATTCCCTGCGGGGTCATGCGCCTTATTGCGCAGCAAGAACCCATATCTCACCTTCGCGCGGGCCATCGAGCTGTTCTATCAGGCGCCGCGTTATGCTCCTGGAATTCATCCTTCCGCAGTGATTGCGCCCACGGCGCAAATCGGCGCTAATGCACATGTGGGAGCCTGTGTCGTGGTCGATGACCATGTCGCCATTGGCGACGACGCAGTGCTTCTGCCGCACGTCGTCATCTATCGCGGAGCGCGCATCGGCAACAATTTTTTTGCCCACGCTCATGCCATCGTGCGCGAGGGCTGCCAACTCGGCGACAACGTGGTGCTGCAGAACGGAGCGGTGGTTGGGTCGGACGGGTTTGGCTTCGCGCGCGACGGAGATCACTGGGAGAAGATCACGCAATCGGGTCCGGCGGTTCTGGAAAGCGATGTGGAAGTCCAGGCCAATGCATGCATCGACCGCGCCAGTGTCGGCGAGACCCGCATCGCACGCGGGGTGAAGATCGACAACCTCGCGCAAGTCGGACATGGTTCTGCTGTCGGGGAGCATACTCTGCTGTGTGCGCAAGTTGGTCTTGCCGGTTCTACCGTAGTCGGCAAGAACGTCATCATCGCCGGTCAGGCCGGAGTCGCCGGACACTGTAATGTCGGCGATGGTGTGGTCATCACCGCGCAGAGCGGCACGCATGGCGACATTCCTGCGGGAAGCATGGTTAGCGGTTCGCCCGCCTTTGACCACAAGCAATGGCTGCGTGCCGTGAATGCCTTCGCCAAGCTGCCGGAACTAGCGCGGGTAGTGCGGAATCTCGCGCACAAGCCAGCAGGCGGCGAGTCCGGCGAATCCGAAAAATGAACGGCCGTCGATTCGCAGCCGACGGCTTATTCCCTCGGCCTCCAAGGCGATTCCAATCGGCCGCCTGTCGTAGACTGACACCTTGAGCCGCCAGCCCGCACTTACATCCGCAGCAGATCGCCAGGCGCTGGAAGTGCGCTACGCCCAACAGCGCAAAGATGCCGTGTTGACGCTGGCGTTAGGCGGCATATCGATTGCGGCACTGCTGTGGTATTACGCGCACCAGCAGATCCTGCTTTACGGCGACGCGGTCGCGCACATCAATATCGCCCGGCGAGTGCTCGACAACCGTTCCTGGCTTTCGTCGTTTTTTCAGTTGGGAACGGTGTGGCTGCCGCTGCCGCACATCCTGATGCTGCCCTTCGTTTGGAACAGGGTGCTATGGATGAGCGGGATCGCCGGGTCGGTCGCCAGCATGGCGGCGTACGTGCTCGGAGCGCTGGGAATTTTTCGGCTGGTGAGCGTACGCACCTCGCCAACCGCAGCCTACCTGGCCACCGCTATCTATGCACTGAATCCGAACCTGCTCTACATGCAAACCACGGCCATGAACGAGGCGCTCTACCTGGGGTTCTTCATCTGGGCGATTGTGTACTTCGACGAGTGGCTGCGCGGGTTAGCTTCAGGCGTTGCGGAGGATCGGCCCCCAGAACGCGCGCTGGAAGGGTGTGGCATGGCTTTGGCGGGAGGCGCGGCAACGCGCTACGACGGATGGTTTTTCGGCGCGATTATGGGCGTGCTGGTGCTTTGGGTATTCGCGCGATGGTGGCGCAAGACGCCTGAGGTATCGCGGCGGCGCACCATGACCAGATCGCTGGTCGAGTTCCTGCTACTCAATTTGCTGGTGGCCGTATTCTGGCTGGCCTACAATCATCGGGTCTCAGGCCGTGCTATGGACTGGGCCAACGGACCATACTCAGCCAAGGCCATCGCTGAGCGCACCACCGCACGCGGCGCGGCGCCTTATCCCGGTAAAGACCACATCGTCACCGCTGCACTGTACTTTGTGAAAGCTGCCAAACTCAACGTGGGAGCCGGGCGCTGGGGTGATGTGCTATTCGCGCTGGCGCTGTTGGGTACGGTCGTCGCGGTCTGGCACTTTCTTCAATACTGGACCTGGCTGCTTCTCTGGATTCCAATGCTCTTCTATGCGCTGTCGATCGCCTACGGCAGTGTGCCGATCTTCATCCCAACATGGTGGCCATTTTCGTATTACAACGTGCGCTACGGACTCGAGTTGTTGCCCGTGTTCGCGGTGTTTCCAGTACTGCTGGCGGTCTGTCTGGCTGAGTTTGCGCCGCGGCCAGGAAAACATATCGTCATCTTCAGTGTGGTTGCTCTGCTGGTTGCCGCCAGCTACCTGTCGGTGTATGCGGATGTCCCGATCACGCTGAAAGAGGCGCAGGTCAACGCCCGCACCCGCATGATTCTTGAAGGAGCCCTGGCGCGATTCCTGATCAGTCTGCCCCCATCGGCCACGCTGCTGATGTACCAGGGGGAACATGTTGGCGCGCTGCAGCAGGCCGGGATCCCCCTGCGTCATGTTATTAGCGAAGTCAGCCATCCTGACTGGGAGTGGGCGCTGCTGGATCCGGCCCGCCATGCCGATTTCATCATCGCCTTCAAGGGCGATCCGGTGTGGATGGCGGCACGAGAGCATCGTAAAGAACTGACGGAAGTGATGAGGATTACCGTGCCCGGTCAGGCACAGTGCGCCATCTACCAGCCCAACCAGCCCCCAACCCACTAGCGGGGCGGCGGCCAGTGTCGGCCGCGGCCACCACCTTGGCAGAATTCCATCTGAGAGGCACTGCTTTGCTACACTCAGAATTCCCATGTCCGTCGTACCGTTCGTCAAAGCAACCGCCTGTGGCAACGACTTCCTGATCATCGGCATTGAGCACGCCCCCTCCGACATCGCAGGCTTCACCCGACAGATTTGCGACCGACACAACGGCGTTGGCGCGGACGGCGTGGAGTGGGTGCAACCCGCGACCGACGCGGACTTGGCCATCCGCCTCATCAATGCTGACGGTTCGGAGGCTGAGATTTCCGGCAACGGCACCCGTTGCGTGGCGGCGTGGTTTTGTGCAGAACAAGGCCGCGACTCGGCGGCGATTCGCACTGATGCCGGGGTAAAGACGTGCGATCTGATGGCCCGCGTTGGCCGGACGTTCGAGTTTCGTACTTGCATGGGGCAGCCGGAGGTCGGCGGCGAAATTGGTGTGCCCTTGAGCGACCGGACCGTGGGAGGCATCTTGGTCTCGATGGGGAATCCGCACTTCGTCGTCTTTGTTCGCGAGTTCGAGACAGGCTGGCAGAGGTGGGCGAGTGAGGTCGCGGTGCATCCTCAGTTTTCACACGGTACCAATGTCGAGCTCGTGCGGGTGATCGGTGAGCACGAAATCGAGGTACGCTTCTGCGAGCGCGGTGTCGGCGAAACCATGTCCTCAGGAACGGGGTCGTCGGCCTCAGCCGCCGCCTCGATTCATGCCGGAAGGGCGAAGTCTCCGGTGCGAGTGCACGCTCCGGGAGGCACGCAAACCGTGGAGTGGGACCGCGAACTGCGGCTCTATGGGCCTGCAACGATACTCTGTCGTGGCGATTTTTTCGTTTAAGATAGTCCTTCCCGATGACTGTTTTCTCCCAACCTGAGCGCCTGCGACCCTCTGCCTTGCGGCCCGGCGACTCGGTTGGAATCATCGCCCCTGCCGGCCCAATTGGGCGGGATGCCCTCGAAGCCGGTTGCGCCTGGCTCATGCGCAAAGGCTTTCGGCCGATTTATCTGCCATCCATCCTCGACCGTGAACTGTACTTTGCCGGCAGCGCACGCCGCCGCATCGACGAGTTCCACGAGATGTTTTCGCGGCCGGAGATCAAGGCCATCCTCTGCGCGCGTGGCGGCTACGGCTGCAATTATTTGCTGCCGCAGATCGATCTCGAGTTGGTGCGAGCCAACATGAAGATTTTTTGCGGCTGCAGCGACGTGACCACGCTGCTCACCTTCCTGTGCGACCGGGCCCGGATGGTGACGTTCCACGGGCCCATGCTCAACATCGATGTGCGACCTGATGGCGTTGACGAAGAATCGTGGCGCGCTGCCTTGACTTCGGGGGAAGCGTATCACCGAGAGTTCACCGGAGACGAAGTTCAAACGTTGGTTCCCGGCTCCGCGGAAGGGACGCTCTACGGCGGATGCCTGTCCCTTCTCAGCGCTTCGCTCGGTACGCCTTACGAAGTAGAAACTCGCAGCACCATTCTATTTCTTGAGGACCTGGCCGAACCCGCATTTCGCATCGACCGCATGCTGATGCACTTGAAGCTGGCAGGAAAGCTTGAGGGTGTTCGCGGGTTGATCTTTGGCGAAATGTTGAATTGCGGCTCCAGCGGCAGTGAGGATTACACGCTACAGCAGGTCGTGCAGCGAGTGGTAGGCGATCTCGGCATACCTGTTGTGTACGGATTGAAGTCGGGCCACGTAAGCCGCGGCAACATCACACTGCCCTTCGGCGTCCGTGCACGACTCAGCGCGGGAACCACGGTAACGTTGGGATTCGCCGCTGCCGTGCTAGCTCAGCCAGCTCCAGTTCCTGTTCCCAAATCATGAAACCGAAGCACATCCACTTGATCGGAATTTGCGGTACGGCCATGGCCTCGCTGGCCGGAATGCTGCAACAGCGCGGAAATCGGGTCAGTGGCTCGGACGCGGCCGCGTATCCGCCGATGTCGGAGTTCCTGACCTCGCTCAATATTCCGGTTGCGCAGCCGTTCAGCCAGCAGAACCTGGAGCCGCGCCCCGACCTGGTGATTGTGGGCAATGCCATCTCACGCGGCAATGTCGAACTCGAATACGTGCTCGACCAGAGAATCGCGTATGAGTCGATGGCGCGTGTCTTGCACAACGAATTTCTAACCGGCCGTGAGCGCTTGGTAGTGGCGGGCACGCATGGCAAAACAACCACGTCCTCCCTGTTAGCGTGGCTGTTTACCGAAGGCCAGCGTGCCCCCAGTTTTCTCATCGGCGGGATAGCGGAAAACTTTGGCAGTTCCTTCACGCTTGGCCAGGGCCGCGAGTTCATTATCGAGGGCGACGAGTACGACACGGCGTTCTTCGATAAGGGCCCCAAATTTCTGCACTATTTTCCCGACGCCGTCATCCTGACCTCGGTGGAGTTCGACCACGCCGACATCTACAAGAACCTCGAGGAAGTGAAGACTGCCTTCAAGCGATTGGTGAACCTGGTACCGCGGCGCGGGTTGCTGATCGCCTGGGATGGCCACTCCAACGTGGACGAATGCGTCAGCCGCGCACTCTGCCGCGTGGAACGCTACGGTTTTGGCGAGCGCTCGGAGTGGCGGATTTCCGGCGTGGACTATGCAAACGGTGGCAGCCGCTGGAAGGTGTGGCGCACGGGTACGTTCTGGGCCGAGTTCGAGTCGCCACTGGCGGGCGAGTACAACGTGCTCAACGCCACAGCCGCCGCCGCGATGGCTGCGAATTACGGCATTCCGGTCGATACTATCGCCCGCGCGCTGGGTTCATTCCGCAGCGTAAAGCGGCGGCTTGAGGTCAAAGCGGAAGTTCACGGCGTCACCATCATCGACGATTTTGCTCACCACCCCACGGCAATCTCCGGCACGCTACAGGCGCTGCGTAACCGCTATCCTGGCCGCCGCCTGTGGGCGATTCTCGAGCCCCGCTCCAACACGCTCCGCCGTAAGGTATTCGAGGCCGAGTTGGCAGAAAGCCTGGCCCATGCGGATGAAGTGGTGCTGGCCAGCGTGTTCAAGTCGGATGCGATTGCAGAGAGCGAGCGCCTGGACATTCGCAATGTCGTGGCAAAACTGAATGCCGCCGGAACGTCCGCGCGAACGCTGGCTTCGGCCGACGAGATTGTCGCATCCATCGTGCCGGAGGTGTGCGCCGGCGATGTAGTCGCCATCCTCTCCAACGGCGGCTTCGGCGGCATCTACGACAAACTGCCGGCAAAGTTGGCTTCGCGCCGTGAGGTGCAGACGCCCGCGTGAGCAACCAGCGCAATTTCTCCCTGTCCAGGCTGGTGCTGGCGCTTGCAAGTCTTGCACTTGCGACGCAGATTGCATGGGCGGCCACTCGCGTCACCTGCGCAGCTCCCGTCAGCCCGCAGCCACAATCAACCGAGTATTTCGTGTCGCTGGTTGACAACACGCGTCACCTTGCGCACGTCAGCATCCGATTTCCGCAGGCCAGCGGCACGGTAACGCTCAACATGCCGGTGTGGAACGCCCTGTATCAAGTGCGAGATTTCGCCGCCAATGTCGAGAACGTTCGCGCCACCGACGCCTCCGGCCGTGCGGTCTCGGCTGCCCACACCAACACTAGCGCGTGGGAAATGACGGCGCCAGGCGGGTGCATGGTGGTTGAGTATGATATTCATCTCGATGTGGGCGGACCCTTCGGCGCAGAGCTGAACACCGAGCATGCGTTCTTCAATTGGGCGATGGTGCTCATGTATTCGCCCGCCACCCGCTCCCAGGAGATGAGCATTCAATTGCTCGATGTCCCGAGGGCCTGGGGCCTGCGCGACGTTCACGTTTTGGGCTATGCGCCTGCCGGCAAGGTTGAGCAGGCCGTCGGCGTCGCTCATGGCTACGATGAGCTGACAGACAGTCCCGTTGAGCTGGGCGTGTTCCAGCAATTCGATTTTCAACAGGATGGCGCCACTTACCACATTGTGGTACATGCGGACCCCCGAGATTACGATTCCGCAAGACTGCAGGACATACTTCGCAGAATTTCCCATGCCGCGGTGGACTGGATGGCCGATCGTCCCTTCGACGAATACACTTTCCTCTACCACTTCCCCCGCGGTCACGGCTCCGGAGGCATGGAACACGCTTACGGTACGGCCATCGACTTGAATGCCGACCGCCTCGACAGCAGCATGATGCCGGTGTCCAGCGTTAGCGCCCACGAGTTTTTCCACCTGTGGAACGTGAAGCGCATCCGGCCGCAATCGCTGGATCCCATCGACTATCAGCACGCAATGGATACGCGGGCCCTGTGGTTCAGCGAAGGCGTCACCAGCACGGTGGGGGACATGCTGCTGGCGCGCGCGGGCCTGATGAGCGATCGCCAGTACATCGACCGCATTGGCGCTGAGATTAACGAGTTGCAGTCGCGTCCCGCGCACCGCTGGCAGTCGGCGGAAGACTCAAGTCTCGATGCCTGGTTCGAAGGCAGCGCGTTTTACCGCTCTCCCCAGCGCAGCGTCAGCTATTACAACAAGGGTGAGGTGCTGGGCGTCCTGCTCGATTTGCGGATTCGCGAACTCACGCTAGGCCGCAAGTCGCTGCGCGACCTGTTCCAATGGATGAACGACAACTACGCCAAGAAGGGGCTGGCCTTCCCCGATTCCGATGGCGTAGAGCAGGCTGCGGAGACCATCACCGGCCAAAGCTTTGCCGATTTCTTTCATGGTTATGTGGGAGGTGTTCGCGAAATACCCTACAGCGATTTCTTCAGTTATGTGGGATTGCAGGTGGCGGAAGCTACCTACCGCGTCTTGACGCCGGGATTCACGGCGGGGCCGTTCATGGGAGGGCGGCTCACAGTGACGTCGGTGGACAGCGGCAGTGAAGCAGACCGTGCGGGCATTGCCGTTGGGGACCAGGTACTGGAAGTGAATGGACGTCCCGCCGTGGCGCCGCTGGAGGACCAGTTTGCAAAATTGCGTGAAGGCTCGGAGCTGCGAATTCGACTCGTCACCCGCCATGGCCTGCGAGAGATCAGGCTCAGAATCGCGTCGCATGCCACGCAGGTGTACATTCTTCAGGACCTGCCTGCCGTGACACCTGAGCAACGTGCCCACCGCGTGGCCTGGATCCACGGCGATGACGAAGCCGGCGGTGAGCCGTGACCAGGACGGTGGTTTTGCTCACCTTCTGGGGACTCTCGATCCTGATCGTTGGACCGATCATGTTGCTACACGCGTTGCTGACGGGCAACATCATGCCGTTGTATCGCATCGGGATGAAGCTCGCCATCATTGGCGTGCGGCTGATTGGAATCAAGATCGAGGTCCGCGGGTGGGAGAACCTGCAGCCCTCGCGTAACTACATCTACATGTCGAACCATGTATCCAACCTCGATCCACCGGTGTTTATCCCCCTCATTCCGGGCCGGTGCTCGGTGCTGGTGAAGAAGGAAGTCTTTCGCGTTCCGATTTTCGGCCGAGTGCTGAAAATAGCGGAGATGGTCCCCGTCGATCGCAGCAATCGCGAAGCCGCGATTGAGAGCGTCCGCGCCGCTGAGGAGGTCTTGCGGCGGGGGCTGAATATGGTCATCTTCCCGGAAGGAACACGCTCCCCCGACGGCCGCCTCCTGCCCTTCAAGAAAGGACCGTTTCACATGGCGACGGAGGCCGGAGTAGCGGTCATCCCGGTGACGCTCCTGGGAACAGCAGAGTGCTGGCCGAAGGGCACGTGGGCGATACGTGGAGGACAGACTACTGTGATATTCCACCCGCAGGTCGATCCGTGGGGATTTGGCGACCGCGACGCGCTGATGGCGGCTGTCAGAGAGCAGATCGCGAGCGCTTTGCCGCAGGACCAGCGTGGCCCACAGCCCACCTCGGCGTCGGCAGGTGAATCGCTGTAGAGCGGCCTAGTCGAGGTGTGTAAGTTCACGGAACACACTGAAACGCTCGTCGATGTCTTCGCGCGTCAGCGACTGCAAACGCTCAGTGCCGAAGCGCTCGACAGAGAACGACCCCATCACGCTGCCGTAAAACATGGCATGCTTCAGGACGTCGCGGGTCACCTCACCTCGTGAAGCGATGTAGCCCATAAATCCGCCGGCAAAGCTGTCGCCCGCTCCGGTTGGGTCGCGCACTTCCTCCAGCGGCAGCGCCGGAGCGCGAAACGGATGGTGGCCGCCGGCGAATTCGCCGTCGCGGAAAAAGATGGTTGCACCGTACTCGCCATGTTTGATCACCAGCGCCTTGGGGCCGAGTTCCAGCACTTTGCGCGCCGCCCGCGGCAGGCTGGTGTCGCCGGCGAGCATCTTGGCTTCGGTATCGTTGATGAGCAGAACATCGACCCGCCTGAGCATCTCGCCCAAATTGTGGCGGTGGTCCCTGATCCAGTAATTCATGGTGTCGCCGCCGACCAACTTCGCATCGGGCATGGAGTCGCGCACCCGCGCCTGAAGTAGTGGATCGATATTGGCAAGAAACAGAAACTCCGAACTCAAGTACTCGGCCGGCAGCTTTGGCTGGAACGAAGCAAAAACGTTGAGGTCGGTCTGCAGTGTTTTGGCCTCGTTTACGTTCTCGCCGTATTCTCCTGCCCAGAAAAACGTTTTGCCGTCAGCATGTTGAATGCCGCGGGTGTCCACACCGCGTTTGTTCATCACGGCTTCGTGTTCGGGCGTGAAGTCCTCGCCCACCACGCCCACGACGCGCACATCGGTGAAGTAACTCGCTGACAGCGAGAAATATGTGGCAGCGCCGCCAAGAACTTTCTCGCGGACGCCGTACGGGGTTTTGAGGCTATCAAACGCAACCGAACCGACAACAACGATGGACAAGGACTGAGCTCCTATTTCTTTTCGTTCTCGAAGTACTTGCCGACGATCAACTGCAGGCGCTCCAGCGTGGCCGGGGGCACCTTGTCTTTCTGCGTGATGATGGCATGACTCAGCGCCGATCCGCAGTCGCAGCCGCGCTGCTTGGGAAGTACGGCAACCGCCTGGCGCACCACGTTGCTGGCGTTCTCGGCGTTCTTCACCAGCACACTGACAATCTGCTCGACGGTCACATGATCGTGCTCAGGATGCCAGCAGTCGTAGTCGGTGACCATGGCGACCGTCACGTAGCAGAGCTCGGCCTCGCGCGCCAGCCGCGCTTCGGTGAGGTTGGTCATGCCGATGACGTCCATGCCCCAACTGCGGTATAGGTTTGACTCCGCAACGGTCGAGAACTGCGGGCCTTCCATGTTGAGGTACGTCCCGCCGCGCTTCACGTTCACCTTGGCGGCACGGCACGCTTCTTCCACGTACTGGGCTGTCTCAGCGCATATCGGATGGCCCAGGGCAACATGCACCACCAGCCCATCGCCGAAGAAGGTGTCGACGCGGTGCCGTGTGCGATCCACGAATTGATCGGGAATCACAAAGTCGAGCGGCTTGTGTTCTTCCTGCAAGGAGCCGACGGCGGAGAGCGAGACGATGCGTTCCACACCAAGCTGCTTGAATCCATGAATATTCGCGCGATACGGCAACTCGGTAGGCATGAGACGATGCCCGCGGCCATGCCGCGCGAGAAATGCGACTCGGCGACCACTCAGCGCACCCAGAACGTACGAATCAGAGGGGGTGCCAAACGGCGTGTCGAGCGGCAACTCGCGCACCTCGGTCAGGCCCGGCATGGAGTACAGACCACTCCCGCCAATAATGCCAATTTCCGCTTGTTGCAACGGATTCTCCTTCAAGGTGGGTAGCAAACTTTCGATTATACAAAAACGCGGATGCCAGATTCTTCTGGCCATTCCACTTTCGCGATAGAATCTCACGGCAGATGACAGGCGGAACTATGGATGCTGCGGTGCTGCACTGCTTCGGTGAACCTCCTCACTTCGAATCGGTTCCCGATCCGGTCCCCAATGATGATGAGGTCCTCGTACATGTCACCGCCACAGCTTTGAATCCCTCTACCCGTCTGATGGCGAGTGGACGACATTACGCCAGTCCGCAGCAATTGCCGGTCATCTGCGGCGTGGAAGGCGTCGGCAGACTCGATCACGGCACCCGCGTATTTTTCGGCGTGAGACGGGCACCGAATGGTTCGATGTGCCAGCGAACTGCAGTTCCACGATTGTTTTGTTGGCCAGTGCCTGATGGAGTCGATGATGTGGTTGCTGCGGCGCTGCCGAATCCGGGATTGTCCTCGTGGCTGCCGTTGATTACCACTGCGCGGCTTTCGCCAGGTGAGAGCGTGTTAGTCCTCGGCGCCACTGGAGTCGCTGGCAAACTCGCAGTTCAAATCGCGAAACACCTTGGGGCCGCCAGAGTGGTCGCGGCTGGACGAAATGTACAGATCTTGAGCGGGTTGCATAAGCTGGGCGCCGACGCCACCGTCCGCCTGGACGTGGCTGACAGCGAACTGGCCGACGCGTTTACCTGCGCAGGAGGCGAGGGTGGGTTCGACATCGTGCTCGACTATCTGTGGGGTCGCCCCACCGAAGCGTTCCTCAGGGCTATAACCCGCAAGGGATTTCCCTCTCCACGTTCGGGAACTCGGCTGGTGCAGATTGGAAATAGTGCAGGCCCCGTCATTTCACTTTCAGCGGAAACGATGCGCAGCGCGGCCGTGACCATCGCCGGATCTGGCGTGTTGCCTTCCCTCGACGTCCTCTCCCACGCATATCAGCAGCTCATGAAACTTGCTGCCCACGGTCAACTGCAAATCGATGTCGAGCCAGTTCCCCTCGCTGATATTGAACGTGCCTGGACGCGCGAGGGCTTTCCCGGTCGCAGATTGGTAATGATTCCGTAACCTATGTGTCAGCGGAGTTATCTCTGAAGAACCGTGAGGACCCTCACTGGTCAACGGAACAACATTGCCACATGCGAGCTTTGCGTTAGTCCCAGCGACCAGTTCACCGCATTGATGAAGAAGTTGGGGAAGATCCCGATGCCGATCGTGCCTGCCGCGGTGACCACCAGTGCCAGCCCCATCGCGGGGCCCACTCGTACCGGCTCGGTGTCGGCCGCTGGCTTGATGAGCATCGCGCTGGCAATGCGCATGTAGTAATACAAGCCGATCACGGAATACAGCACAGCCAGCGACGCCAAGCCGTAGTGCCCGGTCTGAATCAGGCTCAGGAAGATGAAATACTTGCCCCAGAACCCGGCCAGCGGAGGAATACCCGACAACGAAAGCAGAAACACCAGCATCAACATGGTTTCCACCGGCGCCTTGAAGTACAGCCCTGCGATGTCATCCATCTCGTCGCCGATGATGCTGCGCCGCCGCAGCGAAGTGATCACCGCGAACGCTCCCAGGTTCATGAAGGTGTACACCAGCAGATAGATCATGATGGCCATGATGCCTGTCGAGTTGTTCACGCCGTCGCTGGCCACCAACCCCAGCAGCATATAGCCGACGTGCGCGATCGACGAGTACGCCAGAAGACGCTTGAGGTTGTTCTGCGAGATCGCCGCCAGGTTCCCGAGGGTCATGGTAGCGATAGAGACGAAGATCAGCAGAGGTACGTACATCGAGCGTAGCGGCCCCAGCCCAAACAAGAAGATCCTGAGCAGCAGCGCCCAGGCCGCCGATTTCACAGCAACAGACATGAAGCCGGTCACGCTGGTGGGCGCGCCTTCGTAGGCGTCCGGTGCCCATTGGTGGAACGGTACCGCCGCGATCTTGAATAGCAGGCCCACGGTGGTGGTCAGCAGAGCAAACGCTACAACCGGATCGTGCGGGCGCGTGGCCACCACCTCTTGCAGCTTGCGCGCGATGACTCCCAGGTGGGTGCTGCCGGTGAGGCCGTAGAAGAGCGACAGTCCGTAGGCAAACAATCCTGAGGAGAATGCACCCAGCAGCAGATACTTCAGCGCTGCTTCATTCGAGCGCTTGTCGCGCCGCAGGAAGCCCACGAGCACATAGGTCGAAATCGCCATCAATTCCAGGCCGATGAACAGCAGCACAATGTCGTAGCCGGCTGCCATACACATCATGCCGACTACGGAGAACAGCAGAAGCGCGTAGAATTCGCCATGATTTTCGCGCTCGATCTCCAAGTACCGCATTGACATCAGAATGGCGATGGCGGCGCCAATGAGGAAGAGGTAGAAGAAGTAAATCGCAAAGCGATCGACCACCAGCGCACCCATGAATCCGCTGAAGATCTCGCCCCCGTTTCCTTTCTGCTCCGCCAGGCGATAGGCGAATTGCAGCTTCCCCACCGCAACCGCCGAGAACGCCAGCCCCGCCAGTGCAGTGAAGGCGTTTACCCGCTTCCATTCCTTGGGCAAAAGCAGGTCGATCAGCAGTATGCCCAGCGCGAACAGCGCCAGCAGCACCATGGGCAGCGCCAGCACATAGTCGGTGCTCGAAAAATACAGGCCGAGCGAAGTGCTCACAGTTTCACCCTACTCTTTCCGCCCTTGGCCATTCGCCATTCGCCACTCGCCGGAGTCGGTGTATTGCGCGTTCTTCGCAAAGTCTGCAAGAGCGTAGTCAACATTCGGCGAATGCTAATCAACGCCTTCAGTAATGGACCGTAGTCCGACTCACTTAGGAAACCGAGGTCTCTTGCCAGCCTCAGATGGTTTTGCAGTTCGCTTGCCGACCCCATTGCAATCTGTACATACCTGGCAAGCTCGACTTCGTTCCATCGGCCGCAGCCCTCCGCCAGATTGGCGCCGATAGACCCGGCTGCCCGGCGGATCTGGGAAGTCAGGCCGAACATTTCGGACCGCGGGAAGGCCTCTGTCTCGCGATACAGCTGCAAAGTGAGAGCGTGCGCCTTTTGCCAGACCTCGAGCTCTTCGTAGTTCTTCATTGCCCGTTTCGTCCTTCCGGCTGACCAAGCGCGACACTCTGGGAATTCCGCCGTTCGCCGCTTGCCTTTCGCTTCTCGCCAGAGTCTTTGCTGGTAGCATTGCCGGCGGTTTCCGGCGAATGGCCAATGGCCAATGGCGAAGAGCGATCTTCCGACGTGGCTTGCACCTGCGGTTGCTGCGCCAGCACCGGCTTGGTCACTCCGGGGTAGTCCGGCCGCACCGTCGCCACCAGGTTGTTCACGGGGGTCGCCAGGATCTGGAACAGCGGCTTGGGATAGAGCCCGATGGCAAAGGCCAGAACCACCAGCGGGACGAACGTCGCCAATTCGCGGGCCGACAGGTCGCGAAGGTTCGCGTTCTTGGGATTGTTGTTATGCCCGAAAAACACACGTTGGTAGAGCCACAGCAGGTAGGCCGCGGCAAGGATCACGCCCGGCACCGCCCAGGCTGCCCACCACTTATTCTCCATGAACGTGCCTTGCAGAATCGTGAACTCGCCCACGAACCCGTTCAGCAGCGGCAATCCCATCGACGACAAGAAGATGATGAGCGTCACAGTCGCGTACACCGGCATGATGTTGGAGATGCCACCGTACTCGGCGATCTCGCGCGTGTGCCGCCGCTCATACAGAATGCCCACGATCAAGAAGAGTGCGCCGGTAGAGATGCCGTGGTTGATCTGCTGAATCACTGAGCCGCTGATACCCAGCGGGCTGCAGGCGAAAATGCCGAGCGTGCAGAAGCCCAGGTGGCTCACCGATGAGTACGCCACCAGCTTCTTCATGTCCTTTTGCACCAGGGAAACCAGCGCACCGTAAATGATAGCGATGATCGAAAGTGTGATGAGCAGCTCACGCACCCAGGGCGTCATCGCTACACCGGGGAAGAATGGCAGCGAGAAGCGCAGGAAGCCGTACGTTCCCATCTTCAGCAGGACACCCGCCAGAATCACCGAGCCAGCCGTGGGCGCCTCGACGTGCGCATCGGGCAGCCAGGTGTGGAACGGGAACATCGGCACCTTGATCGCAAAGCCGATGAAGAATGCGAAGAACAGCCAGATCGCGGCCGAACCGGCTATCTTCGGAGCCGTCGCATACAACTCAGTAAGCGAGAAGGTATACACGCCCGTCAGTGTGTGGTGATGGAAGTACAGGAAGAGAATGCCCAGCAGCATCAGCACCGAGCCAAACAGAGTATAGAGGAAGAACTTGATGGCGGCATACAGCTTGCGCGGTCCGCCCCAGATGCCGATCAGCAGATACATCGGCACCAGCATGGCTTCCCAAAATACAAAGAACAGGAAGAAATCGTTGGCCATGAAGACGCCGAGCATGCCCGTCTGCAGCACCAGGAACCAAGCGTAGTATTCCTTGACGCGCTCCTGGATGGCTTCCCACGAGGACAGGATGGAGATCGCGCCCAGCAGCGTGGTCAGCATGATCAGCAGGAACGAGATGCCGTCGATGCCCAGCACGTAGCCGGCGCCGATCGAGGGAATCCAGTTGTTGGGCGCGCCCTCCACGAACTGGAAGCCGGCGCGGTCCTTCAGCGCCCAGAACCACGGGATGAGCGGCAGCGACACCGCAAACCCCAGCATGCCGAAAATGTTGGCGATCCAGCGGATCGCATCCTTGTTCTCCTTCGGTATGAACAGGAGGATGATCGCGCCCACCAGCGGCGTAAACAGAATGATCGAAAGTATGTGGTTATACATTGTCTAGCTCGTAGCTCTGAACGGTAGAGCGAACCTTTATGTTCGCGGCCCCGCTGCCCTCATGAACGGTAGAGCGAACCTTCAGGTTCGCGTCCCCTTCGTCCCCATTCTGAACGGTAGAGCGAACCTTCAGGTTCGCGTCACCGCAGTTCTTATTAAAGTCCAGGGGCTTTAGCCCCGGTAAACCGCCTCGTTTGCCAGCTGATGAAAATGGGTAATCCTCGGCATTTTCTACTAAACCCTTCCGCACTGGATTCTGACGAATGTATCGTGAGAATTCGGCAAACTCATTTGCGTCGCGCACCCTGCGATCGTAATACCTCTGTTGCCACACTGCCGAAAAAACGAACCCATGTTCGCGCAGGGAATGCGAAACACCGCCTTTGACCAGTTGGATCACTCGACCTAACGGATGCTGATCGTTGAGCGATACCAGTAGGTGAACGTGATTTGGCATGACAACGTATTCGTGAAGTTCGAATTCTCCAGCATCACGATATTTACAGAACGTGGCGACCACGAGTTCAGCAACCTCTTGACGCTGGAACAGGTTCCGCTGCATGTGTGCACAGATCGTGAGGAAGTAAGTCGTCATAAGAGTTCCGGGGCTAAAGCCCCTCAGTTTTCGTGTCTTTCTTCAACGCGAACCTAAAGGTTCGCTCTACCTTTACTGTCTTTCACCACTTCACTACGTAATAGAAAACGAAACATACTAGTCCCGCCACCATCACCAGCGCGTACCACTGCACGAGTCCCCACTCCAGCAGTCGCATCGGATAGGAAGCCAACCGCGCCAGGATCGCCGGCCCGTTGACACCCACGCCGTCGATGATCCACTTGTCCCACCAGACGGAAATGTTGGCGCTCAGTCGCGTCATCCAGCCGGCACCGTTCACAGCGCCGTCAATTACGTTGGCGTCAAACTTCGACGACGCTTCCCCCAATCCAAGTGTTCCCAGCCGCACACCACCGATCTTTTCGCGTCCGGTAAACAGCCAGTCGTAGATCTCGTCCACGTAGTACTTGCGGAAGAGCGTCTTGTAGAAGCGCGGCGAGACTTCGTTGATCGGCTCCTTGTAGCCCCTGTCGGCGCTCTCGTAAGCCCGCTTCGCGAGCCACCAGCCCAGAACCGCGGCGGCGACCGAGGCGAACATCAAAATGTATTCCATGGGGTCGGTGTGCTCGACCTGTTTTTCGCCGGCGGCCACCTGATGTTCGTGGCCCTCGGCATTCATTACCACCGCCTCTTGCGCGAAGACCGGCTCAAGAAATTTCTCGAACTTGTTCGTCCCGCCCAGGCTGTGCGGCATGCCCAAGTAACCCGCACCCACCGAGCCGATCGCCAGAATGATCAGCGGCACCGTCATAGACTTTGGCGACTCGTGGATGTGGTGCTCGACCTCGTGACTCATGCGCGGCTTGCCGAAGAATGTCAGGTAAATCAGCCGGAACATGTAGAACGACGTCAGCAGCGCGGTGAAAAACCCGATGTACCACAGATAGCGAAACGCGCCCGCCTCGCGCGACCAGGTCTCCCACAGAATCGCGTCCTTGGAGAAGAAGCCCGCGAAGCCCGGTATGCCGGCAATTGCCAGAGTCGCCACCAGCATGGTGCCGAACGTGGTCTTGATCTTCCCGTGCAACCCTCCCATGTGCTGCATCTCTTGTTCGCCGCTCATGGCGTGGATCACCGAGCCCGCGCCGAGGAACAACAGCGCCTTGAAAAACGCATGCGTGAACACGTGGAACACGCCGGCCGCAAAAGCGCCCACTCCCAGCGCCAGGAACATGTAGCCCAACTGCGACACCGTCGAATAAGCGAGCACGCGCTTGATGTCGTTCTGCACCAAGCCTATGGTCGCCGCGAAAATCGCCGTCAGCGCACCGATGATCGCCACCGTCTTCATGGCGGTGGGCGCCAGCACGAACAGCGCATTGGAGCGCGCCACCATGTACACACCGGCCGTCACCATGGTCGCGGCGTGGATCAGTGCCGACACCGGCGTCGGGCCTTCCATCGCATCCGGCAGCCAGACGTACAACGGGAACTGCGCCGACTTGCCGCAGGCTCCGATGAACAGGAACAGGCACGCCGCCGTGATCCACGGATCACCGATCAGGAACTTCCCGCTGCGCGCGATCGCGTTCACCTGCGTGTACTGCACCGAGCCGAAATACCACGCGATGGTGAACAGGCCCAGCAGGAACCCCGCGTCACCGATGCGGTTGACGATGAATGCCTTGTTGGCCGCCGTCGAAGCCGAGTGCCGCTGGAAATAAAATCCGATGAGCAGGTAGGAGCAAAGGCCCACGCCCTCCCAGCCCACGAACATCAACGCATAATTGTTCGCCAGGATGAGCGTCAGCATCGACAACATGAATAGGTTCATGTACCCAAAGAAACGGTAGTAGCCGCCCTCGTGTCCCATGTAGCCGATGGAATAGATGTGGATCAGCATGCCCACAAAAGTCACGAACAGCAGCCAGATGCTCGACAGCGGATCGAGCAGGAATCCGGCGTCGGCGCGAAACTGCGCCGTCTGGCCGCCATGGACGAGGTAGCTCATGCTGCCGTCGCCCGTGCCCAGCCATGTGAACAACACCTTTTCGAACGGCTTGCCGGGATTTGCGGCCGAGTATCCGGTGTACTGCCACACCGCGAGGCACGCCCAGGCGAAGGCCACTACCACCAAGCCGACGCAGGTGCCGCTCACCGCCGATTTCGTGAGCTTGCGTCCAAAGAAGAACATGCAAGCCGCACCGATGGCGGGAAACAGCGGAATCAACCAGATGTGGTCAAGAAAATACATTTCGTAAGCTCTGGTAGAGCTGGCCTTCAGGCCAGCGTCAACTCATTCTTATTCTCGGTAGAGCTGGCCTTTAGGCCAGCGTCACCGCTTCCCTTTTCGGTAGAGCTGGCCTTTAGGCCAGCGTCACCGGTCGCTTTAGAACCATAGGGCTTTAGCCCCGGATACTCGTCCAACCGTACGACCGCTGCTGCCGACGAGTATGGATATTCACTCGCGACCTTGGCCAATCCTTTTCGAACCGGATTCTCGCGAATGTAACGCGCGAAATTCGCCAATTCTTCAAAATCACGAATCCGTCGCTCCTGATACCGCTGCTGCCAAACTGTATTCAATTTCAGCCCTGCTTTACGCAGAGCGTGCGAGGAGCCTCCCTTGATCAACTGCATCACCCGGGCGATCGAACTATTCCTTCCGGGCGTAACGATCAGGTGGATGTGATCAGGCATGATGACGTATTCGTGAAGCAGGAACTCTCCTGCGTCACGGTAGCGAACGATGGTCGCAATCATCAATTCCGCGGTCTCATCCCGCTGGAAAAAATTGCGATGCGTGTGCGCACAAGTTGTCACGAAATATGTCACCGCATTCCATCCGGGGCTAAAGCCCCGAACCTCCATTGAGGGCTATCCTTAACGCGGCGCTAAAGCGCCGCTCTACCGTGCTTCCGCGCCGCGCTACCACTTCAACAAATCCGCCTCGTCCACGTTTACGGTTTCCTTGTTGCGGAAGAAGGCGATGATGATGCCCAACCCGACCGCAGCCTCGGCCGCGGCATCGGTAATGACGAATATCGAGAACACCTGCCCCTGCAAACCGTACAACCGCGAGAACGCCACCAGGTTCAGGTTCACGGCATTCAGGATCAGCTCAATCGACATCAGGATGATGACCACGTTCCGCCGCGTCAGCACCCCAATCGTGCCGATAATCAGCAGCGCCGCCGCCACCACCAGGTAATGCAATGTTGTAATCTCAGCCATACAATCAGTTACCTCCTGGGGTGCCGTCTGGTTTCGGTTTCCGTATCATGGAAGCCGGTCGCTCTGGATTCCTTTTAACCCCGCGCCGGACCACCGTCTCCGTTGGGATTTTGATTTTCACGATTGTCCAAACCTTCCCAACTTCCACGGAAACCACTTCACTGCCCCTTATGCATGCTCTTTCTTTCGACATCGCATCCTCCGTGCGAAACTCGAAATTTCGCTTTATATCCTCTTCTTTGCCATCACCACCGCGCCCACAATCGCCACCAGCAGCAGCAACGACGCAATCTCGAAGGGCAGCATGTATTGTCCGTAGAGCGCTATGCCAACTTGCTGGGTGTTCATTCCCTCGGGCAGCACCGCCTGCTGCGTCAGCGGGAAAATCGTCTTCCCCTGCCGAATCACGAACAACAGCAATACCCCGAGCGCCAATGCGGCAATCAATCCCACCAGCCATTGCTTGTTGAACTGAATCTCGCGGATGTTCTGGTCCAGGTTCACCAGCATGATCACGAACAGGAACAGCACCATGATGCCGCCGGCGTAGAGCACGATTTGCACGGCGGCAACGAACGGGGCGTACAGCATCAGGTACAACCCGGCCAGCGAGACCAGCGTGCCGATGAGCGACAGCGCCGCGTGCACCGCGTTCTTGCGCGTGATCACCGCGATGGCAAAGGCAATCGCCGAGAACGACAGCCCGTAGAAGAAAATTGGAGTTGCCACTGGGTTCATTGGCATTTCACCCGATTGTCCTGCGAAGCGATAATTTGCCACTTCCCATCACGTCGCAGCCATGTATCCGTCCAAACCAAGCGGCGCTTCGTTCCGGTACCGTCAGGTCCCTTCCTCATCAT
>Ga0335082_10001034_pt1 | contig 29555 bp, 27 predicted proteins | sample Lox_Sample_41_FD_206718 | JGI IMG/M metagenome (GOLD analysis project Ga0335082, IMG submission 206718) | Soil microbial communities from Loxahatchee National Wildlife Refuge, Florida, United States - Lox_Sample_4.1 | ecosystem: Environmental > Terrestrial > Soil > Wetlands | place: USA... | reverse complement strand
CAAATACATCGAGCCGGTGGCCGACAAGCTCGGCGCCGCTATGGGCGCCTCGCGCGCGGCGGTCGACGCCGGCTACGCGCCGAACGACTGGCAGGTCGGGCAGACCGGCAAAGTGGTGGCGCCCGAACTCTACATCGCGGTTGGCATTTCCGGCGCGATCCAGCACCTCGCCGGAATGAAGGACTCTAAGGTGATCGTCGCCATCAACAAAGACGAGGAAGCGCCGATCTTCCAGGTTGCCGATTACGGTCTGGTTGCCGATCTCTATCAGGCGCTCCCGGAATTGGCGGCGGAACTCGATAAAGTTAAGCGTTGACCATGCGGCGAATTAGCCGTTCGGGCCGTGGTGTCGTCGGGCGGATCGTCGTAAAACTGCGCGGGATAATTCGAATAAATTACCGAAGCCGAAGCCAGGAACTGGGTCTTCGCATCGATCGGACAAGAACATGGCGTTGAATATCAAGAGCGTGGGGGTGATCGGCGCCGGACAGATGGGCAACGGCATTGCCCATGTCTGCGCGCTGGCGGGCTACTCGGTGCTGCTCAACGACGTATCGAGCGATCGCATCAAGGCCGGCATGGCGACCATCAACGGCAATATGACGCGCCAGGTCGGCAAGAAGCTGATCAGCGACGAGGAGCGCAAAGCGGCGCTGGCGCGTATCGCGCCGGCGGAGAAATTCGACGCCATGGCCGGCTGCGACATCGTGATCGAGTCGGCGGCGGAGAAGGAAGAGATCAAGCGCAAGATCTTCGCCGGGTTGTGCGCTTCGCTGAAGCCGGAAGCGATCATCGCCACCAATACCTCGTCGATATCGATCACGCGGCTTGCCGCCTCGACCGACCGTCCCGAGCATTTCATCGGCATCCATTTCATGAATCCGGTGCCGTTGATGGAGCTGGTCGAAGTCATCCGCGGCATCGCCACCGACGACACCACGTTCGAAGCCAGCAAGGCCTTCGTTCACAAGCTGGGCAAGATCATCGCGGTATCGGAAGATTTTCCCGCCTTCATCGTCAACCGCGTGCTGCTGCCGATGATCAACGAGGCGATCTACACGCTCTACGAGGGCGTCGGCAACGTCGAGGCGATCGATACCGCCATGCGGCTCGGCGCGCACCATCCGATGGGGCCGCTGGAGCTTGCCGATTTCATCGGGCTCGACACCTGTCTCTCGGTCATGCAGGTGCTGCACGAGGGCCTAGCCGATTCGAAATACCGGCCGTGCCCGCTGCTGGTGAAATACGTCGAGGCCGGCTGGCTCGGCCGCAAGACCCAGCGCGGTTTTTACGACTACCGCGGCGACAAACCGGTGCCGACCCGCTAGCCGCAACAGCAGCCAGCTTTCGCAACCGGCGCCGGTTCATATTCGTCGTGCCGTCGCACCCAAGCCATGCTCCAAGGCAGGGCGTCTTCGTCGCGGCCCTTCGGCGCCATGTCGAGCAAGTTGTAGGCGCTGATCAGGATGTCGAGGCCGCGGGCATAGGTCGAATAGGTGTGATAAACGGCATCGTTATCCCTGATGAAAGCGGATAACCCGGGCGCTTCCTCGCTCGGGAAGCCGCTTTTGACGTAGTTGTACTCCGCCGTTTCCTTTTCTGCCGGCGCGAACGAGACATGGAAGTCGTGGTTGAAGTCGGAGCCGTAGGACGACACCCATTTGAACTTCCACCCCATGCGCTTCTTATAGGCTTCGATCTCGGCGCGCGGGGCGCGCGACACCACGACAAAGGAAACGTCCCGCTGGGCGAGGTGGGTGGTGGTGCCGTCGAAATGATCGGCGAGGAACGAACAACTCGGGCAGCCCTGTACCCAGCCTGGTCCGAGCATGAAGTGATAGACGATGAGCTGGTTCTTGCCACCGAACAGATCGGCGAGCATTTCCTTGCCCTGCGGGCCGTCGAATGCATAGTTTTTCTCGACTTTCATCCACGGCAACTCGCGCCGGGCGGCGCTGAGCGCGTCGCGCACCTTGCTGAATTCCTTCTCCTTGGCCAGCAGCGCCTTGCGCGCGGTAAGCCATTCGTCCTGTGAAACGATCGCATGTCGCATAGTTGCTCTCCCTAACGCAGAACCGGTGTGATCCAGCCGATGCCGGCGCCGCCGGGCTCGGCAAGGATCGCGATGCGCCGACGCTGGGCACGTCGAAGATCGGTTTCATCAGTCTGGCGCCCAGGCTTTGCGCTTTTTTCACCCGCGCGTCGACGTCATCGACCGCGATGTATGACATCCAGCTTTCCGGCACCGGTCCGAACTGCGGCGCGCTGATATCGAACATCCCGCCGACCGGCTTGCCGTTCATCTTGGCGACCCAATAGGTGCCGTCCGGCATCGGCATGCCTTCGAAGGTCCAGCCGAGCGCCGCGGCGTAGAAGTTCTTGTCGCGCACGACGTCCCGCGTCATCAACTCGTTCCAGTAAAAGTTGCCATGCTCGCTCGACTGTTGAGCCACGTCGCTCTCCCGTAGTTACGCGGTGACGTACTTTTCGAGCTTCTCCATTGCGCCGTTCCAGCCATGCTGGTGACGGTCGCGCGCCTCCTCATCGAAGAATTGCTCGTGTGTCAGCGTCATGATGGTGCCGTCGCCGTCTTGCTTGAATGTGACAGTGACCAGCGATTCACGCTCGGGGGTCGTCTTCCAGGCCCAGGTGAACACCAGTTTCTCGTTCGGGATGACTTCGCGGTAGACGCCGCTGACGTCATGCTCCTGGCCGTCCGGCGCGCGCATCAGCCAGCGATAGAGGCCGCCGGTACGCGCATCGCTTTCCGCGCTGAGCACGACGACCTCGCCCGGGCCCATCCAGCGCTTTACTTTTTCGGCGTCAGCCCAAGCTTGGAAGACTTTGGCGGGCGGTGCATTGAAGCGGCGTTTGATGGTGAGACTTGGCTTGACGGCGACGGCGGACATGAATCTTCCTCCAGAAACGCGGCGAGTTGATCGAGACGGTCGCTCCAGAAGCGCTGGTAGCGGTTGAGCCATTCATTGGCTTCGTGCATGGGCTCTGCGCGCAGCCGGCAGGACACGGTGCGACCGTTCTTGGCGCGGGTTACGAGGCCGGCTTCGGACAAGACGTCGAGGTGCTTCATCACCGCCGGCAGCGACATGGCAAAAGGCTCGGCCAAGGCGCTGACCGACAGACCGTCGGTCTGACTCAGGCGTGCCAGCAGCGCGCGCCGGGTGGGGTCGGCGAGCGCGGCGAAGGTGCGGTCGAGCGCCTCGGTACGATAGTAAACCATATGGTTAAGTATATCGCTTGGAAACCCCGCGTCAAGCTATTGCTAATCGTGCCCGGATCGCCCCGGCGGTTGCCTAAGACTTATTTAACCACGCGGCTCTACCCTCGCCGCATTGCGGGACGTGGGTGATGTATCGCATTGGTGCCGTTCGAGTCGGTCATTATTCGGCGTGGCAGAGCCTGCAAAACGGCCGTGCCCAGGCTTCGACCTTTGCGGCGAACCAGGCCCTGCGGACGGCGTGCGCCGACACCATGTTCAACGCTCAACTGACCAAAGTCAGTGGCGTTGCGAACCTGGTCGTCCAGAGCGCATTAGCCCGCCTCCAAGCGAGCCAGAACAACAGCGGGCTTCAACAAGCAGGCAATACACTCAGTCAGTCGACATCCTCGACATCGTCGACGGGTTCTGTTCTCAACACGTTCGCATAAAGCGCCGCCCCGTCACTTCTGAACGAGACCCCGCATGGATCCAGCCTCCCTCGCTTCCGCGTTTGTCGGCGCGCAGATGAGTCAGGTACAGATGGCGATTGCCGCAAAGATGATGCGTATAAGCGCCGACAGCGCCGCGTCGGTCGTGCAGCTCATCGATGCCGCCCAGAAGAACTTGCAGAGTCTCGCCAACGTTTCCCCTGGCGTCGGGCAGAGCGTCAATATTGTCGCTTAATTCCGGTCGGTGAGCCGCTGGGTTGGCGGCTCAACAATCAATTCTTCGCAAGCGCCGCCTGGATCAGCCCGACCGCGTCGTCGCTCGCCCATTCGGCAGGTCCAGCAATGGTGCCGAGCTCGCAGCCGTGCGGGTCGACCAGGATGGTGGTGGGCATGCCGAAGGCGCGGCCGATGTCTTTCAAGTCCTGGAATGTCCTGGCGGTCGAATCGGCGAAATAAGCGAGCCGCTTGACGCCGACGTCTTTCAGAAAAGCCTTTGGTTTATCGGGATCGCGAGTGTCGATATTGACCGCAACCACTTCGAATTCCGGTCCGCCCAGCTTCGCTTGTAACGCATCGAGCATCGGCATTTCCTTGCGGCAGGGCACGCACCAGGTCGCCCACAGATTGAGCAGCACCGTGCGCCCGCGCCAAGCCGCCAATGATGTGGCCTTGCCGCTGGCATCCTGGAACGACAGGTCGGGCAGCTTGAGCGGCTGCTTGGCGACGTTCACGGCGGCCACCTCGCCGTGCGCCAAAGGCGCCAATTTCTTGGCCAATTCGACCGCCGGCCGGCAGGCCGCGTCATTGGCTGCGTTCCCGCCTGCATTGCCTGTCAGGGTGGCAATCCCGTATACCCCCGCCAGCCCAACGGCCACGCCGACGATGCCCCCGGCGAGGACCATGGCCAGATATCTCTTGGTAACGCTGGGCGAACGTTTTTCGGGCATGAACGGCGGGACCTTGGCGGTTAGTCGAAGAGCACTAGCATGAGCAACAAAATGTGGGGCGGACGATTTGCGTCGGGCCCCGGCGCCATCATGGAGGAGATCAACGCCTCCATCGATTTCGACAAGGCTCTCTACCGCCAGGACATCGCCGCGTCCAAGGCCCATGCCGACATGCTGGCCAAGCAAGGTATCATTGCGGCGGACGATGCGAAAAAGATCGCTCACGGTCTAGACACGATCCTGTCAGAGATCGCGGCCGGAAATTTCTCCTTCAAGCGGGCGCTCGAAGACATCCACATGAACGTCGAGGGCCGACTCGGCGAATTGATCGGGGACGCGGCCGGCCGGCTGCACACGGCCCGGTCGCGCAACGACCAGGTGGCCACCGATTTCCGGCTATGGACGCGCGACACAATCGATGTGCTGGACGCCGCGCTCGCCGCCTTCCAGCGCGCTTTGGCCGAGAAAGCGCTCGCGCACGCCGGCACGGTGATGCCCGGCCTGACGCACATGCAGACCGCGCAGCCGGTCACGTTCGGCCATCATCTGCTTGCTTATGTCGAAATGGCGGCGCGCGACCGCGGCCGCTTTGCCGATGCACGCAAGCGATTGAACGAGTCGCCGCTCGGCTCCGGCGCGCTCGCCGGCACGTCGTTCGCGCTCGACCGCGACATGACGTCAAAGGCGCTCGGCTTCGACCGCCCGGCGGCCAATTCGCTCGATGCCGTCTCCGACCGCGACTTCGTCATGGAGACTCTCGCCGCGGCGTCGATTGCGGCGGTGCATCTGTCGCGGCTCGCCGAGGAGATCGTCATCTGGACCTCGCCGCTCACCGGCCTGGTCAGGCTCAGCGACAAATTCACCACCGGCTCCTCGATGATGCCGCAGAAGCGCAATCCGGACGCCGCCGAACTGGTGCGCGCCAAGACCGGCCGCGTCATCGGTGCGCTTTCGGCGCTGCTGATCGTCATGAAGGGCCTGCCGCTCGCCTATGCCAAGGACATGCAGGAGGACAAGGAGGGCGCGATGGACGCGCTTGCCGCGCTGTCGCTGTCGCTTGCGGCGATGACCGGCATGATCGCCGACCTCGAACCCGACATCGCGCGCATGAAGAGGGCGGCAGGCGAAGGCTATGCCACCGCCACCGATCTCGCCGACTGGCTGGTGCGGAGCCTGAAGATGCCGTTCCGCGACGCGCATCACGCCACCGGCCGCATCGTCGCCAAGGCGGCGGAGGCGGGCGTGCCGCTGCACCGGCTGCCGCTCGCCGCCATGCGCGAGGTCGAGCCACGCGTGACCGACGATGTGTACGGCGTTCTGTCGGTCGATAAATCGGTGAAGAGCCGCACGACGTTTGGCGGCACTGCGCCGAAAAATGTGCGGATGCAGGCGAAGAAATGGCTGCGCAAGCTGGAAAAGGAGCAATCCTGACCAGACTTCGCGAGGTTTGGCCTTGATCGCCTGGTTTGCTATGGTGGCGTCCAGCCAAGGAGTTCGTTGCTTGAGCCGTTTTCACGACCGGCGGTATCTCCGTCTCGCCTTGTTTGCCGCGCTTGCCGCCGCGCTCGGCCTTGCAGCTTGCGGGCGTAAAGGCCCGCTCGATCCGCCGCCCAGCGCCTCGGCCGTTGGGGAGCAGCAGCCGGCAAATCCCATGGCCAGTCCTCTGGTCGCGCCGATCGGCAGCCAGCCGCAGAGCGGCAAGGCCAATCAGCCGGTGGTCCAAGGCCCGAAACGGCACATTTTTCTCGACGACCTGCTGAACTGAGCGTGCCAGATGCACCATTTCGTCTATCGCGACGGTGTCCTGCACGCCGAGGCGGTGAACCTCGACACGCTCGCCGAAGCGGTCGGGACGCCGTTCTATTGCTATTCGACTGCGACGCTGACGCGCCACTACAAGGTTTTTGCCGGTGCTTTTGCCGGCGTCGACGCGCTTGTCTGCTACGCCATGAAGGCGAATTCCAACCAGGCGGTGGTGGCGACGCTCGCCAAGCTCGGCGCCGGCGCCGACGTGGTGTCGGAAGGCGAACTCATGCGCGCGCGGCTCGCCGGCATTCCCGCCGACAAGATCATGTTCTCCGGCATCGGCAAGACCACGCGCGAGCTCGCGCTGGCAGTCGACGAGAACATCCTCTGCATCAACGTCGAATCCGAGCCGGAGCTCGACCTTCTGTCGTCGATCGCGTCGAGTAAGGGCCGCACGGTCAGGATCTCGGTGCGCGTCAATCCCGACGTTGACCCAAAGACGCACCACAAGATCGCCACCGGCAAGGCCGAGAACAAATTCGGCATCCCGATCAGCCGCGCGCGCGAGGTCTATGCACGTGCGGCGAAACTGCCGGGCCTCAAAGTCACCGGCGTCGACATGCACATCGGCAGCCAGATCACCGACCTCGATCCGTTCGACAATGCGTTCTCGCTGCTCGCCGATTTCGTGCGTACGCTGCGCAGCGACGGTCACACCATCGCGCACGTCGATCTCGGCGGCGGCCTCGGCATTCCCTATCTCGACGACAACGAACCGCCGCCGCATCCGGACGCCTACGCCAAGATGGTCAAACGCGCGACGCGCGATCTCAATTGCCGGCTGATCTTCGAGCCCGGTCGGCTGATCGTCGGCAACGCCGGTATTCTCGTGACCCGCGTGTTGTTCGTGAAACACGGCGAGGCGAAGAATTTCGTCGTGGTCGACGCTGCCATGAACGACCTCATCCGCCCGACGCTGTATGACGCCCATCACGACATCAAGCCGGTGGCGGAGCCGCGCGTGTCCGCGCGCCGCATTCGCGCCGACGTAGTCGGGCCCGTCTGCGAAAGCGGCGATTTTCTCGCCCTCAACCGCGATCTGACGGAACCGGCGCCCGGCGCCTTGCTCGCCGTGATGTCGGCCGGCGCCTATGGGGCGGTGCAGTCCGGCACTTACAACACCCGCTCGTTGGTGCCGGAAGTATTGGTAAACGGCGGGCAATGGGCCGTTGTCCGCCCCCGCCTTGAAGTTGACCAATTGATTGCGCTCGATCGCATGCCGGATTGGCTCTAGGCACATGAAACCCGCGCATGGCCCGCGATTTGCCTGCATGGTAACCTGCCGAGCAGAATCGCCTGAGCCCGGGCGACGGAGCGGCTTTTGGACGATTTGAACGAGCAGCCACAGCGGCAGGAAAGCCCGACGCGGCTTCTGCTCGCGCGAGCACTGAAGCGGGCGCGCGGCAGCCTGTTGTGGGAGCGGCTGTGGCCGGCATTGGCGGTCCTCGCGACGGCGCTCGGGTTGTTCCTTGCTTTTTCCTGGGCTGGTTTGTGGCTGGTGTTGCCGCCGCTCGCTCGCGCCATCGGCCTGATCGTCTTTGTCATCGTCAGTGCCGTCGCGGCGATACCGTTGGCGCTGCTGCGCTTGCCCAGTATCGCCGACGGCTTGCACCGGCTCGACCGCAACAGCGGCCAGGAGCACCGGCCGGCCACCTCGGTCATCGACCAGATCGCCGCCAACCGGCACGATGCGGTCGCACAGGCGCTCTGGCGCGCGCATGTCGAGCGCGCGCTGCTGTCGGCGCGCAGGCTCAGGGCCGGCTGGCCGAAACCGCGGCTTGCCCGGCGCGATCCGATGGCGCTGAGGGCGCTGGTGCTGATCTTGGCGGTGGTGACGTTCTTTGCCGCGGGCGGCGAGCGCTGGAAACGTGTCACCGCCGCCTTCGATTGGCACGGCGTGGTGGCGCCTGCCAATTTCCGCATCGACGCCTGGGTGACGCCGCCGAATTACACCGGCAAGGCGCCGGTGATGCTGGCTGGGTTACGCCCGGGCGAGACTCCGCAATCCGCGTCGGCGGTTGCCGTGCCGGTAGGCAGCGAACTCGTTATCCGTTCGAGCGGCAATGTGCACTTTGATGTCGCGCGTAAGGGCGGCCTCGAAGCCGTCCCGGAGGGCGCGCATGCTGCGCTGCCGGCCGGCAGCGAGGAGCGCCGCTTCACCATCAAGGGCGATGGCTCCGCGACCGTGGAGGGAATCGCCGGTGGCGCTCTCGCCTGGACCTTTACCGCCATCCCCGATCGCGCGCCGACCATCGCCTTCCTGCGCGATCCGGAGCGGCAGGCACGCGGTTCGCTGCGGCTCGATTACAAAATGGAAGACGACTACGGCGTGACCGAAGCGCATGCCGAATTCGCGCTCAAGGATGACGACGCGCCGGCCGGCGCGCACCCGCTGTACAAGGCGCCGGAATTCCCGCTGACGCTGCCGCAGGCGCGCACCCGCGCCGGCGCGGCACAGACCACGCGCGACCTGAGCGAGCACCCCTGGGCCGGCGCCAAGGTCGAGATCACGTTGTCGGCGCGCGACGAGGCGGGCAATGTCGGTCGCAGCGCCGCGGTCGAGTACACGCTTCCGGAACGCATCTTCGTCAAGCCGGTGGCGCGCGCCTTGATCGAGCAACGGCGAATTCTGGCGCTCGACGCCAACGCCAAGCCGCTGGTGCTCGCGGCGCTCGACGCGCTGACCATTGCGCCCGAAAAATTCACGACGGAGGCTCCGGTCTACCTCGGCTTGCGCGCGATCTATTTCGATCTTGCCCACGCCAAAACCGACGATCAGCTGCGCGAAGTCGTGGAGCGCATGTGGGACATGGCGAATCGGCTCGAGGACGGCAACGTCAATCAGGCCGAGCAGGCACTGCGGCAGGCGCAGGATGCGCTGCGCCAGGCGCTGGAGCGCGGCGCCAGTGACGAAGAGCTCAAGAAGCTGATGGACCAGTTGCGCGCCGCCATGGACAAGTACCTGCAGGCGCTGGCGGAAGAGATGCGCAAGAATCCGCAGCAGCTATCCCGCCCGCTCGACCGCAACACCCGTATGCTGAGCGAGCGCGATTTCAAGAACATGATGGATCGCCTGGAGAATCTGGCGCGCTCCGGCAACAAGGACGCGGCCCGCCGCTTGCTCGACGAGATGCAGTCGATGCTCGAGAACCTGCAGATGGCGCGGCCGGGCGCGCAGGGCGACGAGGGCGACGACGACATGATGTCGGCGCTCGACGAACTCGGCGACATGATCCGCAAGCAGCAGCAACTGCGCGACAAGACCTTCAAGCAGGGGCAGGATTCGCGGCGCGACCGTCAGGGCCAGCAGCAGGGTCAGGGCCAGCAGCCATTTGGCGATCTGCGCCAGGACCAGCAGGCACTGCGCGATCGGCTCAACAAGCTGCTCGATCAGTTACGTCAACGCGGCCTCGGTAGTCCCAATCAGCAGCAACAGGGTCAAGGGCAGAAGGGCCAGGGCGAAAACGAGATGGAGCAGCTCGGCAGCGCTGGCGAAGCCATGGGTGAGGCCGAAGGCGAACTCGGCCAGGGCGACGCCGAAAGCGCGGTCGACAGCCAGCGCCGCGCGCTTGAGGCCATGCGCAAAGGCGCGCAGGGGCTCGAGCAGTCGATGCGGCAAAGCGGCATGAGCCCGGGTCCTGGACAGCCCGGCCGCGCCGGCCGTGCGCGCGCCGATCAGAACACCGATCCGCTCGGCCGGCCGATGCGAGGACGTGACGCCGACGGGAACGTGAAAGTGCCCGGCGAAATCGATGCCCAACGCGCTCGTCGCATTCTCGAAGAACTGCGCAAACGCTATGGCGAGACCGGCCGGCCGCAGCTCGAGCTCGACTACATCGAACGCTTGCTGAAGGATTTCTGATCGCCACGCTTTTGCCGCGGCGAGCGGCCGCTAATGGCGATGCACCAGCGCCTCGCGGACGGCGCCTTTGATCTGGTCCACCGAAAACGGCTTGGCGATTACGTCGTGCACCAGCGCATCCAAACCGTGCGCACGCTCGCGCTGGTTGGCATAGCCGGTCATCAGCATAATCGAGACATCCGGATGGTCACGTCCGGCGGCGAGCGCTAACGCGATGCCGTCCATGATCGGCATCTTCACGTCGCTCAATAGCAGATCGAACGCGCCATTTTGCTGATTGAGAGTCTCGAGCGCCGCAGCGCCGTCGGCCGCGGCAATCGTTTCGTGGCCGTCTTCTTTGAGGGCGCGAACCACCATTTCGCGCACCATGTCGTCGTCTTCGGCGATCAGGATCCTCGCCATGAGGTTCAATCCTTGCGCACGATCTTGCCCGAATACCGCTTCTCACGTTTCGGGACCACACGCTATTTCGTTCCGGCGTCCTGCGGAGTGAGGAAACGAACCAGCACGTCGGCAGCATCGACTTTCGGCACCGGGATCTGGCTGCGGAATTCGGCCCGAGCGCCCGGCTCCAGAACGCTGCTCGGGGGCGCCATGGTCCAGGTGTAGACTTCCTGGCCGGACGCGTTGCGCACGGCAAAGCGCAGGCGCGGTATGCCGACAGCCTTGCCGGCGCCGCTGACGATGGCCCCTTGGACAGTCAGCATCGTGATGCCGCCAACGTCTTCCGTCGACAACTTGACGTTTTCGAATTTCAGATTGCGCAGATTGACCGGCAGGCCAATGGCGGCGAACAGCGATGCGGTCTGCGGCAGATAGCGCACGACCTCGTTGCGCGCGCCGACCACAGCCACGTTGACGGCGATGAGCACCAATATGACGGCGCTCCAGCGCGACGAGCGGCGCGACTTCTTGCGGCGCGCCTGGACCACGCGGCGGCGCGTGTCGATAGCGGCGGCGGCTTCGGCATCGGCGGAGTCCGGGTGGATCTCGACGGACGGCGCAAGCGGCGGCGCATCGGTAATCTTGACCGGCGCGGCCTCGGCAGCTTGTGCGTCCTTCGGTGCGGTCGCAGTCTCGGCCGGTGTCACGGTTTCTTCGTTACCGGACACAGGCGGCCGCTCCGCCGGGGCAGCTTCGGGGGAGGGTTTGGTTTTGGCTACGCCTGGATCGGCGCTTACCGCGGCCGCCGCCGCGGCATCGGGAGCCGCCGTGGCAACCTCCGCAGGATTAGTTACGGCTGCCGCAGGGGCGGGTTCGAGCGGCGGGGGTGGCGTTTCCACGCCGGCATTTCGCACCGGTCGCGCCTGAGCCTCGGCCATAGCAGTTTGGGGTGCCATGGCCGGCTCGGCCGGAGCCTCGGGGCCGCCGGCGAACCAGGACGTCCGGCAGCGTGCGCACCGCACCGTACGCCCGGCTTCACCGATGGTGGCCGGGTCAACCAAGTATGAGCTCGCGCAGGTCGGACAGACAATCAGCATGGCATCAGGGTCGCTTTGACCAGGAAACCTAGCAGCCGACCGTTAATGGACTGGAAACCATGCCGCCCTTTGGCGGATCAGGGGATAGGCCGCTATTGCAAGCCCTTTGGCGCTGGCGACGCAGCGATAATGCTGTAAAAGCGCAGTTCTTGACCGCAAGGGGACCCGCGGCCGGTACTGGCATCCGGTTCCGTGGCGAGGCTGGCCGGGTCATTCCACAGGTCAAAAATGGAAATATTTCGGAGAAAGGTGTGGTCCGATTCGAGAACGTAGGATTGCGCTACGGGCTGGGGCCGGAGGTTCTGCGCGACCTCAGCTTCCGCATCGAACCGCATTCCTTTCAGTTCCTGACCGGACCGTCCGGCGCGGGGAAGACCTCGCTGCTGCGCCTGCTGTTCCTCTCGCTCAAACCGTCCCGCGGCCTCATCACCCAGTTTGGCCATGACGTCGCCACCCTGTCCAAGGACGCTATCGCAGCGCTGCGCCGCCGCATCGGCATCGTGTTTCAGGATTTCCGTCTGCTCGACCACATGACGACCTATGAGAATGTTGCTTTGCCTTTGCGCGTGATGGGCCGGCGCGAGGACAGCTACCGCGACGAGGTCATCGAACTGCTCAATTGGGTCGGGCTGGGCGAGCGGATCTGGGCCTTGCCGCCGGTGCTCTCTGGCGGGGAGAAGCAGCGCGCGGCTATTGCGCGCGCGGTCATTGCGCGGCCGCAGCTGCTGCTCGCCGACGAACCGACCGGCAACGTCGATCCAAGCTTGGCGCAGCGGCTGCTGCGGCTGTTCATCGAGCTCAACAAATCGGGAACCTCGGTGGTGATCGCCACCCACGACATTGCTTTGATGGACCAGTACGATGCGCGCCGGCTGGTGCTGCACGAGGGCCGACTGCACATTTACGACTGACAGCGCTCGATCGGATCGTGTGCGAAGGACAATGGCGATGGCGGATTCGACCAGGGACGAAGTAACGGCGTTGCAGCGCCTGCCGACGGGACCCTTGGCCCGTTTCGATACGTCGCTGGTGCCGCGCAACTCGATCGCCGGCCGCGCGCTGATCGCCGTCGTCGCCATCATGACGTTTCTTGCTTCCCTCACCTCCGGCGCGGTGATCCTGGTCGCCGGCGCCGCCGGCGAATGGCAGTCGGACGTGGCGCGCGAGGTCACCATCCAGATCATCCCGGCACCGGGCCGCGATCTCGACGCCGTCGCCGCCAAGGCCGCGGCTGTTGCGCGCGCCTTTCACGGCATCGGCGAGGTGCGCATCTACTCGAAGGCGGAATCGTCCAAGCTGCTCGAACCTTGGCTCGGCAGCGGGCTCACGCTCGACGAACTGCCGGTGCCGCGGCTGATTGTGGTCAAGATCGCGTCCGGCGCTGCGCCCGACATCCCGCAACTGCGGCGGGTTCTCGCGGAACAGGTTCCGGGCGCAACGCTCGACGATCATCGCGGCTGGATCGATCGCATGCGCGCCATGGCCGGCACAGCAGTCGCCGCCGGCGTCACGATTCTCTTGCTGGTGATCGCCGCTACGGTGCTTTCGGTCACTTTCGCCACGCGCGGCGCCATCGCGACCAACAAACCGGTGATCGAGGTCTTGCATTTCGTCGGCGCCAAGAACGGCTTCATCGCCGGACGCTTCCAGCGGCATTTCCTGGTGCTCGGCCTGCAAGGCGGCGTCATCGGCGGCGGTGCTGCGATCGTGCTGTTCGCGCTCGCCGGCCTGATCAGCCGCTGGTTTGCCGCGACGCCCGGGGCCGAGCAGACGTCGGCCCTGTTCGGGTCGTTTTCCATCGGCTTTACCGGTTACGCCGCCGTGCTCGGCCAAGTCGTCCTGATCGCCCTGGTGACGGCGGCGACCTCCAGGCATACCGTGAACCGGACCCTCGGCACGATCGACTGACATGTTCGCCAGTATTGCGCGTATCATCGGGTTTCTCACCATGACCGCGGGCGCGGGCGGCGCCGTGCTGCTGGGCGCCGGATTCTGCTGGTTTGTGCTGATGATTCCGACAGAGGAAGTCACGCTCGACCGCAACGCCGACGGAATCGTGGTCTTGACCGGCGCTGCCGCGCGCATTCCGGATGCCATCGAACTCCTGGCGACCGATCACGGCAAGCGGCTCTTGATCAGCGGCGTGCACCGCGACACGCGTGCGCGCGAAATTGCGCGGTTGACGCCGGTCTATGCCAAATACTTCGCCTGCTGCATCGATCTCGACCGCTCCGCGCTCAACACCTTCGGCAACGCGCTGGAAACCAAGCGCTGGGCGCGCCAGAACAATTTCAATTCGCTGATCGTGGTGACCTCGAATTGGCACATGCCGCGCGCCATGGCCGAGCTCGCGCACCAATTGCCAGACATGACCCTCATACCGTTTCCGGTCATTTCTCCAAGAATGAAGGACCGGCCCTGGTGGTCCGATTTCGAGACCGTAAAGCTCCTGTTCGGGGAATACCTGAAGTTCCTGTTTGCGCATGTGCGCATGCATTTCGACAGCGATTCGCAATGAGGGAGTTTTGCCGCTGATGCTGCTGTTGCGCTCGCTGCTGTTCAATCTGCTGTTCTACCTGAACACGCTGCTGTGGCTGCTCATCGCGCTGCCGACGTTCTTCCTGCCTTATCGCGGAATTATCGCGGTGGCGAAGACCTGGGGTCGCTGCAATCTCGTGCTGCTGCGCGTCGTCGCCGGCATCGACTACGAAATCCGCGGCCGCGAAAAAATTCCGCGCGGGCCGCTCATCATCGCCGCCAAGCACCAGTCGGCATGGGAAACCTTCTCGCTGCTGTGGCTGTTCGAGGATCCGTTCTTCATCGTCAAACGCGAATTGCAGTGGATCCCGATCTTCGGCTGGCTGATGATCAAGGGCCGCATGGTGCCTGTCGACCGCGGCGCCGGCTCGAAGGCGCTCAATGCGATGACCGAGCGCGCGGGCGTTGAACTCGCCAAAGGCCGCCAACTCGTGATCTTTCCCGAGGGCACGCGGCGACCGGCCGGCGCCGAGCCGCGCTACAAATACGGCGTGGCGCAGCTCTACGCCGCCGAGGGCGTGCCCTGCGTGCCGATCGCACTCAATTCGGGGCTGTTCTGGCCGCGCCGCTCGATCCGGTTGCGGCCGGGGACGGTACTGGTCGAAGTGCTCGATCCGATCCCGCCCGGCCTCCACAAGGACGCGTTCCTCGAACGCCTACAGCACGAGATCGAAGCGGCGACGGCGCGGCTGATCGCGGAAGCCAAGATCAGCTGAATTTTATTGCGCCGTTTCGTGCACGCCCTTGAGACGGTCGGCCAGGAGATGCAGATCGCGGTCGCGATAGCCCTGCGCCTCGATCTCCTTGACCGCCGCCAGTACATAGTCGCGGTTGTTGCCGGAGCGGCCGTGACCCTGCCGCACCAGGTGCACTTTCTGTTCGAGCGTCAATCGGCCGGCGTACTGCTCATGGCCGCGGTCGACCATGTAGCAGAGCGCCCGCACCGTATTTTGTGGATCGTCATCGAGCCACACGGGGCGGAAAACCTCGCGATAGACCATGGTAACCTGTTCCCGCCCCCGCAGATAATCGATCGTCGCCGCACGCTTGGCTGCCGCGACGCGGTAGGCGATGCCGCGGCAATTGCCGCCGCGGTCGAGGCCGAGCACAAGGCCGGGCTTCTCGGGCGTGCCGCGATGCACGAATGAGTAGACGCAGAGCGAACGGTGTGCGCCCACCAGGCGGGCGGTCCGCCGCTCCAGGAAATCAAATCCTGGCCGCCACATCAGCGAACCGTAGGCGAAAACCCACAGGTCTTCGCCGTTTTGCTCAGGTTTCTTTCGCATCGGGGTTGGGTCAGCACCACGCCATGGATAGCCCGGCGGCCGGCGTTCGGGTAACAGGCCGGTGGTTTTGGCGCAACCCGAAGCCGGGTCTGGCGCGTTAGGATATTGGCGCAGAAACGCCTTATTCGGCGGGTGTGACAACCGCGATGACTAAACGATCCAGACGCTCCGACGTCGCGCGCCGGCGCAACCGGCGTTATATCGGCATGCTCGCGCTCTTTGTCGCGCTGATCGGCGGCTGGAGCTGGTTTTGGTATTACGCCGCCGGGCGCGCCGAAACCGCCATTGTCGGCTGGCGCGCGCGCGAGGCCAAGGCCGGTCGCATCTACGCCTGCGGCTCGCAGACGATCGGCGGCTATCCGTTCCGCATCGAAGTAACCTGCGCCAAAGCCTCCGCGCTTTTCCGCGGCAGCCAGCCGCCGGTCGAGCTGAAGACCGGCGAGTTGCTCATCGCCGCCCAGATCTACGACCCGACCTTATTGATCACCGAATTCCACGGGCCGCTCACCGTCGCCGAACCGGGCAAGCCGCCGTTCCTTGAGGCGAACTGGAAGCTGGGGCAGTCGAGCGTGCGCGGCACGCCGGCGGCGCCCCAGCGCGTCTCTCTGGTATTCGATGCCCCGAAGGTCGATCGCGTCGGCAACGGCAATCGAATCGACGTGCTGCACGCCAAACGCATCGAGGTGCATGGACGCATCCTCGAAGGCACAGTAACCAATCACCCGGTCATTGAGGTCGTGACACGGCTGCGACAGGCCGCCGCGCCGACCCTGCACCCCGTCGCCGCGCGTCCGCTCGATGTCGACATCACCGCGGTGCTGCGTGGGCTTGCCGATTTCTCGCCCAAGCCGTGGGCGGCGCGCTTCCGGGAAATCCAGGCGGCCGGCGGACGCATCGACATCGCGGATGCGCGCGTGCAGCAGGGCGACACCATTGCGGTCGGCAACGGCAGTCTCACGCTCAACGCCGATGGCCGCCTCGATGGCCAGATGCGGGTGACCGTCGCAGGGCTCGAGCCATTCCTCGCCTCGATCGGCGCGCAGCAAAGAGCGCAGAATTCGCCGGACATGGATAAAGTCGCCGGCGCGCTCGACCGTATTCTGCCTGGCCTCGGCGGCATGGCGCGCCAGCAGGCGACCAATTCCAACTTCTCGCTCGGCATCATGTTGCTCGGCCAGCAGACCGTGCTGGAAGGCAAGCAGGCGGTGACGCTGCCGCTGCGCGTCGACGACGGCACGGTATTCCTCGGGCCGATTCGCATCGGCGACACGCCGGCGCTGTTCTAGTCGTCCGCCGACCCATAAGGCTTGGGCAATGGCGCGATCCCCGGATGCGGGCGGCCGAAATCCGGTGTCGGTGAATCCTGGCCGATGTCGACGATGCCCTTGCGGATGGCGCGCGTGCGTTCGAAATGCTCGAACAGCGTTTTGCCGTCGCCATTGCGGATCGCCTTGGTCAGCAACGAAATGTCCTCGTTGAAACGGCCGAGCATCTCCAGCACCGCATCCTTGTTGGTGAGGAACACGTCGCGCCACATGGTCGGGTCGGACGCGGCGATGCGGGTGAAATCGCGGAAACCGCCCGCGGAGAACTTGAGCACTTCGGAGCGCGTCACGTTCTGCATTTCGTCGGCTGTGCCGACGATGGTGTAGGCGATCAAATGCGGCAAATGGCTGGTGATGGCGAGCACCAGGTCGTGGTGATCGGCTGACATGGTCTCGACATTGGCGCCGAACAGGCGCCAGAACGCGGCAAGCTTTTCGGTCGCCGCCGGGTCGCCGCCTTCCGGCGGCGTCAGGATGCACCAGCGGTTGACAAACAGTTCGGCAAAGCCCGCGTCGGGGCCGGAATATTCCGTGCCTGCCACCGGATGCGCCGGAACGAAATGCACGGTTTTCGGCAGATGCGGCGCCATATCGCGGACGACTGCGCCCTTCACCGATCCGACGTCGGACACAATGGCGCCCGGCGCAAGATGCGGGCCGATCTCCTGGGCTACCGAGCCGCAGGCGCCGACTGGAATGCAGACGATGACCAGATCGGCGCCCTCGACCGCGGCCGCATTGGTTTCCACCACCTGATCGGCGAGGCCGAGTTCGGCCACGCGCTTGCGCGTTGCGGGCGAGCGCGCCGTGGCGACGATCGAACCTACGGCGCCTTGCGCGCGCGCGGCGCGCGCGATCGAGGAACCGATCAGGCCGATGCCGATCAGCGTCAGGCGATTGAAGAGAGGCGCCGGTTTGCTCACGCCGCTTTTCCTAGGAATTCCGCCAGCGCCTTGACCACCAGCCGGTTCGCCTCCTCGGTGCCGACGCTCATGCGCAAGGCATTCGGCAGCTTATAAGCGCCGACCTGGCGCAGGATCAGCCCGCGCTTGGTGAGGAAGGCGTCGGCATCCTTGGCGGTCTTTCCCTTGGTTTCCGGGAAGTGGATCAGCACGAAATTGCCGACGCTCGGCGTTACGGGCAAGCCGAGCTTGCCGATCTCTTCGGTGAGCCAGGCGAGCCAGCGCGTATTGTGCGCGCGCGATTTCTCAACGTGCGCGGTATCCCGGATCGCGGCAATGCCGGCGGCGATCGCCGGCGCGTTGACGTTGAATGGGCCACGGATGCGGTTGATAGCGTCGATCACCGGCGCCGGGCCGTACATCCAGCCGAGGCGAAGCGCCGCGAGGCCGTAGATCTTGGAGAAGGTGCGGCACATTACGACGTTTTCCGACGTCGCCACCAGCTCGATCCCGGACTCGTAGTCGTTGCGCTGGACGTACTCGGCATAGGCGGCGTCGAGCACCAGCAGCACATGTGCAGGCAGGCCCTTGTGCAGACGCTTGACCTCGTCGAACGGAATATAGGTTCCGGTCGGGTTGTTTGGATTGGCCAGGAATACGACCTTGGTGCGCGGCGTCACGCGCGCGAGGATGGCATCGACGTCGGCGGTGAAATTTTTCTCCGGCGCGACCACAGGCTTCGCCCCGGTGCCGAGCGTAGCGATCGGATAGACCAGGAAACCGTGCGTGGTGTGGATGGCCTCGTCGCCGTCGGCGAGATAGGCGCGCGCGATCAGATTGAGCAGATCATCCGAACCGGCGCCGCAGACGATACGGTCGGGATCGAGCCCGAACACGTCGCCGATCGCCTCGCGCAAGGCCGAGGCAGAACCGTCCGGATAATCCTCCAGATGTTCGGCGATCGCCTTGTAGGCGGCAACGGTCGCCACGCTCGCGCCCAACGGCGTTTCGTTGGACGAAAGCTTGAAGATTTTGGCGACGCCCGGCGCGCTGCTTTTGCCCGGGATGTAGGGCGCAATATCAAGCACGCCGGGGCGCGGTTGCGGTCGGTTGGCGGTCATCTGCAATATCCGAGTACGTCAGGTCTTTTCAGCGCCAACCGTATAGCGGGTCGCGTGGCTGCCGACGAGGGCCGCCGAACGAACCGTGGCCCCAGCCTTAACCAAAGCGGCGCTGATGGCCTCAAGCGTTACTGCCTTCGGCAGCGTGATCAGCAGGGCAGCGCCGTCGAAGGCGCGGTCGGGCTGAGCGATGAAATCGGCGAGCGCCGACAGCGCCTGGGCCGGGCCGGCGCCCCAGCCCGACACCCGCACGCTCCATACCGCGGTGTCGGTCGCCATAGCGTCGGCGGCGACCCGTGAGAGGACGAAGACTGGCAAGGCAGCCGGATGGTCGGCGCGCTCGACGAAGGGCAGGCGAGCGATGACCTTTGGCGCGGCGTCGAATTCGAGTGCGTTCCACCAGGCGCCCGCCGCCGGCACGGCGAAGGCCGGCACCAGACCGAGATCGCCTTTCGACGTCGACACGGCTTCCACCACTGCGGCGGCGCCCATATGCGCCACGAAGGGAACTGTGAATCCAAAATGGAAGCGCGCCGAATCGCGCATCAGAGCATCGCCCGCAGAAAGGTCCGCATGCACGGAAAATGGGGCTTGAACGAAGGTGAACGTCGAGATGATGACGCGCCAGATGCTCTCGGCGGTATCGAGCGGCAGGATGCCTTTATGCCGTTTGACCAGCCGCTGCATCATCTCGGCCTCGCGCGCCGGGCGGAAGGCCGAGCCGGTCTCCTGGCTCTTCTTGGTTGCGATCAGCCGGTCGATGATTTCCCCGCGCTCCATCAGGAGCTGGTGCATGGCTTCGTCGATGCGGTCGATCTCCTTGCGCAGATCGGCCAGCGAGGTGGGCTGCGGTTGTTTACTCATCGATCAATTCTTTAATCGTGACCGGCGCTGCGGAGGCGATGAGCCGGCCGCCGGCACCTTCGCGGATGATACAGGTCTACTGGCATAGTTCTAAGGGCGTGGCTGGCGGACACAAGGCCCGTCAGCGATCGGTTAACCGCACGCGAATGTGGGGTGGGGCGCGACGAGGCCGCGGCTTGACTGCTGCAGCAGCCGGGACTAACTATCCGCAACATTTCGTGGTCATTTGAGCCGGCCGGCTTGCAGCCACGTTAAACAACTCGCTAAACAGGCCGGGGACAGTTTCGATCCCGGCCGAACACCAGTTCAGGCCGGGTTTTTTGTTGGCCGATCCCGGTGTTGGTTCGAGAGCTTTCGTCTGGGGCCTGGGATTGCGATGACCGATGTCCAGCCGCTGAAAAGCGAAACGACGCGAAGCGACGAGCGCGGGAGCGAGGCGGACGAGCCGCGCGACTCCCTCGTCGTGCGCTTCGGTGCCGACAAGCCGCTCAAGCTCGACGCCGGCGTCGAGCTCAGCCCATTCCAGGTCGCCTACAAGACCTACGGCACCCTCAATGCCGCGCGTAGTAATGCCGTGCTCATCTGCCACGCGCTCACCGGCGACCAGCATGTGGCGAGCGAGCATCCGGTCACCGGTAAAGGCGGCTGGTGGGAGACCATGGTCGGCCCCGACAGGCCGATCGACACCGAGCGCTATTTTGTGATCTGCGCCAATGTGGTCGGCGCCTGCATGGGCACCACCGGCCCGTCCTCAACCAACGCGGCGACCGGTAAGCCTTGGGGCCTGGAATTTCCCGTCATCACCATTCGCGACATGGTTCGCGCGCAGGCCATGCTGCTCGACCATCTCGGCATCGAGACGCTGTTTGCGGTGGCCGGCGGGTCAATGGGCGGCATGCAGGTGCTGCAATGGGCGGCGAGCTACCCGCAGCGCGTATTTTCGGCACTGCCGATTGCCTGTGCTACCCGCCACTCGGCGCAGAACATCGCCTTCCACGAAGTCGGCCGCCAAGCGATCATGGCGGATCCCGAATGGCGTGGCGGCCGCTATTTGTTGGAAGGCACCAATCCGCGCCGCGGACTCGCGGTCGCTCGCATGGGCGCGCATATCACCTATCTGTCCGATGCCGCGTTGCATCGCAAATTCGGCCGCAAGTTCCAGGACCGTGAGAATCCGACATTTTCCTTCGACGCGGATTTCGAGGTCGAATCCTACCTGCGCCATCAAGGGATTTCGTTCGTCGAGCGCTTCGACGCCAATTCCTATCTCTATCTGACGCGGGCGATGGACTATTTCGATCTTGCCGCGGATTACGACGGTTTGGTCGCCAATGCATTCAAGAACTCGCCGACGCGTTTTTGCCTGATCTCATTCACGTCCGACTGGCTGTTCCCGACCACGGAATCGCGCGCCATTGTGCACGCGCTCAACGCCGCCGGCGCGCGCGTATCCTTCGCCGAGGTCGTCACCGACAAGGGCCACGATGCATTTTTGCTCGAGGAACCTGAATTGTTCGGCATTGTGCGCGGCTTTCTCGACGGCGCCGGCAAGGCGCGTGGGCTTGCGGGAAAAACGCCGTGAATAACCCCGCCATCGATCGCATGGCTCGCAACGCCAGCGGCGCCCGCGTCGATCTCGTGCTGGTTTCCGAGATGGTCGAGCGCGGCGCCAAGGTGCTCGACGTCGGCTGCGGCGACGGCGAACTATTACGCCTGCTCAGCATCGCTCGCGGTGTCGACGGGCGCGGCATCGAATTGTCGCGCGAGGGCGTCAACCAATGCGTTGCCAAGGGGCTCGCCGTGATCCAGGGCGACGCCGACACCGATTTGGCCGATTACCCGGACGATGCCTTCGACTACGTGATCCTGTCGCAGACGCTGCAGGCGACGCGCCATCCGCGCGTCGTGCTCGAGCATATGCTGCGCATCGGCCGGCATGCCGTGGTGTCATTTCCGAATTTCGGCCATTGGCGGGTGCGGCTGCAGCTCCTGTTCGCCGGGCATATGCCGCAGACCGATATCCTGCCCTACAGTTGGTACGACACGCCGAATATCCACCACTGCACGATCAAGGACTTCCGCCAACTCTGCGAGGCGATCGGCGTGAAAATGGAAAAGGCGGTGGCACTCAATGCCTGGGGCAGCCCGTTGCGGCTGAATGCGCCGTGGTGGTTCTGGAACCTGTTCGGCGAACAGGCGGTGTTTCTGCTCAGCCGCCGGGATTGAGTCTTCGCCGGGGCTCCGCAGCCTGTCCCTTTTGCTGCACTGCACCTTTAACTTACCGCCAACTGTTCCAAAACTGCGACCTAACGTATAGATCAGTACGATTTCTGTATTCGTTTTATCGTGAAAAGTATTTCATAGAAGTAACTATGTTATTTTATTTCTCTAAAAGTCTTAACAGGTAATACCAGCTATGCAGTTCACTAAATAACCTTTTACCGATCACGATATTGCCATAAGCAGGCGGCGTTTAGGCCTGTGCACTCGATGCTGAATCTATCAGCGTCGAGTGCATTGCTTTAATGATAAGGGGACTAGATCTGATGAGACTTCGACTTAACCAGAAACGGGCGACAATTCTGCTGTGTTCGGTGGCGGTTGCGGCCTTCGCAACGTCGGCCTACGCAAGACCCGTTCATCACCATCGGCACCGCGCCGCGACCGTCGCACAGACCGCCGTGGCACCGCAAAAAGACGTTGCCGATCGTGACGTGCGTTATCCGGTTCACATGGAGCAAGGCGAGGCCGGCGTCACCACGCGCGGCCGCCACGCCCGGCGGCCGCTGGCCGAGGCGCGGGCTGAGGCGCAATCGCATGCGAACTCTGCCGATGGGGGCTTGACCTCCAACGACTTGGTGGCGGAGGCACGCAAATATATCGGCACCAACCCGACCGGCCGCAGCAGCCTGTGGTGCGGCGCCTTCATGGACCTGGTGCTCAAGCGCACCGGCCATCCGGGCGGCGGCAATCTTGCGCTCGGCTACGAGCACTACGGTACCCGCGTTTCCGGCCCGCAGGTCGGCGCCATCGCGGTGATGGGCCGTCGCGGCGGCGGCCATGTCGGCGTGGTCTCAGGGATAGATGCCAACGGCAATCCGATTATCGTGTCGGGTAACCATAATCACACGGTAGCGGAATCAGTCTATCCGCGTGGGCGCATCGCGGCCTACGTGGTGCCCGGCGGCTGACCGCCGCTAAAGCGTCGCGACGAGGAACGGCCGGCCTGTGTGCCGGCCTTTTCTTTTATTTCATCGCCGGTAGCGATCTCGCCCCCGGCAATCACCTCGGCATAGATGCCGCAATCGGCGTGGCCGAAATTGTCCACCAGCGTGCGCGGCACCGGCACATCGCGGATGCCGGTGTCGGGATCGACCTCGGTCGCCGCGCAGCGCACGATGCGTTTGACGCCTTTGAGCTGGGCCTGGCCGACCGCGAGCTCGCGGCCGATCAGGTCAAACTCGTGCCAGGCCGGCCAGCCGGCGACGTAAAGGTTGCCGCGGAAGCGCAGCGGGTTGACCGGCGCGCCCGCCGCGATCTCGACTTCGGCAACTGAGGCGAGGTTGACGATGGAAACAACTTTTCTCGCCACGTCCGAGAAACTGTGGCCGCCGCCGGACAGCACTTTGGGCAGGCCGCGCAATTCGTGCGGCATGAAGCGGCGGAAAAAGGCTTCGATCGCCAGCCGGCCCTCTTTGGTCCGCAGATCACCGCGCGCGGCTTCGCGGCCCTCCCATACAATGGTCAGCGTGTGGCTCGCTTCATTGTAGTCGGTACGCAACGCCGCCAGCCGCTCGTTGCGCATCAGCATCAGGAACCGCTGCTTGGGGAAATAGGCGGGGGCGGCCGGGTCAAAACCGCATGGGCCGTTCTCGATGGCGTAGAGCCGGTCGGCCGGCAGCGTGGCGCCGTTCGCGAGCGCGACCCTTTCCAGTCGCTGCGGCGATAGGCCCTTTACCGGGTAACGATAGATAGCCTCAATCCGGGCTTGGTTTGGCATTGATTTTTAGGCACTTTCTCTACCGGCGTAGGGCGTTAACCCGTCACCTATATCAAGCGGAAAGGACCTTCAAACTGCAAGAATGACACCCACATAATGCCGGAGCGGGCCGCCTTCGGGGGCCCGCCATTAACCGGCGCCGTCATGGGCCGAGGGAGTTGAAACATGAATTTCGAGAAGTATACCGACCGCGCCCGCGGTTTCGTCCAATCCGCCCAATCCATGGCCCAGCGCGAGGGCCATCAGCAATTCACCCCCGAACATCTGCTTAAGGTCCTGCTCGACGACCCGGAAGGGCTGGCGGCCGGTCTGATCGACCGTTCCGGCGGCAATTCGCGGCAGGCGTTGCAGGCGGTTGAAGCGGCGCTCAACAAACTCCCCAAAGTGACCGGCGCGGGCGCCGGTCAGGTCTATCTGGCGCAGCCGCTCGCCCGCGTGTTCGATGCCGCCGAGAAAGCCGGCGAGAAGGCCGGCGATTCCTATGTCACCGTCGAGCGGTTGCTGCTCGCGCTGGCCTTGGAAAAGGACAGCGACGCCGGCAAGATTCTGAAAGCCGCCGGCGTGACGGCGCAAAGTCTCAACGCCGCCATCAATGCGCTGCGCAAGGGCCGCACCGCGGATTCGGCGTCCGCCGAGAACGCCTACGACGCGCTGAAGAAATATGCCCGCGATCTGACCCAGGCCGCCCGCGACGGCAAGCTCGATCCGGTAATCGGCCGCGACGAGGAAATCCGTAGAACGATTCAAGTGCTGTCGCGTCGGACCAAGAACAACCCGGTGCTGATCGGCGAGCCGGGTGTCGGCAAGACCGCCATCGTCGAGGGCTTGGCGCTGCGCATCGTCAATGGCGACGTGCCGGAAAGCCTGCAGGACAAGAAGCTTCTGGCGCTGGATCTCGGCGCCATGATCGCGGGGGCCAAATACCGCGGCGAATTCGAGGAACGGCTCAAAGCCGTGCTGCAGGAAGTCACCTCGTCCGACGGCGGCATTATCCTGTTCATCGACGAGATGCACACCCTGATCGGTGCCGGCAAGGCCGACGGCGCCATGGACGCCTCCAATCTGCTGAAACCCGCGTTGGCGCGCGGCGAACTGCATTGCATCGGCGCGACCACGCTCGACGAATACAAGAAACACGTCGAGAAGGACGCCGCACTCGCCCGTCGCTTCCAGCCGGTCTATGTCGAAGAGCCGACGGTCGAGGACACCATCTCCATCCTGCGCGGTCTCAAGGACAAATACGAGCAGCACCACGGCGTGCGGATCGCCGATTCGGCGATCGTCGCCGCGGCGACGCTATCCAATCGTTACATCACCGATCGGTTCCTGCCGGACAAGGCGATCGACCTGATCGACGAGGCGTCGGCGCGGCTCAAGATGCAGGTCGACTCCAAGCCGGAGGAACTCGATTCCATCGACCGCGAAATCGTGCGGTTGAAGATCGAGCAGGAGGCGCTGAAGAAGGAGAGCGATCCCGGCTCCAGGGACCGGCTGAAGAATTTGGAAGCCGAATTGAAGTCGCTGGAAAAGCAGTCGGCTGATATCACCAGCCGCTGGAAGGCGGAGAAGGAAAAGCTTTCCGAAGCGCAAAAGCTCAAGACCGAGCTCGATGGCTTGCGCGCCGAACTCGCCAATGCCCAGCGCAGGGGCGAATACCAGCGCGCCGGCGAACTGGCCTATGGCCGCATTCCGGAGCTCGAAAAAAAACTCGCTGCCATCGAGGCGCAGGAAGCCAAAGGCAAAGGCGCCATGGTCGAGGAGACCGTGACCGCCGACCACGTCGCGCAAGTCGTGTCCCGCTGGACCGGCGTACCGGTCGACCGCATGCTCGAGGGCGAAAAAGAGAAGCTACTGCGTATGGAAGAAGAACTGGGTAAGCGCGTGGTCGGGCAGAAGGAAGCCGTGCAGGCGGTGTCGACTGCCGTGCGCCGCGCCCGCGCCGGCCTTCAAGATCCCAACCGGCCGATTGGCTCGTTCATGTTCTTGGGACCGACCGGCGTCGGTAAGACCGAATTGACCAAGGCGCTTGCCGCGTACCTTTTCGACGACGAGAACGCGCTGATCCGCATCGATATGTCCGAGTATATGGAGAAGCACTCGGTCGCCCGCCTGATCGGCGCGCCGCCGGGCTATGTCGGCTACGACGAAGGCGGCGCACTCACCGAAGCAGTGCGACGGCGGCCTTATCAGGTCATCCTGTTCGACGAAATCGAGAAAGCGCATCCGGACGTGTTCAACGTCCTCTTGCAGGTGCTCGACGACGGCCGTCTGACCGACGGGCAGGGCCACACCGTCGACTTCCGCAACACCTTGATTGTGATGACTTCGAACCTCGGCGCCGATTTCTTGGTCAACCAGCCGGAGGGCCAGGACACTGATGCCGTGCGCGATCAGGTAATGAGCGTGGTGCGCGCGGCATTCCGTCCGGAGTTCCTCAACCGCATCGACGAAATCATCCTGTTCCACCGCTTGAAGAAGTCGGAGATGAGCCGCATCGTCGATATTCAGATCGCGCGGCTGCAGAAACTGCTCGACGAGCGCAAGATCGCCATAAAGCTCGAGCCGAGCGCGCGCGAGTGGCTCGCCGACAAGGGTTGGGATCCGGCCTACGGCGCGCGGCCGCTGAAGCGCGTGATCCAGAAGTCGGTGCAGGACCCGCTGGCCGAGATGATCCTCGCCGGTCAGATCAGGGACGGCGAGAAGGTCGCGATCTCCGCCGGCAAGCAGGGCCTCACTTTCAACGGCAAGCTGGCCCAGGCAGCTTAACATTGTCATCGCCGGGCTACGGCGCGCAGCGTCGTAATCCGGCGATCCCGTCAAGGGAGCAATTCTTTGAATTGAGATGGCCGGGGCAAACCGGCCATGACAATAGATTCGGCGTTGGACTGAGAGGCTACCTTATCGCCGGGGCGCTCGAGGCTACCCGAGCCGGCTTGCGCGCCATGATGCCGTCGAGCCGCGCGCGCTCCTGCTCGAACTCGGCAAGGATTGGTCCCTGCAACTCGCGGCCACGCGGCAGCTTGATGCGCATCGGATCGACGAAGCGGCCGTTGATCCGGATTTCGTAATGCACGTGCGAGCCGGTGGAGAGGCCGGTGGAGCCGACGAAACCGATCACCTGGCCCTGTCGCACGCGCTTGCCTTCGTCGATGCCGCGCGCAAAAGCGCTCATATGACCGTAGGCGGTTTCGTAGCCGTTGTTGTGGCGAAGAAGGATGAATTTGCCATATCCCGATTCCCAGCCGGCCTTCTCGACGACACCGTTGCCGGCGGCGTAGATCGGCGTGCCGGTCGGCGCGGCCCAGTCCACGCCGGTGTGCATCTTGGTGTAGCCGAGGATCGGATGACGGCGGATACCGAACGGCGAGCGCATGATGCCTTCGGCGACCGGCTTGCGCACCAGGAATTTCTTCGCGCTCTTTCCATTCTCGTCGTAGTAATCGACGATGCCGTCGTCGGGCGACTGGAAGCGGTAGAATTTCTTGGCGTCGCCGCCGACGGTGAGAGATGCGAACAGGACGTCGTTGTGGCTATCAGCCGCGGGGGCCTCGTCCTCGCCGGCGTAGAGTACCTCGAAAGAATCGCCGGGCTGCACCTTGCGCTGGAAGTCGACGTCGAAGGAATAGATGCGGATCAGGTCCTCGATGATCGAACGCGGGATTTGATTGCGCAACGCGGTCTCGTAGACGCTCTGATAAAGCGTCACGCCGCTTTTGTCGCCTTGGTCGACGGCATCATCAGAATTATCGGCGACATCGCCGAAATTTTTGGCGTCGACGGCGACGTATTTACCGGTGTCGGCCAGCGCTACTACCGCTTCGACTGCGGTTTCATTGGCGATGATGACGCGAATCGGCTGCGGGCCCGGAGCGCCTGGCACGGGCGCCATGAGGACGCGCAACTTCTCGCCTTCCTTGATGCCGCCGTCGCGGCCGCGCGGCCCGAGCACATTGATGATCGCGGCAATCGAGGCCGGCGTGGCACCCTGGTCACGCAACATCGAGACGACGGTGTCGCCTTTCTTCACCAGCAGCACGCGCTCATTGAACGGATTGCCGCCGGTCGTATCGTTGGTGGTCTTCGGCAGCAGGGTGATGTTCTCGGGGACGATGCGGGCTTCGAAGCCGGCATAAGGATCGACAGTGGCTTGCCCGGCATAGGCGAGCTTGATGCCCGTGACACTCGCCGCGATCGGCAGATTCTTGGTCGCCTTCGCGCTCCACTCGGCGGCTTCGCGCACCCGATCCATCACCTCGTCGTTCGGCGTCAGCGCCGCGATCTTGAGCTTGGGCAGGAGCGGGTCGAGGTCGCGCATGACGAAGGCAACTTCAGCATCCGGCTCCGCCGTCGGCGCGTCATCTGCAGCCGCGGTTGCGCCGCCGGGCGCCGATTCCGCAAGCAGCCGCTGCGGATTGAATGGCGGGATATTCGCGGAGAGGTCGGACACCGTCAGCGATAGATTGCCGGCAATGCGCACGAAGGGGCGGACCCGGACGACCTCGTGGTTACCGACCCGCGCCACTGTGGAAACACGGATCACCTGGCGGGCAAACGTCGGTTCTTCCAAGGTCGGCAGGCGGTCGCTCTTGCGCGGGACGCCGGTTCGATCACCGACGCCGAGTGCGCCGCGTAGCACCACCTCGACGCGTTCGGGCAGTGAAGCGAAAGTGGTTTCGCCGTCGAGCGACGTGAAAACGGCGCCGCCCATGAGTGCGGCGCCGCACAACGCGGTCAGGATAGTGCCGGCAAACCACTGCACGGAAATACGGCGGCGGTCGACGAAGCCGCTATTGCCACCGTCGACCGACAAAGGCGGTTCATCGCCGAGCTGGATGGCTTCGGCCCGCCTCGATCGATAAGCCGCGCGCGACCGTGTTTGGTCCAAGCTTTGCGTCCCCTGCCCATCAGACCGAAGGTGGTCTGCCGCGACCGATATCCCCCAAGGCGCCGCCGGCTGGCCACTGAATCGAAGGCCGGCACGATGCCCGGTCGGCCGGTGACCCGTCAATGACCGGCCGCCGAGCCGGATTTGTCAGTTGGGGCGCGGTGGCTGGATGCCTCCGCGTGCATTCCACCCCTCGAATTCGAGCTGGCCAAGCACGGCTTAGGAATATGGCCTCAGTGCGGCGCGACAGGCGTTAACAATCCGTTGCCGGGTAGGACATGGTCCCTGGAGAGCCACGGTGCGCGGCGAGGCTAGGTCAACAATATTGGCCCAATTTTCTTGGGCAATTTTGGTTGACAAGCCGTGAGGCCGAAGCCTATATACAGCCTCTCGGCGCGCCGTCCGCTTACGGTGCGATTGCGCGCCTCTGAAGCTCCTCACTGGAATAGTGAAACGGTATCCGATTGTTGTTCGGATGCGCGGGCTTCGACGGCTCTTCGGTTCACCGGAGGGTGGGGGTCGCCATGATCCCCGGGCTGTTTGAAAAGTGAATCGGAAGAAAGAGAAACGCGGACGGCGGGGTCCTTGCGGGCCGCTTCCTCGTGGAGAAGCAATTTTCCTCGAAGAGCGGCCAGGAAGAGACTTCGGCGGTCTGACGTTTCAAGGTACATCGCTGAACTTGCTCGAAAGGGCGAGATCAGTGGGTGGACCTCGTCAAACGTTGTGACTTAGCCGGTATCAAAAGTTCTCATCCAACTTGAGAGTTTGATCCTGGCTCAGAGCGAACGCTGGCGGCAGGCCTAACACATGCAAGTCGAGCGGACGTAGCAATACGTCAGCGGCAGACGGGAGAGTAACACGTGGGAACGCGC
>Ga0335082_10001032_pt1 | contig 29590 bp, 23 predicted proteins | sample Lox_Sample_41_FD_206718 | JGI IMG/M metagenome (GOLD analysis project Ga0335082, IMG submission 206718) | Soil microbial communities from Loxahatchee National Wildlife Refuge, Florida, United States - Lox_Sample_4.1 | ecosystem: Environmental > Terrestrial > Soil > Wetlands | place: USA... | reverse complement strand
CTGCTCGGCTGCCGCATGCCGAACCTGGTCGGGCTGTCGGCGTGCAACAAGCTGCTGTCGAAGGCAATGACGAAGGTGCAGTCGAAGATCGGGTCGGCGGAAGTCTACCTCGAGCTCGACGACATCACCAAGGCACGCCGCATCATGCGTACGGCTGAACGGAGTCTCTACCAGCAGACCAGGCGGATCGCCCGGCTGTCGGCTCCCGGAAAGGCGTGCGCGGCGGTGGGTGGCCAGCTTGCCAACGAGACCGCCAACGCAGCGTTCCTGAGTGGCGGGATCGTCGCCCACCTGACGGAAGACAGCTCACCGTTCGGGCCGTGAGCTAGCCCTTCAGCGTCCGCAAGGGACGCGAAGGCGAAGTACGAGGCGGGGCAGGCCAGTAGGCCTGCCCCGCCTTTTTTGTGCGCCGAAGTTTCTCCGACCGTCCGATGCGAGGGGAGGTGTTTAACCTAGAAGCCGGCCGAAAAACCCGCCGGCCGCCCCCCCCGCACGCGGGCTGAAGTCCGCGCCTACAGGGAAACCCGAATGTAGGCGCAGGTCTTTAGCCTGCGCGGATGGAGTTTTCGGCCGGGCCTCTAGGCATCCGGATGGTGGCTTCCGGCGTAACATCATCTTGAGCCGCACACGAAACATGAGCACAGCAAGCACGAACACGAGCACGAACACGAACAGCGGATGGCAGTACCTGAATTGCCGTGATAATCTGCGCCCCGGATGAGAAACAGCAAGCTGCCGGTGATCTTCATCGTGGCTGCGGCACTTGGCGCGCTGTGGCTGGCAATTGCGCTGCGCCGCGGTGTGCACGCGCCGGAGCCGCCGCGGGCGCAGACCGGCTCCGCCGTGGGTGCCGGCGAGCACGTCCGCAGCGCGCGCGTCGAGGAACGGCTGCAACTGCTGCGCGAGGCCTACGTGCGCGGCGAGCATGCGAGGGAGCCGGCGGGAGCGCCACCGGGTGCGGACGCGGCGCAGCGCGGCCCGGAACGTGCCGAGGCGACGCCGCCGGCCAACACCGACACCCGCCAAGCGGAAATCATGCGCGGCCGGCGCGCCTCGTGGCAGGTTAGCCAGCCCCCGCCTGCTGCCGGAACGCCCAGGCGCAAGTTCCAGCATGACCCACATTCCGCTCCATATCCGCTTGGGGCGGTCCTCCAGCAACACTGGGATTCTGCCAAGGTCCAGGACAGCATCCTCAACGGCACGGATCCCGCGCAACGGCGCGCCGCGCTCGATTTTCTGGCAGGCGAGGACGACGCCCAGGCGATCGATATCCTCACGACCGCGCTGCTCGCGAACGATCCGGATCCGAAATTCCGTGCCGCGGTGGTGGCGACCCTCGGCGACTATAGCGACCAGATTTCAGTGGACCTTCTCGAGTTGGCACTGCGCGACGAAGTCCCGGAAGTGCGCTTCGAAGCGCTCTCCGTGCTCGCCGATATGGATAGCCCGGCCGCCCGCACCGCAATCCAAGCGGCTGCCGGCGACGCCGACCCCGACGTCAGCGACCTGGCGCGGGGGATTTTGGATATGCAGTGATGAGAGAAGAAAATTCGAAGCACGAAATTCGAAACTCGAAACAAAGGAAGAAAACTCGAAGCACGAAATTCGAGACAGCATCAGAAGCTTAGTAGTTTCGAATTTTCTTACTCTGACTTACCGGGTGTTCACCGTTCCCGAGCGCAGCGTGCTTGCCCGCTCGTACGCCCGCTGGGCGTCCTCGGCGCGGCCGAGGCGCCGGTAGGTGTCGGCGAGCAGTTGGTAGCCGGGTGCGTAGAGCGGCTCGAGCTCCGTAGCCTGTTCGGCGGCGATCAGTGCCTCCGGGAGACGGCCGGCGCGTGTGTACGCCCGTGCCAGGTTGCGATGTATGATCGCCCACGTGGGTGCCAGGCGGCGAGCCTGTTCCAGCGCGTCGAGCGCGTCTCCATTCCGGTCCAGCTCCAGGTGGCGCTGGGCCAGATTGAGGTAGTACGTGGGCCCGGGGTTGAGGCGAATGAGCGCTTGCAACTGCTCGACCGCCTGCTGCGTCTGGCCCCGGCGTGCGTACTCGTTGGCCAGGTTGAACAGCGCGCGCTCGCTCCGCGGCGCCTGCGCCACCGAGTCCTCCCATAGGCGCAACGGGTCGGCGTAGACGCGGTTGCGTGCCACGGTCAGCGCCAGGAGCGTGCCCAACACCGCCAGGGTCGCAGCGACGCGCAACGGGCGCGCCGCTGGCGCCGGCAGCCAACCACGGCGCACCGCGGCGGCGCTGGCGCTGAATACCGTGGTCGTGCCCAGCAGCGCTAGGAAGGCGATCGGCAGATATAATCGGTGTTCGACGTACACGTCGGTGAGCGGCAGGACGCTCGACGTTGGCGCCAGCGCCACCCCGCCGGCGAGCAGGCAAAAGGTGACGAGCGGGTAGTGCCGGCGCACCCGCCACGCCGCCACCGCGATGGCTGCCAGGATGAGGGCCGGCAGCCATACGCGCTCGCCCAGCCACGAGGCGCGTACCGGCCACGGCACGAGATAGCCACAGTCGAAACACAGCCGGTCCGGCACGACCACGAGCCGCAGATAGTACAGCACCACGCCGCACTGCCAGCTCAAGTAGCGCCACGGCGTGATGGCGTGCGGATCGGCGGCCGGACTCGGGGTCAGCTGAAAACCGCTCAGGTCGACCCCGCCGAGCGCTGCGGGCTGCTGCCACACCTGCCACCAGCGCAGCCCCGCGGCCGTGCCGGCCGCGAGCAGCATGACCGCGTAGATCGGCCAGCGGCGCAGCATGGCGCGCGGCTGGCCCGCGGCGATGCAGCACCAGTCGTAGAGTGCAAACAGCACCGGCAGGATCACTGCGGACTCCTTGCTGAACGAACCGAACGCAGCGACCAGGGCGATGCCGAGCAACGGACCCAGGTGGGAGAAATTCGAAATTCGAAATTCGAAATTCGAAACAAATCCGAATGACCAAAATGGTCGGAAAATTCGAAACCCTCTAGATTTGCTCGCTGTGTTTCGGATTTCGTGCTTCGAGTTTTCTTCCTTTGTTTCGGATTTCGGATTTCGGATTTCGAATTTTCTTCCCCCGGGATTCACCGGTGCCGCCAGCACCGCCGCGATCCACAGCGCGCCGAGCAATGACAACGCCGCAAAGATCTCGGCGCGTTGCACCACGTAGGTCACGCTTTCCGTCTGCAGCGGATGCAGCAGGAAGACCGCCGCGGTCACCCCGGCGAGCGCATCGGCGGCCGCCCCGTAGCGCCCGCGCAACGCCGGCAGCCGCAGCGTATGCCGCGCCCAGCCGAAGAGCAGCACGGCGCACAGAATATGGGCGGCCAGATTCACGGCGTGATAGCCGAAGACATCGAGGCGCCCGATGGCGTAGTTGAGTGCCAGCGACAGGCTCACGATCGGACGGTCGTTGCGCAGCACCCGGGGGATCGAGACCGGTGGCTTGATCGAGTCCTCGCGCACGATGTGCATCTTGTCGTCGAGCAGGAACGGCGCGTGCAGCGCGCTGGCGTACGCCGTCACGCCGAGCCCGGCCAGCGCGGCCGCACACAGCAGGAGGCGCGTCGTGGCGGATGGAGAGCGGGGCGCGCCCGGAGTCATGCGCGCATCATAGGCCCCAGCGCCGCGCGCGCAAAGCGCAGCGTCAGCTCTTCAGCGTGGCCGTGTGGCCGCAACCGAAAAAACACGAAGACACGAAACAGAGAAAACACGAAAGAAGAAGGACCTCCTCCGCTTGCCAAAAAATCGGCGTGCTTGACACCAAGAGGCGATGTTTTGCTACCAGGCGCGCTATCGAAACAAGTCGAACTCGCGTGCCCGGATCAGGCTCTTGGCGTTGCCTTCCGCCGGTGCGAACTCGTAGCCGCGTACGAGTGCCGCGGGAATACCGTCACCCTTGCGCATCACCAAACCAGCACCTGCGGCCAATGCATCCGCCTGCGCCATCACGGTGTGATGCAACTCACGGCCGCCCATGTCGTGCTGGCCGCGCAGATCGAGCTGTGCCTCCATGCCCGCCACGCCCAGGGCGAAATCGACGAGGCCCTCACGCCATGGCCGCCCGAAAGTGTCGGTGATGAGCACCGCCACCTCGACACCGGCGCGCTCGCGGAGGGCGCAACGCAAACGCTGCGCCGAGGCGTCGGGGTCCTTGGGCAGCAGAATCACGATGTCGGGTCCCAGGCTGTTCGATTCGTCGACGCCGGCGTTGGCGCAGACCCAGCCCGGTCCGGTTTCGACGATGAGGTGGCCGCGATCCATTTTGATGATGCGGTTGGTTTCCCGCAGGATGACCTCGACGATGCGCGGGTCCTTATCGGTAGTCTGCGCCGCGATCTGCAGCGCAAACGGCGACGCGGTGACCTCGCCCAGTCGCGCGATCCGACCCTCGGCCTTCGATACCACCTTCTGACAGACGACGACGATGTCGCCACCGGCCAGGGTCAAGCCGCGATGATCCAGCCCAGTCAACAAGAGGGCTGCGAGATCGTCGCCCGGTCGCACGAGCGGGATGCCGGTGATCGGCGTGATGGAGATGGTCATCGGTGCAGCTCCGTGAGCACCCTGCGCGCCAGGCGGCGCGACTTCGCCGGACTGGTCATGAGGGTGTCGGTGACCACCGGCCGCATCCCCAATGCGGCGACGCGCGGCGCGAGCGCGGCGTCGCGGTGGTCCATCACGAAGACGTCGACGCAATCGTGGTAGAGGCGTGCAACGCCCACGGGCGACACTTCGTGCCCGAGGCCTTTCAGCATGCGGTGCAGCGGACCCTTGATCGGTGCGCCCGCGACGATCGGACTCACGGCCGCGACCGGCACACGCCGCGTGCGCAGCGCGCGGCGCATGCCGCGCAGCGCCAGGATCGGCCCGATGCTCACGAACGGATTGCTCGGCGGAATGATGACGAAGTCAGCGTGTCGCAGTGCTGCAATGGTGCCAGGCGCCGGCGGCGCCTGCTGGGCACCGCGCAGCGTGATGCGGTCCACCCGGCCACGGCCGCGGCCGCGCACGAGATACTGCTGGAAGGGCAGGGGACCACGCCCGGCGACGTGCACGATGGTGCGGACGGGTGCGTCGCTCATCGGCAAGACCTGCGCGCGCACGCCGTGGGCACGGGCGATGGCGCGCGTGATCGCGCTCAAGCTTTCGCCGCGCCGCAGCGCGTCGGTGCGAAAGATGTGCGTCGCCAAGTCAGTGTCTCCGAGACGGAACCAGCTGGCAGTGTAGAAGCGGCCCAAGGCGTCGAGGCAGCGGGTGGTGTCGTCGGCGATACCCCAGCCCTGCACCCGGTCGACGACGCCCGCCAACGTGTAGAGCACGGTGTCGACGTCAGGTGAGACGTGGAGGCCAAAGAAAGTCTCGTCGTCCCCGGTGTTGACGATGACCGTGAGGCGGCGCGGATCAAGAAGCGAACTGAGGCCCCGTAAGAAGCGCGCTGCGCCCACGCCCCCAGCCAGTACCGTGATCCGTTCCGTGTGCCCCGTCGGCTGAGACCCTGCCATAGGTGGTTGTGCGTTCTTCCGGAATACGTCCGGCCGCCGCGATGAGTGCGCGGATCGTCTCGACGGGGATGTACTCACCGGCATCGCCGCCTGCGGATTTGGTGATCTGCTCTTCCATCAGCGTGCCGCCGAAGTCGTTGACCCCGGCGTCGAACGTCAGCTGCGCCAGCTCGGTGCCGAGCTTCACCCACGAGGTCTGCAGGTTGTCGATGCAGCCGCGCAGCATCAGGCGGGAGAACGCGTACATGCGCAGGTCGACCACGCCCTTGGGCGGCGGATCGACGAGGCCCTTCTGGTAGAGCGCGGTGTAGGTGTGGATGAAGCGCAGGGGCACGAACTCGGTGAACCCGCCCGTCTCTTTCTGGATGGCGCGCAGCAACTCGATGTGCCGCACGATGTGCTCGGGCTTCTCCACGTGCCCATACATAATGGTCGAGGAGGTACGCACGCCGAGGCGGTGCGCGGTGGTGATGATCTCCACCCAGGTGCGGACGTCGACCTTCTTGTGACTGAGGATCTCGCGTACCTCGTCGTCGAGGATCTCCGCCGCCGTCCCGGGAATCGTACCGAGGCCGGCATCGCGCAGCATGCAGATGTAGTCGTGGTAGTTCATGCCGGTGCGCCGCGCGCCGTACATGATTTCCATCGGCGAAAAAGCGTGGATGTGGATCTGCGGGAAGCGCGCCTTGATGGCGACGAGCAGGTCGCGGTAGCCGAACGCATCCATCTCCGGGTTGATGCCGCCCTGCATGCAGATCTCGGTGGCGCCGCGGTCGACGGCGTCCTGCACCTTGGCGAGCACGTCTTCCGTGCTGTCGGTGCGGGCGTCGTCATCCTTGCGATGGCGCGCAAAGGCGCAGAACTGGCAGCCGACGAAGCACACGTTGGTGAAGTTGATGTTGCGGTTTACCACGTAGGTGATGACCGGTCCGACATCGCTGTTGCGGATGAAGTCGGCGGTGCGGATGAGCGCGGCAAGGTCGGTGTTGTCCGCCTGCAGCAGCGTCAGGCCGTCATCGGAACTCAGCTCGGTGCCGGCCACGGCGCGTTCGAGCACACCGGCCAGCTGCGGCCGCGCGCCGGCGATGACACGCTCGAGTGGTCGCCCGTCGTGCACGAGCTCGCGCAGTTGCTTGGTCAACATAGTGGAACTCCTCTCTCGGCGGCGATGCGTGCCACCGGCGCGCGCAGCGAAGGATCGAGAAAGCCCGGACGGTCGATGTACTCGGGGTAGATCGGCAAGCGAGCCTGCAACGTAAAGCCTTCGGCGCGACAGGTCTCCGCCAAGGCCGCGACGTGCGGCCACGGCGCTTCGGGGTTCACGTAGTCGGGGGTCAGGGGCGAGATGCCGCCCCAGTCGTTGATGCCGGCGCTGAGCAAGAGGCGATGGTCGTAGGGGCTGAGGTTCGGTGGTGCCTGGATGTTCATGTCGCCGACCATGAGGCGGGCCACCGCGACGGTGCGGGCCAGTTCGAGGCTGCTGGGTTCGGGGCTGGCAGCCATGCGCGTCGTCGGCTTGGCGCGGAAATTCTGGATGATGATTTCCTGAATGTGCCCGTGCGTGCGGTGCAGATCGCGGATTGCCGCCAGACTGGCGACGACCTCGGCGCGCGTCTCGCCGATGCCGAGGAGGATGCCGGTGGTGAACGGGATGCCGAGGGCGCCGGCCTCGCGCATCATGTCGAGTCGCAGTGCCGGATCCTTGTCGGGCGCGTTGGCGTGCGCCTCGCCCTTGTGCCGGAGGCGGGGGCTGACGTTTTCGAGCATCAGTCCCATGCTGGCATTGAACGGCTTGAGCGCTGCCATCTCGTCGCGGCTCATGAGGCCGGCATTGGTGTGCGGCAGCAACCCTTCCTCGAGGGCGATTTCACACGCCTGTGCCACATAGCCGATGGTGCTCGTGTGTCCGAGCACTTGCAAGGTGGCGCGATAGGGGCGGAACACGAGCTCCGGCTTGTCACCCAGGCACATGAGCGCCTCGATGCACCGCGTGGTGCGTCCCTGGCGCGAGCAGGCGCGGACTTCTTCGGGGAGCATGGTCCAGGCGTGCGCATCGTTCGGGTCGCTGCGGAACGTGCAGTACGAGCACCGGTCACGACACAAGTTGGTGATCGGCAGGAAGACCTTGGGGGAATAGGTGACGACCGTGCCCTTCAGGCGCGTGCGCAGGTGCCCAGCAACCGCGAGGACGGCGCTCAGCTCTTCCGGAGCCTCAACCTCGAGCAAGGCGCGCGCTTCGGTATCGTCGATCGCAACGCCGTCCAGGGCACGCTCCAGCGGCTGTCGAACTGTGGCGCATACCCCGCGCAACCGACTGGCAGCAACGGCGGCGTCGGTGGTGGACAGCATGCGGCGGTTGTTATCACAACCGCTGCGTCGTGCCTAGGACCTGCGGTCGTGCTGGTTACGCACTCAGAGCAGTAGCAATGGCGTCGCGCCGCACGCGCAGGGCGAGCAAACCGTCAGCGCCGCGGTTGTCTCGCAGGAACGCAACGACGCGCGGCAACTCCTCCCTGGGATCGAAGATCTTGGCGCACCGCGCCAGCAGGTCGTCGTAGGTGGCGTCGGGCATGCAAGCGATGCTGACGGCGGGATCGTCCGCGGCATCGAAAGCGATCTCCAGGTCATCCGCGTCGATCTGGTTGATCACCTCGTGTACGGCCGCAAGGAACCGGTCGATCTTCATGGGGCGCAACGTCTGCGGATTGAACTGCAACTCCAGCCCGCGCCGCAAGTCGTGCGGGTCGATCTGCACCTCGGCGTTCCCGACCTCCAGCACGCCCGGGGCGAACTGATACAAACGCCCATCTTCGATGGACCGCCGCATGGCGTTGACGACGTATGTTTGATCGCCGTCGGTCACCTCGAACGTCAGCGTTGCCAGCGGGTCCCAGAGTGGACGGTCGGCGCGCAGTTCCCAACCGCTGCGCCACAAGGAGGCGATGTGATGTGCGCGGTGCCGAGTGAGAAACTGGGTGTAGGCATCGGTGCCTTCGATGCCGGCGTCATCGAGAAACGCGACCGCGGAATCGAAGATGGGATGCAGTTCGCCGCAGTCGCGGCAGGCAGCGAAGTGTAGGGTGTCGTGTAGAGCCATCAGTGCAACTGTGAGTTCGTGGCGGCCGCTCGCGCCGGGATGGTGACAATGAATTGCGTTCCCAGAGAGGCCTCGCTGCGGACGCGCAGATCGCCGCCCAACAGCTCGATGAGTCGGGTGGCGATCCGCAAGCCGAGACCCAAGCCGCGGAAGCGGCGCCGGGCCGACGCATCGGCCTGCGACAACCCCTCGAGGGCGCGAACGATCTCTTCCCGCTGCATGCCGATCCCGGTGTCGCTCACCTCGATCTCGACCGCACCCGCCTGCGGCGCGCGCCGCACGGCGACGGAAACCGATCCGGCGGCGGTGAACTTGACGGCGTTGTCGAGCAGCGCCCACAACACGCGTTCGACCTTTTCCTCGTCGCTGATGGCGGAGAGTGCGCCGGTGGCCAGCTCCGTGCGTAACAGCAAGCCCTTCTCATTGGCGAGCGGCTGAAACTTCTCCACCGCCCGCGCTACCGTGTCCCCGAGGTTGAAGGGCCGGATGTTCAGCGCGATCTCGCCGGCGTCGAGCGCATTGAGCAGCAGGACGCCTTCCACCAGGTTCAGCAGCTCGATCGAGTTGACCTGAATGCGCTCGAGTGCCATGCGCTGATCCGCATCGACGACGCGCTGCAGTTCTTCGGCGAGGATGGCACTGTAACCGATGATCGCACTGAGGGGGGTGCGCAACTCGTGCGAGAGGTTGGCCAGGAAGTCTTCCTTCATGCGCCGAGCCCGCAGATTGGCGCGGCGCCGCGCCACCGCGCGGCGCACCAGGTCGGAGATCTGTGGGACGTCGAACGGCTTGGAGATATAGTCGAATACCCCCTGGCGCAAGCCTTTGATGGCGGAATCCAAGGAACTATAGCCGGTCACCACGATCACCTCGATGTCCGAGTCGAAGGCCTTGATACGTTCCATGACCTCGACACCCGACATCGCCGGCATGCGCAGGTCGAGCGTCACTACGTCGATGGGAGTTGATTGCAGGATCTCCATCGCCTGCTGGCCGCCAGTGGCCGTGTATACATTGTACGACGGCTTGAAGATCATGCGCAGCGACTCCGCCGGGCCGCGTTCGTCATCGACAATCAGTAGCGAGGCTCGCTCTTCCATTCGGACTCTCACCCCCAGGATAACAGTTTGGTGTTTAGCACAGAAGATGCCAAGTTGCGAACAGGAAGACTGCCAGCTAATCGGCGGCGCCGGAAAGCCAGTGATTGCAAGCGATTCGGGTTGTTGCGGTGGCTGCAGGGACGTCCGCCGGCACCTCGAACAGAGGGGGAGGCGTGCCAGAGTTGGGCGCCCCGACGAGAAAGTAGCACTAGTGTACTATAGAACGTCATCACGGTTGGCGATTCGTAGCTTGTCCATTTTGTACTTGAGTATCCGCCGGGTCGTGCCAAGGATCTCCGCCGCCCGCGTCTGGTTGTTCTGCGCCTGGGTCAAGGCGGAACGAATGAGTTCTTGCTCGAACTGGTCGACGGCCTCGCTGAGCCGGGTTTCACCGCGCAGTACGCTTTGCTGTGCGGGATGACTGGTGCCGTTGCGGTTCGCCAGGTAGCGGGGCAGGTCCTCGGGTGTCATCACCACGGCGGGGGATAGGACCATGGCCCGTTCGATCACATTCTCGAGCTCGCGCACGTTGCCGGGCCAGGAGTATTGCATGAGCAAGTCCAGCGCCTCGTTCATGAAGGACTTCTCCGGCAGGCCGAGCTCACTTGATTTGGCCCGCAGGAAGTGGCGAATCAGCAGGCTGACGTCATCCCGCCGGTCCCGCAGCGGCGGGAGGTGCACCGAGACAACGTTGAGCCGGTAGTACAAGTCCGAACGGAAGGTGCCATCGCGCATGCCTTGATGCAGGTCGCGGTTCGTGGCGGCGATGAGACGGACATCGACCTTGATGGGCTGTGCGCCACCGATGCGGGTGAACTCGGACTGCTCGATGACCCGCAGGATCTTGGCCTGCGTGGCGGGATTCATCTCGCCGATCTCGTCGAGGAAGAGCGTGCTCTGATCGGCCAGCTCGAACTGTCCGAGCTTCTTCTGGTGCGCGTCAGTGAATGCGCCACGCTCGTGGCCGAACAATTCACTCTCCAACAAGGTATCCGGAATCGCTGCGCAGTTGATGGTCACCATCGGTTTGGCTGCGCGCGGGCTGTGGTAGTGGATCGCCTTGGCGATGAGTTCCTTCCCCGTGCCGCTTTCGCCGGTGATCAGCACTGTGGTCTTCAGCGGCGCCACCATGGTGACGGTGCGCAACACCTCCTGCATCTTTTCGGAGCTGCTGACGATGCTCTCGAAGCCATAGCGCACGCCGACTTCGGCGCGCAGCGCCTCGACCTCGCGGGCGAGAGTGACCGCCTGCACGGCGCGCTCGACGATCAGCAGCAATTCCTCGACGTCGAACGGCTTGGTGACGTAGTCGCCAGCCCCCAGCTTCATCGCTCTGACAGCGGTCTTCACGGTCTTCGTGGCGGTGAGCATGATGACCGGCAAGCTGAGCGGGCGTTGCTTGAGCTGCTCCAGGACTTCCAGACCGTCCATGCCTGGCATCAGGATGTCGAGGAGGACGACGTCGAACGGCTCGCGATCAATCAGGTCGAGCGTCTCCCTCCCCGAGGCAGCGGTTACGACGTCGTAGCGTTCCTTGAGCACCATCCGCAGGGATTCGCGGACGCCGTGCTCGTCATCAACTACCAAAACTCGTCGTCTTTCCATTGTCTGGTGCGGTTTCCTCGCGGTTCGGCAGCGACACGGTCAGCGATGCGGTTGTGGCGGACGCTCCCGTTTCGATGTGCCCACCGTTTCGTTCAATCAGTGTCTTCGCCAGCACCAGCCCCAGCGGTAAAGCGTCAGTGCCGTCAGGTCGACCTTCGTCGAGCAGGTCGGAGAGTGTGCCGGCGAATGAGCGCCCGCTTGCGGGGTACTCGAAGGTGAGGGCGGAAGTGCTGCCCAACGGACGGATCGACAGCGTTTGTCCTTCTTGCAAGTCGCGCGCGATGACGCGCAAGAGATTGTCCAGCGCGTACTCGATCTGTGCGGCGTCGACGAAGGCGGCGTGCGCGTTCGGTGGGCGGTAATCGAGCGTGACGCGTCGTTCACTCAACGCCGCGGTGAGATTCGACAGACCAGGCGCCAGCAGACTGGCGACTGTAACATCCTGCGGGGCCGGGGCGCGGAAGCGGGTGAATTGCAGGAGGTTCTCCAACGCCCGGTCCATGCGGTCCACAGCCTCGCCGGTCAAGCGAGCCATGTCCTGGCGGCTTTCATGGTTTGCCAGCATGCGTTCCATGTGCTGCGCGACGGTCTTGATCGTGACCATGGGATTCTTGAACTCGTGCGCGAGCTCGTTGATGATCAGGTCGACGCTCGTGCTGCCGCGCGGTTCGACTTGGCTGCGCGGCAGCGCGTTGGCCGCGCCCGTATGGCGCAACCGCGGGACAATGCGGCCGTAGCCGAACAGCAAATCTTCGGCTTCGATGCTGCGCGTCGGTGCCAGGGCAACGGTTCGGGCGACCACGGCTTCTAGCTCGGCGAGGTTGCCGAACCATAGGTAGTGAGTCAGCCGTTCCATGGCGCGCGCCGTGAAGGTGACCGGAGGCGCTTCCAATGTCCGCGCGATATCCGTTGCGATGCGGTTCACCAGCGCCGGGATGTCGTCGATGCGCTCGCGCAACGGCGGCAGGTCGAGGGCGAAAACACCAAGCCGGTAGAAGAGATCCCGATCGAGACCTGGCGTGCGCGCCAGATCGGCGAAGCTCAGTGCGGTCGCGCAGAGGAGTCGCGTGCCGTGCCAGCCGGCTCGGCAGGTGAATCCCCGACAGTCGAGGAGTTCACGCAGCAGGAGCTGACTGTCCGGGGAGAGGCGGGCGACATCATGGACGAAGAGCGTCAGATCTCCGGGGCTGATGGCGCCGGCTTGCTCCAGGGCGTTGCGAGTGCAGGCGGCGTGGGTCAACTGGACGAAACACCCCTGTTGTCCCGCCGTACAAATGGCGCGGGCCAAGCGTGTCTTCCCTGTTCCGGGCTCTCCGCAGATGAGGATCGGCAATCGCGTGGTGGCGGCGCGCCGCGCCAGTTCGACCATGTCTGCCGGAAGCATTGGGTATTCGAGGTCCGACCAGCCGTCGAAGGCTGGTGCGGCCGTCGCCGGATTGGCCAACAGCCTGCGTACCATTGTTCGCAGGTCGTCGGGGTCGAACCACCGCGGTATGCTAGGGCGCAGGCCTGCGGGGGCGAGTTGCTTTCCCGCGTGGCTCTGCAGCCACAGAACCGGACGGCCCGTCGGCAACTGGCGGAGGGGTGCCAGCGGCAGAGCGGCGTCGGTCATGATCAGGAGGTCGGCGTCGTTTGCTTTGGAGGGGTCGCGGAGGTAGTCCTCGACGTCGAGGCATCTGACGTCGTGGTCCCCGCCAAGCACGATAGCGATGGTCTCTCGAACAGTCGCGGAACTATCGATGACACATACGCGTGCCGCCTCCACTCACCATCCTCCTCGCCCTCCCCGGCGTCGAGCGACCACAAGTGTGCCGAACGTACACGTTTCTGGCCCAGAAAGTCAATTCGCACCACAGCGGTCGCTTCTTTCAGAATTCGCTTGAAAAAGTTTCACGGGGCGTGGTAACGGTCGAGGGTCAACGTGAAGCCTAACTGTTGAATTATTCCATTGCTTCCGGGGGATGGGTGCCTTGATCACACAGGGTAATGGCGTTTACGGCGAGCGGACAGGTTGGTGCGCAAAAGTGATGTAGGTGAGACATTGGCGACAGCAATTCGAGACCTGGCCGATCCGGTCGCTACTGAGTCGCTGGAGGGCGATGGGCAAGCCGTGTCGGACGCGCAAATCGTGGCGGTCCGGCCCCAGGTGGTCGAGACGGTCGGGCACGTCCTCGGCAACATGTTCCAGCGAATGTACCACCTCATCGAGGTGGCGGGCACTGCTGATGCCGCCAGCGCGACGGCGCTGGAAAGCGGCACCCGCAAACTGGAGGGTTTCCTGCAACTCGTCATTGACTACTTCTCGCCGGTCACCCTCGCGTTGCAGCACCTCCCAGCCACAGAGGTGGCGCAGGGGCTGGCGCGACAGGTGAGCGACTCGATCGGGTGCGCCGTGCGAGTCGACGCCAAGTTGCCTGCTGAGAGTCGTTTGCTGGCAGATCCGGGGCGCTTGGCGCGCAGCTTCTCGCTGCTCGCGTCGCAGCTCCGCGCCACCGCCAGCGAACGAGCGGTGACGGTACGCGTTGTCGGCGAGACCTCGGGACGCTCCATCCGCTTGACCGTGATGCTGCCGGCGAGCGTGGTCGCAGCGGAATCATCAGAGTCGGAAGTGCGATGGGCGGTGGCAGAGAAACTCCTGGAAACACATGGCGGGAGTCTGCGACAACGGGCAATGCCAACGGGAGAGGTCCAGTGGGAGATAGCGCTTCCGCTCCAGCCCTAGTGGTCTCTCCAACCGGCGCCGTGCGGGTCCTGATCGTCGACGACGATCCTCTGATCCGCCGCCAACTGGAGGGGCTGTACGCAAGCCACGACTACCTGGTCGATTCGGCTGCGGACGTCCAGGAAGCCACCGAGCGGTTGGCGGCTTCCGAGTACTCGCTGGCCGTTGTGGACCTCAAGATGCCCGGCAAGGACGGCATCACGCTGACCAGTGAGATCCGCGAGCGCTGGCCCGGAGTCGACGTCATCATGATCACCGGCTACGGCAGCATCAAAGGTGCGGTCGAGGCGATGCGCCAAGGTGCGAGTGACTACATCACCAAGCCGTTCGAGCCGGATGACATTCTGCTCGCTACCCAAAAGGTGTTGGAACGCCGCCGTCTGCTGGAGGAGATCGAATACCTCCGTAAGCAGCTCTCTGATCGCTACACGTTTGCGAACATGGTCAGCGGTGATCCCACCATGATCGAGCTGTTCTCGACCATCGAGATGCTGGCGCAGAGCGACGTGACCGTACTGATCACCGGCGAATCAGGAACCGGCAAGGAGCTGGTGGCGCGTGCCATGCATTTTCAAGGCAAGCGGAAGGCCGGGAGGTTTGTCGCCATCAACTGCGCCGCGGTGCCCGAATCGCTGCTCGAGAGTGAGCTGTTCGGGTACGAGCGCGGCGCATTCACCGGCGCACTGCATGACCGAACCGGGAAGATCGAAGCGGCGAATGGCGGCACGTTGTTCCTCGATGAGGTCGAGAGCATTCCCCTCAGCATGCAGGCCAAGCTGCTGCGCGTGTTGGAGGAACGGGCCATCGAGCGGCTGGGGAGCAATCGGCGCATCGCCGTCGACATGCGCGTGGTGGCGGCGACCAATCAAGACCTGGGAGCGGCCGTCGCTACCGGCCGCCTGCGCGAGGACTTTTACTACCGCATCAACGTCGTGCCGGTCCCCTTACCGCCCCTGCGACAGCGGATCGCCGACGTGCCGCTCCTGGTTGCCGACTTCTTGCGGAACAATCAGATGGCGCGTGAGAAGGGGATCAATCGCGTGGCCGAGCGCGCCCTGGCGCAGCTCATGGCGTATAGTTGGCCCGGAAACATCCGCGAACTCCTCAACGTGATGGAGCGCGCGGTGCTGCGCGCAAAGGGGGACACGATCCGTGAGGTCGATGTCGGCGCCGCCGAGCCGAAGGCCAGCCGTGAGCGCGGCAGCTCCGACTTTCGCTTGCCGCTGCGCCAATTCCTGAAGACGGCCGAGCGACAATACCTGGCGCGGGTCCTGGAGCACTATCGGGGCAGCATTGCGCCCGCTGCCCGGCACGCCCTGATCGATCAAGCGACCTTGCACCGCAAGATCCGCTTGCACGGACTGCGTGCGGGCGAGTTTCGTCGCAACGGGCGCGGCACGTCAGATGAGAGCGACGAATGAAGACGGCCGTGGTGATCCCTCGCGCGCCTGCAAGAGATGGGCGCGTAATGCCGCGCGGTCTGGCAAACACGCAAGACGCTGGCCCGGTTGCGAGTGGGCGGTTGGTGCCGTTGCCGGTGGCATATGAATTGCGCGACAGCAGCGAGGTGACTCATGTATTGTGAGTTCTACCAGCTGAGGGAACCGCCCTTCAACGTCACGCCAGACCCCAAGTTCCTCTACTTGAACGCGCGTTACCGCGAGGCCATCGCGTCGCTCAACTACGGCATCACGCAGCGCAAGGGCTTCATCACGCTCATCGGTGAAGCCGGCACCGGCAAGACCACGCTGCTCAACAAACTGCTGGAAGAGCTCGATGCGAAGACCAAGTCGGTCTTCATCTTCAACACCAACGTCACCTTCGAGGAGATTCTCGAGTACATGTTCGCCGAGTTCGCCCTCCCGGTGCACAACGGCAAGAAGCTCTACATGCTGCAGCGGTTGAACAGCTTCTTGCTGGAGGAACTGCGCGGCGGGGGGAACGTGGCGTTGCTGATCGATGAGGCGCAGGATCTCGAGTTCTCGGTGTTGGAGGACTTGCGGCTGCTCTCCAACCTGGAAACGGCGAAGGAAAAGATCCTGCAGATCGTGCTCTCCGGACAGCCCGAACTCGGGCAGAAGCTCAGCAACCCGATTCTGCGCCAACTGCGCCAACGCATCGGCATCAATTGCCGGCTGCTGCCGCTGTCACGCGACGAAATCACGGAGTACATCCAGTACCGCTTGCAGGCCGGCGGCTGCGCCGATCTCAAGCTGTTCTCTCGGGAGGCGGAGGAGCAGATCTACCACTTCTCGCGTGGTATCCCGCGGCTGGTCAACGTGGTCTGCGACAACGCGCTGGTGATCGGTTACGCGTTGGGCAAGAAGCGCATCGGCGCCGACGTGATCAGCGAAGCCGCTGCCGACTTGCTGTCGGTGGAACCGCCGCGCGAGGAAGCGGACGAACGACCGCTCGAGGTGTCGGCCCCGCCGCCGTTGGTTGCGCCCCAAAGTCGGTGGCGTACGCGGTTCGGCGTCATTGGTTTGGTCGTGGTGGCGATGGTGCTGGGGCTCTTGTCGGTCGGCCGCACGGTGCTCAACAAGCGCGCCGATGAGCCTGCAGCAGCGGTGCTCGCGGCCCGAAAGCTCGAGGTGATCCGGCCGGGGTCGGAACCCCAAGGTGCAGGCATCGAGGTTGCGTCCGGTAGTCCTGAGGATGCGGACATCGCCAACCCTCCTGCAGGAACAGAGGCGGCGCCGAGCCGCGCCCGCTCTGTCGGCAACGAGGTTCCCAATAACGTACCGCCAGCCGGTCAAATGAGGGATCCCCACGAGAACGGGCCCTCCAGCGCGCCTGACGCACGCGGTTACGGAACGGGCGTCCCCAAGGAACCGCCGCCGGTGGTGGCTGAGGCGCACCCCGCCGAACGTGTAGAGGTGCAGAGGGCTCCGCGTGATCGGGTTGCAGCAGAGCAAGTGGCCTCGGCTCCGCAGATGGCGGCTGTGCAACCCGCGCCGCCCGCAGCGGGAGCGGCGCCAGTCGCACCGCCATCCAAGGCGCTGGTAGTTGCTGCGGTGCCGAAGGACGTGCCCTTGAAGCCCGAGCCGGGCGAAGCCACATCCTCCGCAAAGGAACTGCCGGCGGGCGCGCGGCTCGCGGCGCCCGATGACGGCAACGCGCCGAGCCTTGAGAGCGGTCCAGCGCCGCACCTCGATGGTGTGAACTTTGAGAACGTCGTCGTGCGCAACGGCGATTCCATGTCGCAGATTGCCGTTCGCAAGTATGGCCAGGCGAGCTATACGATTCTCGATCTCCTCACGTTGGCGAATCCCGATCTGACGGACATCGATGTGATCGCGGTGGGGCAGACCATTCGATTGCCTGAGCTGGACGAGGGCTTTCCCGTCCTCAGCGACGGGCCCGGGCACTATGCGCTGCTGGTCTTTTCTACGCCACAGGCCCACCGGGCCGACAGCTTCCAGAAGGTGCTGCGGGGTCACGGACTCGAGGCACACGTGCTGACCGCTACGGTCGGGTCGCAGAAGCGCATGTATCGAGTCGTGCTGTCTGGGTTCAAGGATCGTGAGGACGTCGTTGCCGCGGGGCGGCAGCTGCAGCGCCTCTTCCGCGAAGACACGCGCGTAGCGCAGCTTGGAGAGTAGGGGGCAGACGATGCCAGCTTGGTATGTGATCAGTACGAAGGCCCGTCGCGAGCAGTTCGCGCAGGACCAGCTCAACCGCCGCGCCGTCGAAACCTTTTTGCCGCGCATCCTTGAACCTGGACGGATCGGGATGAAGCCGATCGTCGCGCCGCTGTTTCCGGGCTATCTCTTCGTACGGATCGATTTGGAGCAGCAGTATTTCCATGTCGTTTGGACCCCTGGTGTTCGCAAGTTCGTAGGCTTTGGAGCGCTGCCTTGCCCGGTCGACGACGCTGTCGTCCAGTTCCTGTACGCCCGTGGCGGTCAGGAGGGGATCTTGCGGCCGCAGCCCGCCTTCAAGGAAGGCGACGTGGTGCGGATCAAGCATGGTCCGTTCGAAGGGCTGGTGGGAATCATTGAGCGCCCGGGGTGCGGACAGGGACGGGTGCGGGTGTTGATGGAATTGTTGCGGCGCCAGACGCGGGTCGACGTACCGCAACAGATTATTGAACGCGTGTCGGCGTAACGGCCGAGGACTGGGGGAGCGGGCAGAGAGGTCCGCTCCGGGCGAGCTGCAGGGCTCGCGGTGTGAGGCGGGCAACAGAAAAGGGGGGCCTCGGAGGGCGGAGCTATGTCTCGCTCCAGAGGATGCAGCGCGATGGGTGAGCACCCGCGGAGATCCGGCGACATCCGGGCGGGGATTGATGGCTCGGCGGGGAGATCGTATAAGCCTGCGCCGGAGGCGGCGTATGGATTGTTCAGACACATGCGGCGAACTGATGTTGTAACAGGACTATACCTCGTCGCCGCCGCGGTGCTGCTCGCTGCCTGCACGCGGCAGACGACGCTCGTCGTCCCGCTTCCCCCGCTCGATAGTCAGCCGGAGCCGATCGTGGAGAAGGAAGCGGAGTATCGGCTCCAACCCGGCGATCTCCTGCGCGTCAAGTTCCTCTATCATCCGGAGTTGGACCTCAAGGTGCCCGTTCGCCCCGACGGTGACATCACGCTACAAGTGGCCGGCGACATTCATGCCGCCGGGCTCACGACGACGCAGCTCGAGAAGGTGATCAAAGAACGCACCAGCGATCGCCTGCGGGAGCCTGAGGTTTCCGTGATGCTGGCGCTGCTGGCGGAGCGCAAGATCTACGTCGGTGGCGAGGTGCGCCTCCCAGGTTTTGTGGAATACCGGGCCGGCATGAGTCCGCTGCAAGCGATCGTCGACCGCGGCGGGTTTACCGATACGGCACGGATCGACAGCGTCCTGCGACTGTCGCCTGTACAGGGGGACTACCAAGGCACACGCCTGGATCTTTCCAAGCCGCTGCAAGACGGTCGCGCTGACTTTACGCGGCTGGCCGCCGGCGATGTCTTGTACGTGCCACGCACCTTCATCGGCGACGTGAACGCCTTCGTCAAGCTGTACATCCGCGGCGTCCTGCCAATCGAACCCCGTATCGGAGCGGGGACGACCTTCTGAGGCTGGCCAGATGGCGCATGAACCGACACGCCGCGACCGACCCAATGGCGGTCGTACCGGCACTGGCTATGGCGGCGGAAATGGCGGCGGGCATGGGTCGTACTACGGCTGGTCCGGCGGGACGCAGAACGTCAGTGAGCAGATCCGCGACATTCTGCACGTCATCTTCAAGCGCAAGCGCCTCATTGCCATCGTCTTCCTGGCGATCACGCTGCCCGGCTTGGTGGCGACGCTGGCGCGCAAGCCGAGCTACGTGGCGAGCGCGAAAGTGATGATCTCGACGCAGCGGGACGATCCGGCGCTGCAACCCACGACCCTGGACCGGCTGGAGACCATCCAGCTGAACGAGTCGCTCGTCAATTCCGAAGTGCACATCATCAAGAGCCGCGACCTGCTCGACAATGTGGTGCGGGCCTTGGCGATCTCGGGAGACGCCATCGAGCCGCTCCCGGCTCAGTCGAAGGGCGGAACGCCCTTTGGTCAGCAGGTGATCGGCATGGGCGCGAACCTGCTCATCACCCCGATCAAGGCCTCGAACGTCATCCAGATCGACTACAAAGCTTCGGATGCGTCGTATGCCGCACGTGTCGTCAATCGGGTCGTCGATGAGTACCTCGCCTACCACGCGGAGGTCCACGGCGCCAAGGGGCTGCCGCGTTTCTACGACGAGCAGCAACGGCTCCTACAGATGCGACTGCGCAAGGCGGAGGAGGCCCTGACCACGTTTTCGATGGAGCAGGGGATTGCATCGCCCAAAGACGAGATCCTGGCGACGGTGCGCTCCGCGGGTGAAATGGGCAGCGCCCTGCGAGATCTGAACACGAGCATTACCGGCACCGAGGAGCGCATTCGCACCATCCGTGAGCAAATCGCTTCCCAACCCGAGGTGATCAAGCGTTCCCAATCGCTAGAGGTGAACCCCGTCGTCACCCAGCTCAGCACGCAACTGGTGGATCGACAGGTCGATCGGGTGGCGCTGCTGCGCCGTTACACCGAGAAGGACCGGCACGTCCGCGACAACGGGGAGGAAATCGCCGAGCTGAAGGCCGAGATCGATGCGGAAGTGCGCGACCGGCCGACAATCGTCGCGCATCAGCTGTTCCGTACGAATCCGATCCGCGAAGAGCGCCTGCGGATGCTGCTCGATCTGGAAAGCCAGCTCAAGGAGATGCGCGCCCGCCAGGTGATGGTCGAAGAGGACCTCAGCCGGGCCAACCGTCGCATGGTCACGCTCCAACAGAAGAGCATCGAGTACGATCGTTTGGAGCAGGAGGTCAAAAACAGCCGCGACACGTTCGAGCTGTACGTCAAGCGCGAACAGGAGGCGCGGATCAGCCAGGCAATGGATGAGCAGAAACTGGTCAACGTCAATGTCGTGCAACGACCGGCTTTGCCCTTGCCGCGCGCGGACACCCAGCGCACCTCCGTGGCGATCCTCATCCTGGCCGGTCTGGTGCTGGGACTCGCAGCGGCCTTCGGTCGAGAATACATGAGCCGCTCGCTGCGCTCTGAGCACGATGTCGGGCGGCACCTGGGACTGCCACTGCTGGCCAGCATCGGTGATGTCTCGCGCTCCTAGACCACCGGACAGACCTGACCTTGAGCAAGATATACGAAGCCCTCAAGAAGGCGGAGCAGGACCGGGAGCGGACACGACTCCGGCCGCCGAGCCGCCCGCTCCCGGTGCTCGACCAATCTGGCCAAGCCGATGCGACCGAGGAGGAATATCACAAGCTGCGCGCCAGCCTTGTCTCGATTGCGGTGCCGTCGGGGCTGCATACCATCTTGGTGACTGCCCCGCGCCACGGCGAGGGCGCCTCCACCATCGCCATCGGCTTGGCGACCTCGTTGGGCAAGGAACGCGAGTCGCGTGTATTGCTGGTCGAGGCCAATGTGCGAACGCCGTGCTTCAGCGCCGTGCTGCCGTTGACGAGCGAAGCGGGGATCGTGGACTTCGCGGCGGGCCGCGCCGCTCCCGAAGCATTGGCGATGCGACTGGAGGACCTCAACCTCTCAGTCATTGCGGCGGGCACGGTGCCCGCGCGCCCGATCGATCTCGAGATCGTCGATGCGCTGGTGACCCGTCTACGGCCGCAGTTCGACTTCATTGTCATCGACGGCCCACCCGTGAATCGTTATGCGGATGCCAGCGTCCTCGCCACCAAGGTCGACGGTGTCATCTTGGTCGTCGAAGCGGACAGCACTCCGGTTGTCGAAGCGGAAGCGGCCAAGCGCCAGCTCGACAAGGTCGGCGCCCGCATCCTCGGCGTGGTGCTCAACCGGCGGCGCTCGTACATTCCCGCTTTTCTTGAAAGCATTCTCTGAGGACGACGGAGCGGCTGCGCGTGGATGCCATCACTGCAAACCAATCGCCTGGGTTGCGCGGCTCGGGGCCCGCGCTAGCCGTCGGTGTGGTGGCGGCACTCGTCGGGGTCGGGACCATCGTCTTCGGGCCCCTGATCGTTCTCCCGATCGTCGCGCTCATCGGCGTGGCGCTTATTGTGGCGCGGCCGGAGTACGGCATCGCGATGTTTCTATCCACCTTTCTGATGACCTATCCCGAAGCCCTGCAGGGGAGCGGGTTTCTCACGATCAACAACGTTCTGGGCGGATTCTTCGTCGTGCTGCTGGCTTACAAGGTGTACCGCGAGGAGGACTGGTGGTTCCTCTGGCGGCCCGAACTGCATCTGCTCGCGTTCGTTGTCATCGTCTACTGGTTGTCGGCGCAGATCAACGGCCCCGATGCTGAGCTGGTGGGTTTGCTGGGCGGCGGCACGGAGCACACCTCCGGAACGTTCCGCACCTTCGTCAACCGGGTGCTGTTCACGCTCTTCTTCATCAACTTCATACGCGCTCCCGAACACGTGCGTATGATCTACATGCTGGCAATCGCCTTCATGGTCGTCAGCGCGCTCACCGGCATGTATGGCGTGCTCACCGGCGGCGGCATGTACGGGTACCGCGCTACTGCCCAAGCGGCGATCATCTCGTCGGCGCTCAACCCCAACCGACTGGGAATGTTTTCAATCATTGCCATCGGAGGGCTGTGGTATTTCATGCAGTCTCTGCGCCATGCGACGCTGCGATTGCTGATCATGCCGACCCTCGTCGTCCTCAGTCTGGTTGTGATCATGACCGCCTCGCGCAGCGGCCTGCTGGGTCTCGGCGTGGCTGTCGTGACCATTCTCATCGACCAGCGCGTCAGCTTGAACACGGTCCTCACGTTGGCGCTTGGCGGCCTCCTCCTGGTGGTGGCGATATACCAGTTTGTGCCCGAGAAGAGCCTGGAGCGGTTGACGACCCTGCCGGGGACGGCCGCGGCCGAAACCGGCCTGGGAGCGAGCTCGCTGGAACGGCGCCAGTACACCTGGGAGATCGCCTGGGAGCTGGCACGCGAGAGCCCGTTCTTGGGCGTGGGGATGGGCAACTGGGAAGTCGCCCGCTTCTTGAAAGACCCAACGCAGTCAACAGCGGCGCCGCACAGCTCATATCTCTTGGTGCTGGTCGAGGGCGGGATTTTCTGTCTCGCCGGATTTCTCTTGGTGCTGTGGCAAACCTGGCAGAATCTGCGCGTGTGTGACTTCCACATGCGCGATCCGAGTTTCCCGCTTGCGGATCTGCTGTGGATAGTGAAGAGCTGTGAAGTGAGCTTTGTCGTGCTGATCTTCTTCTCGATATTTGCCGACCTGTGGCAGCTCGTGATCCTCTTCTGGCTGGTGGGTCTGGGAATCGTCATGCGGCGCATGGTTGAGCAGGCTGTGTTTGAGCAGTCGCTGGCGGCGTGAACGGAGCGGAGATGGACGCGGGGGTTTACGCCGCCTTCTTGCAAGCCATCGGACACCGGGTGGTGGCAACGCCGTCGGCGCACTGGTACGACGCCAGTCGCTGCTTCTTCCTGAGTGCGCCACCGCATCGGCTCTACGACCCGGCGACCGACGAGCTGCGCGGGATCCTGCGCCGCCCCCCCTGCCTCGGCGTGCGCTTCGCGGCGCCGCTGCAGAGTTGCGGGAAGCTGAGTTACCAGATCGTGTGCGACAACCGGACCTACGGTCTGGAGGCGCTCAGTGCGAACGTGCGTAGCAAGGTGCGGCGTGGGCTGAAGCGCTGCGAGGTCGGACCGGTGTCGTTTCCGTTGATCGCGACTGCCGGCCGCCGCGCCCACATGGATACACTCGCGCGCCAGGGGCGCGACGGTGTCTTGAGCGGAGCCAAGTGGGATCGGTTCTGCGCTGCGGCCGCCGCGACACACGGGCTCGAAGGCTGGGGGGCATGGAGCGGTGACGTGCTGGCTGCGTTTCTCGTGACCGCCACGTTCGATGAGGGCGTCGAGTTCTTGCTGGCGCGTTCGTGCAGCGACGAGCTGGGCGCCTATCCGAACAACGCTCTGATTTTTCGAGTGACGGAAGAAATGCTGCTGCGGCGGGGCGTGGGTGAGATCACCTTCGGATTGGAGTCGCTGGAGCCCGTCGCGCCGCTGGACGAATTCAAGTTCGGCATGGGGTTCCGGCGCCGGGCGCTGCGCCAGCGCGTCGTGTTTCACCCACTGTTGCGCACCCTGCTGCGCCAGCGTCCGGTGCGCGCTCTGGTGCAGCGTTGGACGGAACGGCGCGGCTCCGAGGCAGTCTTCTGGCGGAAGGCGGCAGGGCTGCTGCGCTTCGCAGAAGAAGGCGGGCTGTAGGCGACGATACGATGGACGGACGCAACCTGGCCTTTGATCGAACCGGCAGCGCTAGAGTTGGGAGGGGGGGCGAGTGAACCGCAGTACACAGACCGCGAAATCGGCAGAGCCGGCGCCGCAGCGCAGCGTGCCCTTTTATCGCCCGGACATCGGGGACGAGGAGGTCGCGGCGGTCGTCGACACGTTGCGCTCCGGTTGGCTGACCGTCGGACCGCGCACCGAAGAGTTTGAGCAGCAGTTCGCCCGCGCCGTGGGCGCGCCGCATGCCGTAGCCGTGAGCTCGTGCACGGCGGCGCTGCACCTGGCACTCGATGCGTTGGACATCGGGCCCGGCGACGAGGTCATCACCAGTACGCTAACCTTTGCGGCCACCGGTGCGACCATCGTGCACAGCGGCGCGCGCCCGGTGCTGGTCGATTGCACACCCGATACCCTGAACATCGATCCAGCAGACGTCGCGCGCAAGCTGACGCCGCGCACGCGCGCTGTGATACCGGTGCATTTCGCCGGGCACCCCGCGCCGATGGACGAGCTTCTGGAGATCGCACGGCAGCACCGTCTCAAGATCATCGAAGATGCAGCGCACGCGCTGCCGGCCAGCTACCACGGCCGCTCGATAGGCACCATTGGCGACCTGACGGCGTTCAGCTTCTACGCCACCAAGAATTTGACCACCGGTGAAGGCGGCATGCTGACGTTCACGGACGCCGCGCTGGCCGACCGGCTGCGCAGTCGGCGGCTGCACGGGATGAGCCGCGATGCGTGGCGCCGCTACAGCGTGCAGGGCTCGTGGCGCTACGACGTTTCGTATCCGGGCTTCAAGTACAACATGACCGACATCGCCGCAGCCATGGGTCTGGTACAGCTGCGACGCTTGCCAGCCTTGCACCGGCGCCGCCAAGCGATTGTCGCGCTCTACGACGCGATGCTCCGAGACCGGCCGGAGATCGAGCCGCTAGCCGTGCAGCCGAACGTGATGCACGCCTGGCACCTGTACGTTGTCCGCATTCGCCCGGAGCAGTTGCGCATCGATCGCGACACGCTCATCGAGCAGATGAAGGCGGAAGGTGTCGGCACGGCGGTGCACTTCATTCCGCTGCACTTGCACTCGTTCTACCGCGACGCGTTCGGCTATCGGCCCCAAGACTTTCCCGTCGCGTCCGCGGCGGCAGAGGCGCTCCTCTCGCTGCCGCTGTTCACCCTGATGTCCGACGACGACGTGCGCTACGCCGCCACCACACTGGGGAGAATCTTGGATGCAAATCGACGGTGACCTTGCCTCGCGTCCCACCGACGTGGCGCCGGCGGACACAACGGTGGTCACCGCGGAAGGCCGTCGCACCATGACGCGGTTTGGCATGGGCGCCAAACACACGCTGGACTTTGTCCTGGCGCTCCTCGGCGTCATCTGCGTATTGCCGGTGCTCATCTTGGTGGCCGTGTGTATCAAACTCGACTCGCCCGGCCCCATATTCTTTCGCCACAAGCGCGTAGGCCGCAACGGCAAGCTGTTCGACATCTACAAGTTCCGCACGATGGTGCAGGGTGCGTACGGGATGGGATCGCGCCTGACCGTCAAGCGCGATCCGCGCATCACGCGCTTGGGCAAGTTGTTGCGCTGGTCAAAGCTCGACGAGCTGCCGCAGCTTTTCAACGTGCTGCGCGGAGAGATGAGCCTCATCGGACCGCGGCCGGAAGACCCGCATTTCGTGAGACTCTACACGCCGGCGCAGCGGCGCGTCCTGACGCTGCGCCCCGGCATCGTTGGTCCGAGTCAGATCCAAGGGCGTGACGAGGTTGACGACTACCCCGAAGGCATCAAGGACACGGAGCGCTACTACGTCGAGCACATCCTGCCCGCAAAGCTGCAGCGCGACCTCGAGTACGTGGAGACCACGACGTTCTGGGCGGATGTGGTGCTGCTGGTGCGCGGCGTCTGGGCGACGGTACGCGGCGCCGTCCGCGCGAAGTATCTCTGGCGCCGGCGCCGGCGGCTGGCGCTGGCCGGTGCCGATATCATCTTGTCTGTCCTTTCGTATAGCCTCGCAATGCTCATTCGTTTCGACTGGCAGTGGCCGCGGTTCGGCTTCACGCTGCAGACAATGTTCCTGGTGGCGCTCATTCGCCCGGTGTTGCTCGTCTACTTCGGCGCATATCAGGGCATCTTGTCCTACTTTGGGGTCTGGGATGCGGTAGCGCTGTTCAAGGCGGTATCAGTAGGGTCACTGGCGATCGCTTCGGTGACCTACTTCGTCGGTGCGCAGCATCACCCGCGCTCGGTGTTTGTCATCGATTGGGCGTTGTTGCTGCTCATGCTCACCGGGTCACGCTCTCTGTTGCGTGTGGCTGCGCGCGGACGTTCGCGACGCCACTGGCATTCGCGCGAGAAGGCAATCATCGTCGGCGCTGGCCACGGCGGCGAGCAGATCAGTCGCGCGCTGATGGACGATCCATCGTCAGGCTACCGGCCAGTCGGCTTCATCGACGAGTCCCAAGAGCGCTGGGGCCACCGCATCCACGGGGTCAAAGTGCTGGGCGGTACCGCGGAGCTGCAACTGGCCCTGTCGGCCAATGGGGTGCGCGTGGTGTTCGTTTGTTTGTCAGATCTCGATCAGGCCACGGCGCGTGAGGTCGCCGAGATTTGCGCCGGCGCGAAGGTCGAATGCCGAATGTTGCCGGCGCTCAGCGACCTGTTGCATGCCAATGGGGTGCGGATCGAGCGGGCGGCCGAGACGTGAGCGAGGTCAGCCAAGGTATGTTTCTGTCGCACGACAAGGAGGGATCATGCGAGATGGCGTTGTTCTAGTCACTGGGGGGGCGGGGTACATTGGCTCCCACCTGGTGCGCAAGCTGTTGCAACGCGGCTATCGAGTGCGCGTCCTGGACAAGTTTCTGTACGGCGAGCATGGCGTCGCGGAGCTGCGCGGTGACCCCAATCTCGAACTGCGGTACGGTGATATTTGTAACATTCGCGATGTCGTGCAGGCGGTGAACGGTGTTCGGGCCGTCGTGGCGCTGGCGGCGCTCGTCGGCGACGCAGCCTGTGACCTCGATCCACGCGAAGCGTTGACCACCAACTTTGAAGCCACCCGCTGCTTGTTGGAGAGCTGTCGCGAGGTGGGTGTGCAACGCTTGGTGTTCGCGTCGTCCTGTAGCGTCTACGGCGCCAACGGCAACGAAGTGCTGCGCGAAGGCTCACACCTGCACCCGGTGTCGCTGTATGCGCGCACCCGGATCATGTCCGAGGAGGTGTTGCTGCAGGAACACGGAGCCGTCGAGATCGTCATCCTGCGGCTGGCCACGGTGTGCGGGCTGTCGCCGCGCATGCGCTTCGACCTGATGGTGAATACGATCACGGCACGCGCGAGCGTCGAGGGACGCGTGCGCATCGTCGGGGCGAATCAGTGGCGCCCGCACATCCATGTGCAGGATGCGGCGGAAGCCTTCCTGCGCGCCGTGGACGCGCCGTCGGAGGCGTGCGCGGGCCGCGTCTTCAACGTCGGCGGCGAGCATCTCAACTTTACGGTCGGTGAAATCGCCGAGAAGGTCGTCGAGCAGATCCCCGGTACGGTCGTCGAGTACTTCGACCGCATCGAGGATCGGCGGAGCTACCGCGTCGCCTTCGACCGCATCCGCAACGAGCTGGGCTTCGTGCCGCGCTGGACGGTTGACGACGCGATCAGTGAGGTGCGTGCCATGCTGCAAACGGGAGTGGTGCGCGACTACGGCGACGACGTCTACCACAACGTGAAGCTCCTGCAGCGCTACACGCAAAAGCGCATACCCGTCTGACCGCCGCTCCACGTCACTGATGAGTGTTCGATCGCGTATCCGCGTCGCGCTGTTGGGCTGCGGGCGGATCGCCCATGTCCACTGCGGCTACCTGCGACAACTCGCGGAGGTCGAGTTCGCCGGCGCCTGCGACAGCAACCGTGCGGCGCGCGAAGCCTTCACCGCCCGCTGGCAAGCCCCCACCTATGCGGACGCTGATGAGCTGGTGGCGGCGGCGCAGCCGGACGTGGTGCATGTTCTGACGCCACCGGCAACGCATGCGGCTCTGGCGATCCAGCTGTTGGACGCCGGCGTGCACGTGCTGGTCGAGAAGCCCATGGCGCTCACGGTCGCCGAGGCGGACGCTATGGTTGCGGCGGCCGCCCGCGCCGGCAAGTATCTGACCGTCGACCACAACCGCTGGTTCGACCCGGTCATGCTGGAGGCGCGCGCGCTGCTCGCGTCGGGATCTCTCGGCGCGTTGGTCGGCGTCGATGTGTTCCAAGGCGCTGCCGTGGGCGAAGCGGAGCTGCCGGCGGGACAGCACGCGCATTGGAAGGCGTCGCTGCCCGGCGGCATCTTGTACGACCTCGCGCCGCATCCGGCGTACCTGCTGCATGGCTTGGTCGGCACGGTCGGCGATCTGCATGTCGTGACCCGCTGCGGGGACGACGGGAAACTCCGTGAGCTGCGCGCCGTCGTGGATGGCGCGCGTGCGCTCGGGAGCCTGACGATCTCCTTGGAGAGCAAGCCGTTCATCAATCGCGTGACATTGTGCGGAACGACGGCGACCGCGGAGGCCAACCTCAACAACATGACCCTGGTCGTGCGGCGCACGCGGCGGGTGCCGAAGCTCATCGGCAAGGTGCTGCCGAACATCGACGAGGCGGCACAGCTGCTGCGCGCCACGGTGCGCAACGGTATGGACTTCATTCGCGGCCGGCAACGCTACTATCCCGGCATGGGGCTGCACTTCCGCGCGTTGTATGAGGCCTTGGCACACGGTGCGCCGCCGCCGGTGAGCGCCGAGGAGGGCCGCGCCGGCGTGCAACTGCTGGAGCGCATATGGCGCCAGGCGGGAGTCGTGACGGAAACCCCAGTGCGGCTGGTGGCACGGGCATGAAGGCCCTGGTGACCGGCGCCAGCGGTTTCTTGGGCGGCAGCATCGTGCGCCGCTTGCTACGCGACGGCATCGCGGTGCGCGCGTTGGTACGTCCCGGGCGTACATGCGACGTCCCCGGCGTCCAGCTCGTGGAAGGCGACATCTGCGATGACGATGCAGTCGATGCGGCGGTGCGCGGTGTCCAGTGGGTGGTGCATGCCGCGGCCCGCGTTGCCACCAGCGGCAGCTGGGAGGAGTTTGCCGAGGTCAACGTGCGTGGCACGCGCCGCGTCATCCGGGCGGCAGTTGCGGCCGGCGCCGAGCGTATCGTGCACATCAGCTCATTGGGTGTCTACGCCGTATCGTCTGATGGCGTCACCATTACGGAGGATGCGCCCTACGAAGGCGAAGCCGATGCGCGTGGCGGTTACAGCCGCTCCAAGCTGGCCGCGGACCGTGCGGCGCTCGCTGCTGCCCGGCGCGGAGCGCCCGTGGTGGTGCTCCGCCCTGGCTTGCTCTACGGGCCTGGCAAGCGCCCGCCCGTGGCGCGTCAGAGCTTTGCGGCCGGCGGTGTCAAGCTGCTGTTGGCCACACCCCACTACACGCTGCCGCTGAGCTACGTCGACAACGTCGCCGACGCGGTGCTGCTGGCGGCGCGCTGCGACGCCGGCGTTGGCGAGGCGTTCACGATCGTCGACGACAACGTGCGTCAGGCGCACTATCTGACGCTCTATCGCGCCGCGTCAGGGGAGCAGTGGCGCGCGTTCTTCGTGCCCGTTGGTGTGGTGGCGTTGGCCGCGTTGCTCGCCGAACGCGGGTTGCGCTTGCTGCGGCGGCGGTCGCCGGTGACCTACCACCAGGTGCGTCGCGCCACGCGGAGTGCCTGGTACGATTGTTCCCGCGCCGAGCGGGTGCTCGGTTGGCGGCCCGGCGTCAGCGTTGAAGAAGGGTTGCGCCGTGCATTTGCA
>Ga0335082_10001031_pt1 | contig 29596 bp, 29 predicted proteins | sample Lox_Sample_41_FD_206718 | JGI IMG/M metagenome (GOLD analysis project Ga0335082, IMG submission 206718) | Soil microbial communities from Loxahatchee National Wildlife Refuge, Florida, United States - Lox_Sample_4.1 | ecosystem: Environmental > Terrestrial > Soil > Wetlands | place: USA... | reverse complement strand
AACCAGGGCTGCATCTTTATCCATATGGTGGACCGCAAAGAGCGCAAACCTGCGATCCAACTGGTGCAGGAGCTACGCGCCAAACTGACGGCCGTGCCGGGGATCAATGCGTTCCCTCAGATGCTGCCCACGATCCGTATCGGCGGCCAGCTCACGAAGAGCCAATACCAATTTACGATGCAGAGCCCCGATACCAAGGAGCTCTATGAGGTTGCCCCCAAGTTCGAGGCAAGACTGCGCCAAGATCCCCGCGTCAGCAACCTTCTGCAGGACGTGACCAGCGACCTGCTGATCAAGAATCCGCAGGTCAACGTTGAGATCGACCGCGACCGCGCCTCGACTCTGGGAATTACCGCGGAGCAGGTGGAAGATGCGCTCTACACCGCATACGGCCAGCGCCAGATCTCGACCATCTATGCGCCCTCGAATACGTATCGCGTGATTACGGAACTGCGGCCGCAATACCAGGCAGATCCGTCCGTGCTTTCGATGCTGTATGTCCGCTCCATGAGCGGGCAGCTGGTGCCGCTGAATGCGGTGGCGAAGTTTACGCCGACACTGGGGCCGCTCACGATCAACCACCTTGGTCAACTTCCCTCGGTAACGGTTTCGTTCAATCTGCGGCCGGGGATTGCGCTCGGGCAAGCTGTCGACGGGGTGAACCGGGTTGCCAGTGAAATGCTGCCGCAGGACATTTCGACCAGCTTTCAAGGCACGGCGCAGGCGTTCCAGTCCTCACAAAGCGGATTGGGCGTGCTGCTGATCATGGCGATCGCCGTGATCTATCTCGTGCTGGGCATTCTCTACGAGAGTTTCATTCACCCGCTGACGATTCTGTCGGGATTGCCGTCAGCCGGGTTCGGCGCGCTCCTGACGCTGATGTTGTTCAAAGTTGAACTGAGCCTGTATGCCTTCGTAGGTGTCATCATGCTGGTCGGCATCGTGAAGAAAAATGCCATCATGATGATTGACGTCGCGTTGGAGAAGCAGCGGAGCACCGGCGAGTCTCCCGCGGACGCGATCTACCAGGGTGCGCTCCTGCGCTTCCGGCCCATCATGATGACGACGATGGCAGCCCTGATGGGAACGCTGCCGGTTGCGCTTGGTCTCGGCGCCGGCGCTGAGTCACGTCGGCCACTCGGGCTGGCCGTGGTCGGCGGCCTGGTTTTTTCGCAGATGCTGACGCTCTATATCACTCCGGTCTATTACGTTTATCTAGATCGTGTGGAGCAGTGGTTCAAGTCCAGGAAGCGCGGCAAAGACAGCGACACGGATGAAATCCGTGACCGTGATTTGGTAGCAAGTGACGGACACGACTGGGATCGCACTTTCGCAGAGGATCCGAAATAGATTTCCCGATGGGGTTGTGTGGCGTACGGGCGCACCCCGGTTCATTGCAGAAAAGTCTGTATACGTTCTTCGCGACCGGGGGACTCTCCTTGCAGGCTGCCGTACCTTTCCGTTAGCCTGATGGTCTCGTAATCATTCCGACTGTGGAGGTTTTCATGAAGGGGAGCGCCAAGGTGTTGAAGGAGCTGAATGCAGCGCTGAGTTCCGAATTGACCGCGATTGTGCAATACATGGTGCAGGCCGAGTTGCATGCGAACTGGGGCTACGGCAGGCTGTCGGCGATTACCAAGAAGCGGGCCATCGAAGAGATGCACCATGCCGAGGGATTGATCGAGCGCCTCGTGTTCTTCGACTCCGTCCCGGAAGTCAGTGTCGAACTGAAGCCACAGATCGGCAAGACGGTGAAATCACATTTTGAGACCGATCTGACGGATGAGCTGGATGCGGTCAAACAGTACAACGCCTCGGCGGCGGTGTGCGTAGCCGAAGGCGACAACGGAACCCGCGAACTGTTTGAGAAGATGATTCACGATGAGGAGCAGCACTCTCTGTACCTGGAATCGCAGCTGGGCATTATCAAGGAAGCGGGCATCGAGAACTTCCTGGCGCAGCATATGGCCGGGGAGGGCGAGGGTCACTGACGGCTTGCGCTGTTCCGGGCAATCGCATGATTGCAGAACATGAGCACGGGGCTGGACCCGCTCCGGCGTCGAATGCTGTCACAACCGGCCCTTTGGCGCGTTATCTCCTGCCTTCGATTCGCGATCTCATTTTCCTGATTGCTTTCTGGGCCCTTCTGGCCGGGCCGCTCTCGAATCGGCCCCTGGCCGATGCCGATATTGGATGGCATATCCGGGCCGGAGAGCAGATCCTCTCGACGCATGCGGTGCCGCGCGTCGATCCCTTCTCTTCAACCATGCAGGGCCAGCCCTGGTTTGCATGGGAGTGGCTTTACGACGCACTACTGGGATTGGCGCATCGGGCCATGGGTCTCAATGGAGTCGTCCTATTCGCGGCACTGATCATGGCTTCCACGTTAGCGTTGCTCTTCCGGCAGTTGGTGGAGCGGGGAACGGGCGTGCCTCTGGCAGTCTTGCTGTGGTTGCTGGCGCTCGGAGGGGCGAGCATCCACATGTTCGCGCGGCCGCACATTGCAAGCTGGCTGCTGACGCTGTTGTGGTTCATGGCATTGGAACGGTGGGAAAAGGGAATCGCGCCGCGATGGCTACCCTGGTTCTTCCCGCTGTCGGCGGTGCTCTGGGTGAACCTGCACGGTGGGTGGATTTTCGCGTTCGCGCTGTTCGCGCTCTTCATTGCCGCAGCCCTGATTGAGAGCCTGCGGGCTGCAAACACTTTCGAGCAGGTTCTCTTGCGGCAGCGGACCCGGGCGATGATCGGGACCTTCGCCGTTTCCGGCCTGGCGACGCTGGTCAATCCCTACGGAGTGCGGCTGCATCTTCACATTTATCGATACCTGGGCGATTCGTTCCTGATGAATCGGATCGCGGAGTTTCGTTCCCCGGAGTTCCATGGTATGGGACAGCGATGTTATGTGCTGATCCTGGTGTTGACATTGCTGGCGTTTGCGGCCCGCGGCAGCAAACTTCGGGTGAGCCGCTGGCTGGTGGTGCCCGCCGTAGCATTTTCCGGAGTCTATGCAGCGCGGAACCTGCCGGTTGCTTCGATGCTACTCGTGCTGATGGCGGGCCCGATGCTTTGGATGGAGATCGTAAGTCTCGCCGAACGTCCGACGGTGTGGCGTCCCCTGCGTGGATTGACAGCTTCGATTGTCAGGATCGGTGTCAAGGCAGACTCGCAGGAACGCGTGTTGCGTGGCGTTCTCTGGCCGGCCCTCGGAACGACACTGGCCATCGCGATATGCCTCGGCGGCGGGCGAATTGGTGGACGCGGTTTGGTTCATGCACAATTTGATCACCGGAACCTTCCGGTCGGCGCGGTCGAGTACCTGCGGCAGGAGGACACCCGGGAGCCGGTTTTCGGCCCGGATCAGTGGGGAGGGTTTCTTATCTATCGTTTGTATCCACAGCGGCAGGTAGTCATTGACGACCGGCACGACCTCTACGGCTCGGACCGGTTTCGGGAGTATGACATCCTGATGGGAGGTTCTCCGGGATGGAAAGATGTTCTCGATCGCTGGCGTATTCGGACAATCATTGTGCAGAACGACTCCACACTGGCTAATTTATTGCGTATGAAGCCGCAGGAATGGGAGGTTATGTATCAGGATCCGGTTGCGGTCGTTATCGAGAAGAAGAACGAACCATGACCGGGGCGGCGGAAGTCTTTGCAACCTTGGCGCGCGGCAATCATCTGATGTAGTTGAGTTTATGGATTGTGCAGAGTACCGTTCTTCGGTCCACTACGTCTAAGGAAACAGGAAACCAATGATGGCGGAACGACATGAGGAGTGTTGCGGGTGAAGGCGCACTGTCTGCCGTTCTCGCAGATTCCGCATACCTCCCGGTTTTTCCTTGATTACCTTTCCTATTCTCCCAGCGTTCAGAAGTTCTATCCGCGATCGCCGCTGTTTCCAGAGTGGGTTAAGGACGAAGCTGCGCACGTGCGCTACGACAATGATCGACGGCTGAGAGTTGCCGAGATTTTGGAGCGGCAGAATCGGACGTGGAATCGCGGTCCAAAGACCTTCGCCAATATCGAACGGCTGCGCAAGGGAGCGCTAGCGGCGGTGACAGGCCAGCAGGTCGGGCTATTTGGTGGACCGCTGTTCACGATTTTCAAAGCACTGAGCGCTGTGAAACTGGCGGAACAAGCGAGCGCTGCGGGCGCGGATTGCGTTCCAGTTTTCTGGCTGGCAACGGAAGATCACGATCTGGCGGAAGTGAACCATGTGTCGTTGTTTTCCGAGGCGGGTCAGCCAGAGGTCGTGGCCACGGACAGTCATGGTTTGGAAGATGCACCCGTAGGAGCCGTTCGATTCGGTTCCGAGATCGAAGCGGCAGTTGAGAAGGCAGCAAGTCTGCTCGGGGATACAGACGCCGCCAATTGGTTGCGCGAGACATATCGGCCCGGCGAAACCATGGGTAGCGCCTTCGCCCAGTTGATGTCTCGGTTGTTTGGCGGTTGGGGTGTGATCCTGCTCGATCAGTCAGATCCGGCATTCCACGCCATTGCGAAGCCGGTTTTCAAGCAGGCGATCGAGAGAGCGACAGAGATCGGCGAGGCACTGATTGCGCGTGGCAACGAACTGGAGGCGGCGGGATATCACCAGCAGGTCAAGGTGACACCGGCTACAACGCTGCTGTTTGAGATCAGAGATGGGGTGCGTACGCCGATCCGGCGGAAGGCTGGCGGTGATGGCGCTGAGTTTGTGGTCGGAGAGGAAGCTGTGTCCTCTGCGGACCTGATCGCCCGGGTAGAGCGCGACCCGGCGAAATTCAGCCCAAATGTACTGCTGCGTCCGATTGTGCAGGATCACTTGCTGCCGACGCTCGTCTATACGGGCGGTTCTGCAGAGGTGGCGTACTTTGCGCAGGTGGGCGTTGTTTGCGAGAAATTGCTCGGTCGCGTAACGCCGATCCTGCCACGTTTTTCGGCAACGCTGGTGGAAGCAAAGCAACAACGGCTGCTGGAACGGTATCAGCTGGGTCTTCAGGACTTATTCCAGGGGCCGGAGAAGGTGCGGGAGACTTTGGCGTCGCAGGCGTTGCCCAGCGATCTGCAATCACGATTTGCGGAGGCGAAGGAGAGCCTGGAGAAATCCATGAACGCGCTCCGCGAGTCGCTGACGCGGCTGGATGCGACGCTGGTAGATGCGACGTCGAATGCTGAAGAAAAAATGAAGAGCCAGTTATCGCAGATGGAAGCTCGTGCGGCGCGCGCCGTGGCGCAACGTAACGAGGTGGTCACGCGCCACGCGGAGGCGCTGAGCAGCGCACTGTATCCGAATAAGGTGCTGCAGGAACGCGAAATCGGCGGCATCAGTTTCGTGGGTCGATATGGTCCGAGCCTGCTGCAGGATCTGTACGCGAACATCCATACTGACTGCCACGATCACCAGGTCGTGGAACTCGCCTAGCCGCTACTTCGATTCGGCCAGCGCCAGATAAGCCCCCAGTCCAATCATGACCGCGCCGGTTGCTGTTCGTTGACGGCGACGGAATCGCACTGATTCGCGAATGCACTGGCCCAACGGACCGGCAAGGAGCGTTACGACGACATCGGCGCTGGTGTTCAAAGTTACAGAAATCGCACCCAGCACAATGAATTGCTCGAAGACGTGGCCGCGCGTGTGATTCACGAACTGAGGAATAAAGGAGAGAAAGAAGAGCGCGGTCTTTGGGTTCAATACCTCGGTCATCACGCCCTGCCAGAGCGGGCTCCCGCCGCGCCGTGGAATCGACAGTTCCATTCGCTCGTCGCGCCGGGCTTCAAGAATCATGCGAAGGCCGAGAAAGCAAAGATACGCCGCGCCAAAATACTTCACGGTAGCAAAGGCCACTGCGGACTTGGCGAGGATGATGGAGATTCCGGCAGCTGCGGCGAAGACATGCACCATGCCACCGAAGAACGTGCCGAGGGCGGATAGAAGTCCTTCCCGGCGTCCGCCAGCAAGAGAACGTGCGAGAACGTAGAGCATCCCAGGTCCGGGCGCGATCGCGAGCAAGAGCGCGGCGGTCAGAAATACAAAGAAACGGGCGGAATCAATCATGGTTTCGCGATTGTAGCGCAGACTGGAGTTCGACCAGCGATTCCACGCGCGGAACTCCTTTGTCTTTGTAGGCGCCGGAAACGTCCATCAACACAGCGTGCATGCCCGCGCCGGTAGCGCCGAGATAATCGACCGAATAGACATCGCCTAGGTACAGGCTCTCTTGCGGCTTGGCATTCATGGACGCAAGCGCCTGGCGGAAGATTTCGGGATGAGGCTTTTCATAGCCGACCAGGCCGGAGTCGGTGATCGTGCGGAAGCAATCGGCGATGTTGCAGCGTTTCAGGACGTCCTCGATGCGGCCGTCGGCGTTGGAGATTACAGCAATGCGGTAGCGCGCGCCGATCTTCTGCAACTCCTCACGAGTGCCAGGACGAATCTGGTCCCAGTTGGCGGAATCGCGAATGCCGGTGACAAGCTGGTCGCGGACAGCGTGGTCATGGAGGCGAATTTCCTTCATGAACTGCGTGTAGAACATCATCCAGAAGCTGTGATCGTGGCTGTCTTTCATCATCAGGGCATCGAACTCGTTTTTCGTCCGGCGTTCGAGGTCGCGCAGATGTTCGGGATCGGGCTTCAGGCCGCGCTCGGTCAGTGGGGCGTGGATGCGCTCACGGTTGGGGAAGAGAAGAGTATTGCCGACGTCGAAAAAGATGAAATTAATGTTGGAGACCATTTCTATTCCTGAGATGCTGCAGCCAAGGAGTGGATTTCCCGCACGTTCCGGGCTTTGTTTGCCAACGGCTCGGGATAATGGCTGAAGAGGGCTAGGGTTCCAGAGTTAGCCGGTCCGTCGTCTCGCCTTCGACAGCCTTCCTTGAATAGAGTAACGGAAAATAGCGGCCGGCGTCCCACAGCGGCAGGAGATCGGAGTAGTGCGGGCTGCCAGGTTGTCCACTCTGGCCGGGCGTATTGATCACGCGAGATCGGTCCCAATCATTGAGGTCGATAATCTGGCGGTAACTGGAGCCGGAGAACTGCTCCCAGGAATCGCCCATGCCGGTGGCATTTACGGTGTACTCGTCGCCGGGGCGGGGAAGCGGGCCGAGGTCGAGCACGTCCTTGGCTCCGAGTCGCTGATCGAGGGCGTGGCGGAAGTTCACGACGTGGATCTTGCCCCATTGCCATTCTTTTGGGTCGGGTCCGAGCAGCTTAGTCAGCTCCGCGCGCGCGGACTTCAAAGATTCAGGCAGGAGTTGGTTGCGCGCGGCGATCGGGTCGGCTACGAAAAGGCCGAGCGTATCGGCAGAAGTCGCCTCCTTGTGGGAAGCCGACGCGTCAACACTCTTCAACATCTTGAGGATGGCATCGGGCGGAAGATCCTCAAAGTGCCCGGTCAGCGATTGATGCGAACCAGGTCCGTTCTTCGAAAACCGTTCGGCCAACGCTTTGCGGATCTGCTCGAACCAGACTTCGTACAGGGCCGCGTCGCCAGACTTGCGCTCGAGTTCGCCGTCCCAGTCGAAAAATGCCCGGAGCGAAGGGTTGTCTTTGAGCGGCGTCGTCTTGAGCAGCTTTTGAAATTCGATCGCGGGCAGGGAAGTGATGTCGTTCTGCAGAAACTGCATATCGGGGAGCGTGAGCTTGTGCGTGTGCTTCTTCGCGTCCGCGAAGACCGAGCGGATGCGTGTAATGCGATACGGGGAGGCCCACTCGAATCCGACATTGAAGGGATAATTCTCCGGGATCATCTTGTGATTGGCCGTCGCAATGAAGCCTTCTTTCGGATTGAAGAAGTGGGGCAACTTGGCGGAAGGCACGAAGCCTGTCCATTCGTAGCCTGCTACCCCGGGAACAGGGAGAAGGCCGGTCCACTTGCGGATCGGGGCGAGGCCGGCGGAATGCTCGCCGATATTTCCGGCAGTGTCGGCATAGACGAGATTCTCTGACGGGACCTTCCAACGCGCCACGGCGGCCTCGAACTGGTCCCAGTTCTGAGCACGGTCGATGGCAAGCGAACCAAGATAGCCGGCGGTGCCCGGCTCGTTTCCAACCCAGCGCAGCGCGAGAGCGTGCTTACCGTCTTCCCAGAGGACGGGACCGTGGCGGGTGAATTTCAGCGGCACTTCTCCACTGTTGCATTCGCTCTTGACTTCGACGACATCGTTTTGGAGCTGTGCGATACAGGGCGATCCTCTCCACCGGAAACGCTCGAACTTCACATCCATGCGCTGCCAACCCGATTCTGTCTTGTATTCGAGCGGGTTCGCGGGATTTAGTTCTTCGAGGTACAGATCCTGCTGATCGAGGCCGAAGATGGTGAATCCCCAGGCAATGTGTTCGTTGTGGCCGAGGGCAACTCCGGGTAAGCCGGGTTCGCCCGCGCCAGCGACATTCCATCCCGGGGCTACCAGATGAACCATGTAGCGCAGCGAGGGCAGGCCGATGACACGGTGGGGATCGTTGGCAAGCAGCGGCTTGCCGCTGTAAGTCAAAGCACCGGAGATGGTCCAGTTATTGCTTCCTTCCGAAGCGCGCGCGGGAAAGCCGATGCGGTAGTCGCTGCCGATGAGGTCTTTGAGCAGGGAAGGCGATAGTCCGGCGAAATCTGTGCCGGGTGCTGGATCGAGCGCCACAGGCGGATCGAAATCGAATAGCGCCGCAGCCGTTTCGGGTCCCATCAGCGCGACAGCCTGAGCATGGTCGAGTTCACTGCGGGCATTGCCCGTCATGGAAAACGCCGCCATGCGATTCAGGCAGTCCTCGGGATGCCATGCGTCAGGGGCGAAACCCGCGAGTTGAAATTCCACCGGCAGACCCGGGCCACCCGGTGAAGTCAGGTAGGCGATATAGGCATTGATGCCGTCCGTGAACGCAGTGAGGATCGCTTCGGTATCGGGCGAGTAGCTGTCGTATTCCGCTTTCATGTCGCCGCGGTAGCGCAGCAGCCGGGCATTGACGTCGCGAGCGAGGGCTGAGCGGCCGAGAATTTCTGCAAGGCGTCCCTGGCCGGCGCGCTTCCAGAGTTCCATCTGGAAGAGGCGGTCCTGGGCGGCGACAAAACCTTCCGCGAAGAACAGATCGTGCTGGTTCAGGGCGTAGATGTGCGCCACACCCCAGCGATCACGAAGAACCTCGACGGGCTGCTGGAGTCCCTGGACCTGCAATTTTCCGGAGATGACAGCGAGCGCCCGATGCGCAGCGGAGTCCAGAGCCTGAACCGGGGACGGTTGGGCGACGAGGAACGCTGGAATCAGAAAATACAGGATCAGAAGAGCGCGTTTCATCGGGGCCATTGTAACTGGCCGCCTCGACGCGTGAGTTGGCCCCCTGAGCAGGTGCCATCACCCAGGCGTTGAGGACGCCTGGGCGATCGCAGCATGTGGCGGTCTACGCCGCCGTCGTGGATGCGATGTGTGCCGGCGTCAACTTGGCGTCGGCTGTTTGTGATCCGGGGAAGAAGAGCCACGTCAGAACGAAAGCGTAGGCAAAGGAATCGAAAGTGATCTCTACGCTGTGGAGGACGCGCATGATCGCCGGCATCCAGTAAGCTTGCGACAATCCGTAGAGTCCGACCATTCCCGTGTGAGCGAGGCCCAGAGCAAAGAGAAGGCGCCATCGTGAACCGGTCCAAAGACGGATGACCGGAAGCGAGCAGCCCAAGAAAAGCAGGCTGCGGAGCGCCTGCGTGCGCAGGATGACGTCCATGGATGGAAGCGTCAGTCCCATGGCTCCGCTTTTGTAATACTCGATCACGAATGGGCCTACACACATTCCGAAGAGGAGGTAGATGATGGGGAAGGCGATCCAGGCAATGGCGATCCTCCAAGCCCAGGACAAAGGGCTTTTCTGAGGCCAGGAGGGCAAAGGGTGCTGGTTGCCGAAAAACCAGGCAAGGGCTAGCGCACCCACTGCAAAAACGATGAAGAAGTGCGCAATGATAAACGCCTCGCCGCCCATCGTACTGAAGATTGCCAACTCGATCGCCGAATTGACGGCATTGGCAACAAACAGCAACCCGCCGAGGGCCAGGTAGCGGGTGGTGAAGCGCCCTCCGAGTCCTGTGGCCAATGGCACCATACAGATTGTCAGGACCAGACTGCCCACGAATGACCAGGCAAAGGAGAGACCTGGCGTCATTCCGGCCGGCATCGCGGGGGGCTTAAGGTGCAGGGCCGGGAGAAGTGCCCCGCCCACTACGGTTCCCAGGATAAGAGCAAACGCACATAGAAGAATCTTTCCGACAGCTTTCATGACAACACCTCCGCAAACTCTTTTCGGACGTGGCGGACCCACTGCAATTCGTTCTGGTAGGAATCCACCCCGTGTTTGAATGCCATGTAACCAGTCGTCGAACGATGTTGCGGGTCGAAGTCCTTTTCGAATTGCCGCAACTCGTGGACGTAGCCGGCCAAGTCCTGCTCGAATTCTTCAAGAAATCGTAGCGAATCGGGCCTATCCACGTTGCCGTCGAGGAAGGCGAAGCGCAGCACCAATTCGTCGAGGCGCCAGATGACATCGTCGCGCGTGACCGGTTGCCGAAGCCAAGCAACGAGTGCGCGAGCGCCGGCCGAGGTCACGATGAATTCCTGGCGCCGACGTCGGCTGCCGTTCTCCGCCGCGGCGCTCACCCACTGGCGCACCTGGAGGCGGCGCAGAGCGGGGTAGATCGAGCCCGGACTGTCGCTGAAGTGGCGCAAGGGAGTACTGGCAAACGCCTTTCGCAGATCGTATCCGGACTGAGGCTTTTGCCGGAGCAAACCAAGCAGTGCATATTCGAGCGAAGAGCGTTTCATAGTACGCGACGTACTATAGTACGTTACGTACTATAAATCAAGAGGGTTTTGTGACCAAATCTTCAGGCTGCCCTTCCGGCTGGTTCAAGGAAGGTCACGAACTGCTGACTTGATAGAGGAAAACACGGTAATATCCATTTTTCGCATGCGAATTCTCCGGCCCTTACTGACTCTGCCACGCAGTTCCTGCTCTTTCCTGCTCGTTGGCCTTGGACAAGCGCACACCTGGGTTGAAGGGTATGGGCGAGCGTTCCGCACACTGGTAGTGGCCGTGCTGCCGGCAGTGTTCATCCTGCGCACGACCCGGGAGGAGATCTACAACATCCTCTGGGGGCTGGTATTTGCCTTCGCTACGTTGAATATTCTCAGTCTGGGAGCGCGGCATTTCGAGTCAGATCGAAAGGGTCTCACGTTTGGCGAAATCCTGGCGATCATGGTCGTGGTGGTCTCGCTCGTGCTTCTGGGATGGGAGATGCTTTACCTGTTCCACGTGTTCCCGATCCGCCTGACGCCGCACTAGGCCGGATTGCGGTATGATTCGCCTGTGGCGAAGAAACCGTCCAGTTTCGAAGTGACCTGCCCCTGCTGCAGTGCGGTGCTGAAGATCGACACCGCAACACAAGGCGTGATCTCGCACGTGGCCCCCGTCAAGCCGAAAACCTTCAACGACATGGAGGAAGCTGCCCGTGCCATGCGCGAGCAGGACGGCCGGCGCGAATCGATCTTCCGCCAGTCGGTTGACGCACAGAAACACGCGTCGGAACTGCTGGAGAAGAAGTTTCAAGAAGCGCTGAAGAAAGCGAAAGAAACTCCGGATACGGGGAAGCCGATTCGGGATTTTGATTTGGACTAGTCAGCGGGTGATCTCAATCCATTGACGCGATGATCCGATCACCCGATCTACCGCACGCTGATTCCATTTCCACGGTTGCTGCTGCGCGGAAGACTCATTTACCCTGACTGTTCATGCCGACCACAGGCGAGCGGTTCGAGCGGGCGGTTGAGATCATGGCGCGGCTGCGGGCTCCCGGAGGGTGTCCGTGGGACCGCGAGCAAACCTTCGACACGATCAAGCCCTACACCCTCGAAGAGACCTACGAAGTTCTGGAAGCCATCGATGACCGAGACTGGCATGAGCTGACCGGAGAACTCGGGGACCTTCTGTTGCAGGTGCTGTTCTACTCGCAGATGGCGGCTGAAGAGAAGCACTTCTCCATCGACGACGTGCTCGACCGGCTGGCGAACAAGTTGGTGGATAGGCATCCACACGTGTTTGGAGAGGTGAAGGCCGACACGCCTGCGGAAGTGCTCCGCAACTGGGAAGCGCTGAAGGCGGAAGAGAAGAAGAAACGCCTGGAGGCAGGCGGCGGGAAAAAGGCGGAGCGAACATCTGGGCAGGGTGAGGATGCGCAGTCGGTGCTGGCGGGAGTTTCGTCCCGCATGCCCGCATTGCTCGAAGCGCACAAACTCAGCTCACGCGCGGCGCATGTCGGCTTCGACTGGCCGGAAATTGCGGGACTCTTTGACAAGCTCTCTGAGGAAACGCAGGAACTTCAAGCCGAGCTAAAAGACGTTCCTTTAAAGGGCGGATCCGTTGGCCGAGGCGTTGCCGGATCGGGAAAGCCGCAGGTTCCGTCAGAGTCGCGCGAGAGGCTCGAAGATGAAGTTGGTGATTTGTTCTTTGTGCTGGTCAATCTCGCACGCTACTTGTCGCTTGATCCGGAGTCGGCGCTGAAGAAGACGAACCGCAAGTTCAAGCGCCGTTTTCAGTGGATGGAAGAGCGCTTGCGCGCGAGCGGGCGTACCCCGGGGCAAGCGTCGATGGATGAACTCGAACAACTATGGCAACAGGCGAAGCAAGAGGAAAAACGGGAAGCAGAGAAATAGAGATCCGGAAATGCGAAGCGCTGCCCGAGATGCAGGCGGCGTTCGCGTTGCAGAAGGAGGTCTGGAAATTCTCCGATGCGGAACTGGTGCCGGTGCGGATTTTCGTGCTCGCGAACAAGATTGGCGGGCACGTCATTGGGGCGTTTGAGGGCCCGGAAATGGTGGGCTTTGCGCTGGCGATTCCGGGCATGCGAAACGGCCATTCGTACATCCACTCCCACATGCTTGCGGTCCGGCAGCAAAACCGGAACGCGGGCCTGGGACGGCGCCTCAAGCTGTTCCAGCGCGAGGTCGCGATCGCGCACGGCTTCGAACTGATGGAGTGGACTTTCGATCCGCTGGAGATCAAGAACGCATATCTGAATATCGAGAAGCTGGGGGCCATCGCACGGCGGTATAACGTCAACCAGTACGGGATTACGACTTCGCCCTTGCAGGGAGGATTGCCGTCCGATCGGCTGGTTGCGGAGTGGTGGCTGAAATCGCGGCGAGTGGAAAGGGTGCTGGGCGGCGGGCGGCTGCCGAAGGGAAACTCACACGTCCGGATTCCGATTCCGGCTGAAATCTACGAGTGGAAGGCGGCAGACGCGACTCGCCAGCTTGCCTTGGAAGTGCAGGAAAGAAATCGCGCGGAATTCACGAAAACGTTTGCGCAGGGTCTGTCCGTCGTGGGATACGAACGGGACAGTCACGGGAATGGAGCATTCGTGCTCGCCCTCTGGGATGAACCCTGGAGATACTGACCGGGAACCACGGAAGGCGGCTGCTGTCATGCGGGTGTTGCCAGTCGCTCTTACACCTCATATACTTGCCGGTTTTGATTGCGCCACGCGAAACCATCCTGACTAGCTTAACTGTCACTCATGAAAATCGAATCCGTAACGCTGCGTGAAATTCACATGCCGCTCGTGCATTTTTTTGAAACGAGCTTTGGGCGGATCTTCAGCCGGCGCATTCTGCTGATCAGCGTCGATGCGGAGGGGGTGCGCGGCTGGGGAGAGTGCGTCGCCTCGGAAGATCCGTTCTACAGTTCGGAATGGATTGAGACGGCGTGGCCCACCCTCAAGCATTACCTGGTTCCTGCATTGCTTGAGAACGACGTACCATCAGGGCGCGAGTGTCCGGCGCTGTTTGCGAGGGTCCGTGGGCATCGCATGGCCAAGGCGGGTTTGGAAAACGCGGTGTGGGATCTCGATGCGCGCCAGAAACAACAGCCGTTATGGAAACTCCTGGGAGGAAGCCGGCGCGAGATCGCCTGCGGAGTGTCCATCGGCATCCAGGACTCGCATGAGGAACTGCTGGCAAAGATCGCGATCGAACTGGCGGCCGGCTACCGGCGCATCAAGGTAAAAGTAAAGCCGGGCTGGGACCTGAATGTCCTGGAGAAGGTTCGCGCGCGCTGGTCCGACATCGTGTTGAGCGTAGACGCGAACTCCGCTTACACGCTCGATGAAACGGAGCATTTGCGCAAATTCGACGCCTTTAACCTGCTCATGATCGAGCAGCCGCTGTGGAATGATGACATCTATCTGCACGCGCGTTTGCAGAAACAGCTGCGCACCGCCTTGTGCCTGGACGAATCGATCCGTCAGGCGCGCGACGCCAACTTTGCCCTCGAAACCCAGGCTTGTCGCATCGTCAATATCAAGGTTGGGCGCGTCGGCGGGTTCACGGAAGCGAAGAAAGTGCATGATGTGGCCCAGAAGCACAATGTCCCGGTCTGGTGCGGAGGCATGTTGGAGTCTGGCGTGGGCCGCATCCAGAACGTTGCATTGTCGACCCTGGAGAACTTTCGGTTACCCGGAGATGTATCGGCGTCGAAGCGCTATTGGAAGGAGGACATCATCGAGCCCGAAGTGAATGTCGACTCCTCGGGGATGATTGCTGTGAGTGAGGCTCCCGGGATGGGCTACCACATCCGCGAGGACCTGATACAGAAACTCACGGTGCGGGAAGAGACGCTGTTCGCGGGGAAGAAGTAGCGGACGAGCGGTGCAGCGCGCGGGTCTGCATGTGCTCCTCGGCGACGACTGGCTCTTCCTTCTTCAACATTTCCACCGCTTCGGCGAAGGTCAGGTCCGAGCGGACCAGCCTGATGTGCGTAAAGACCTCGGTGCTCTCGATCGATAGATTCTTCACGAGGAGGATCTTTCCGGTGAATTTCAACTGCATCCGCGAGAGGTACCAGTACGGATCGCGGACATCTTCCTGCTGTACGAGGAAGTGACCGCCGCGATCGAGGTGTCCGAGAATTCCCCACCCGAAACTAACCTCCTTGAAGAGCGTGCCGTCGATCGACGCCAGGCGCTTGCGGACGGGGTCGATCAGCACGACGCCGTCCATCGCAGTCAGCACCTGCTCGACGCGGGATGGCGGATCGTAGTCCGGGTTGGGGTGGAACTTCAACAGAGTAAGCATGTCACCCAGTTTGCCTATGCCTGGAGACGCAGGCTGCTCGCCGGCGTATTCAAACAGGAACGCGTCGGGAATCGCGCGGACAATGCGCAGGGTGCGATCGGCATCGTCCTGCTCCTGCTTGTGTTTCTTCCGGAGTTCCTCCGGATTTCGGATGAAGCGATCGATCCGCGCTTCTTCGGCGCGGCGCTGGTCGGGAGTGAGGGCCTTGCCGTCGTAGGCCACGGTCATGCCGGCGGTGGCTTCTTTGGCTTCGATATAGACTCTAGTGACCGAACCCCTGGGCGTGGTCTTCGTACTGCGAAACATGAAGTGCGTCGAGTCGTCTTTCGAGGCCTTGATCTCGTTGTCTACAGCGATACGTACGAGTTCGGAGGGCTGGAGACGGGAATCAAGCGGGTTTTGGCCAAGAGCCGCGGCCAGCATGAACCACGCACAGGATGCGGCCTGCCAAAATCGCATAGAGAAATAGGCCATCCTTCAGGCTAAGACGATGGTAGCAGACAGGGGGTTGGATGCCGGGGGGAAACAGGACCAGCCATGTCGCGCTGAAAGTGCCGGCTGGCCGCTGAATCGCGGAGGAAACTTAAGGCGATGATTTACAATCTGATTCTCCGCGGCAGAGCCGAAGCGCGCTGAGAGGGAGGCCATACAATGGACGCCCCGAAGACTGGAGAATACGCCCACATCGGGAAGTCGGTAGTGATTAAAGGAGAGTTGTCGGGCTCCGAGGACTTATATGTCGACGGGCAAGTCGACGGCAGTATTGAGTTGCGAAACAACAACCTGATGGTTGGTCCCAACGGAATTGTAAGAGCGAGCGTAAGCGCCAAGGGCGTGACTGTTCAGGGGAAGTTGGATGGCAAGATCAACGCTTCGGACCGGGTGGAATTCCGGAAATCGGCCATTGTGACAGGCGACGTCGTCGCACAGCGGATTGCGATCGAGGATGGTGCTTACTTTCAGGGCAAAGTGGACATTCAGAAAGAATCCGGCAAGGCATCCGCCTCTTAGGGCTGTGTGGAAGGCCGCGCCGGGCAGTGAGCAATGGCATCGGTTGCTGATAACGTGATGAGATTCTTTCGGGGCTCTTCCGAACGGGCTGCGGAACCGGCGGTTCCGCAGAAGCGCATGCGCCGTTCCAGCGGCATGGGGGAGATTTCGCGCCTGCTGAATTCGCAGGAAGGTCTCTGCGTGCTCGATCTCGGTTCCACCTCGGCCAACAATATCAACTTCCTTACCGAAAAAGGGCACAAGAATTACAGCGAAGATCTTCTGCGGGCATCGCTCGATCCCGACCTGCGGGTCAAGGACGAGGCCGGCAACGTTGTGGTTGACTGCAAGAAGTTCCTGGACGAGAACCTTACCTACCCGAACGGAGTATTCGACATCGTGCTGGTTTGGAACCTGCCGGACTACATGGAAGAAAATCTGGTTAAGCCGATGATTGACCGGCTCTGGTCAGTCCTGAAGCCCGGCGGCTTGCTGCTCGCGTTCTTCCACACCCGGGACGCCGGTCCGGATTCGCCTTGCTACCGTTTCCACATCACCGGCACCGACATGCTGGAGATGCAGGAAGTCCGCCTGAGCGACAAGCACAGCCCGCGCCTGCAGCGAGTGTTCAACAACCGCCATATCGAGAATCTGTTCCGCGATTTCGCCTCGATCAAGTTTTTCCTCGCCCGCGACGCCATCCGCGAAGTGCTGCTGGTTCGCTGACCCACTCTCATTCTGCTCGTTCTGACCCCGATGGGTGCGGGATCGCACTACAGCTGCGCCGCAGCAGACATTGTCGACAAAGTATCAGCCGCTCGCGAGCGGGTCAACGTGACCAGGTATTGCGCCAGCCTGGGGCTGAATTCGCAGGCCGCAAGAAAAGGTGTTCGCAGCGGGCGTGGAACGCTCAGCAGTTTCCGGAGAATGGACGAAGCCCGGTACACCGGGCGCAACGAACGCCGGTATGTGTGCGCGTAGGTTCTGAGTGAGGCTTGGAGTTCGCAATCTGCACGCAGGAACGCAGAAAGGCAACGGGCGGCCAGATGTCCGCCGCGCAAGGCCAGCGAGATGCCGTCGCCCACGAACGGATCGACGAATCCGGCAGCATCGCCGGCGTTGAGCATCGAGCCGCAAACGGGCAGAGGTTCGCGAAAGAAAATTGGGAAAGTCGAGAGAGCCGGGAACGCGGCTTCCCATCGGCAGCTGCGGGACTCGAGGACCGGGTGGCAGCGCAAGAGATCCCGCAAACTACCTGCGACTCCGGGACGGACCAGGCCACAGACGTTGAGCATGGTGGCGCTGTCCGAGGCGAGGACCGGCTGCACTCCGCAATAGCCACCGTTGAAGAAATAGAGTTCTGTTCCGGCTTCCATTTCGCCGTGACAGTGCGCCTTGATTCCCAGCCAGCGGGAACCGCTCGTCTGGTTCGCCTTGTCGGTGAGGTTCGACCATCGGCCGGATGCGTTGATCAACGCGCGCGCGGAATACTCTCCAACCGCAGTCGCAACGCGGAAGAGCTGGCTGCGTTCGATTTTGTGCACCGTTGCCTTGGCCAGCGCGGAGACGCCCGCGTCGACGGCCGCCTGCCAGAGTGCCAGGTCGAGGTCGTGACGCGAGATGCTGGCAGCAGCGGGCCGCACAGGGATGCGGAGGACGCGATCGTCGGCCAGCAAGCGTGTTTCGGCAATGGGCAGTGATCGTTCCAGGAGGTTACGCTCGGCGTCTCCCAGCAGCCAACTCAGAAGCTCGAGCGATTCCGCAGAGACGAACTCTCCGCAAACCTTGTGCCGAGGGAAGCGGTCGCGCTCCAGCAGGAGGACGCTCCATCCCTCGTGGGCCGCGGTGATCGCCGCGGCCGTCCCCGCTGGGCCGCCACCAACAACGATGAGATCGTAAGTCGGGTTCATGCTCGCTTCCACGCGATGACTCCCATGCGGAACAGGTAGTGACGGGAGATTTCGATCCGCGAGATTTCCAGCGGCTCGAGCAATGCGCACAACTCCGTGGGAGTGTAAGCCTGCCGCACCGAGGCGGGAGCGTCGTTGCGGGTGATGCGGCTGCGATAGAGGGGGAATCCGGAATATGCCAGGGCGAGATGCAGCGGATCGCGAACGAGATCGTTGATCAAGAACGCCACGCGGCTGACACGCATCGCCTCCCGCGCAAAACAATGAACATTGGCTGGTGCGAGGTGATGCACGAAGAGATTGCTGCTGACGATGTCGAACGAGCGATCGGCGAAAGGCAGAGCAAGAGCATCCGCGGCGACGGCTCGCCGGTTGCCATCGAGGTGAGTGCGAGCCCGGTCGAGCAGGGTGATCTTCAGTTCCCGATCAGGAGCCAGCCGGCGTCGAACTTGCGCTGGAACATAGCCGGAGCCTGCGCCGACCTCGAGCAGAGAAAGGGTATGGCCAGAAATTCCAGCGGCGGCGCGGCGAACGAGATCCTCGCTGGTCCCAACCCCGCCGCAGAACTGGTTGAACATCTGCAGGTCACGCAGGGAAGCGGCCACTTCCTCCGGAGTGCCGTCATCGGCGTCCAGAAGTTCGATGCTGGGACGGCGTTTCATGGAAAGAGCCGAATTACCCCGCAAACCGAGTGGAGATGATGATACAGGTTGGATGCCCGGTTAGAAGTCAAGAGTATGCAAAATGAGGAGCGATCTGAAGCCTGCGAAAAAGAATCCTTGTTAGAATTGTTTGTCAGGCATCGGTCCCGCGCGACGTTTTCCCGCCAACCCCGCCAGGTCCGGAAGGAAGCAACGGTAACGGGCTCTTGCGTGTGCAGTGGGTCGCCGGTGCCTGGCTTTTTTGCCGCGGACTTGCCTGATGACGCAGCGCCTCTACTATACCGATCCCGATCTCTGCGAATTTGACGCGACAGTCGCCGATACGGCGGTGCGGGATCAGGACCGGCCTCATGTCGTTCTCGATCGTACTGCTTTTTATCCCACGAGCGGTGGGCAGGTCCACGATACCGGTTGGCTGGCGGCCGGTGACGGCGATCGCGCCCGCATTACCGAAGTTGCCGAGACTGAAGACGGCCGCGTTGTTCACTATCTGGAAGCGCCCGTGAAGCTGGGGGCAGGCACGACGGTGCACGGGAGCATCGACCGCCAGCGCCGCCGCGATCACATGCAGCAACATTCCGGGCAGCACGTGTTGTCGGCGGCATTTGTCGAGCGATATCAGATGCCGACCTTATCCTTCCACATGGGCGACGAGTATTGCTCGATTGATCTGGCGGCGCCGTCGGTGAGCCCGGAACAAGTGGTGGGAGCGGAAAAGCGAGCCAACGAAATCGTGTTCGAGAACCGGCCGGTGAATATACGATTCGTATCGCGCGTTGAGGCGGAAAGTCTCGGCCTGCGTAAGCTTCCACCCGCCGATCGCGACGAGCTGCGCTTGATTGAGATCGCCGATCTTGATCTATCCGCGTGCGGCGGGACGCATGTCCATTCGACCGGGCAGATTGGTTCCATCCTGCTGCGCAAAACGGAAAAAGTGCGGCAGGGCGTGCGGGTCGAGTTTGTCTGCGGTGAGCGGGCGATCGGCAGGGCCCGCCGCGAGTACACCGCGCTCAGCGAGGCTGCCGGGTTATTTTCGGCGCAGTTGTGGGACATTCCCGCGCAGGTACGAAAGAACTTCGAAGACGCCAAACAGTTGCGGCGGCAAAGGGATGAGGCCCTGGAGCAACTTGCGGGAGCTTTGGCGACTGAGGCAGTGCAGCAGGCGCCGGAACGGAATGGCCGCAAGGTCGTCGTGCGCGTCTTTGCCGACCGTGACATCGCCTTCGCCAAATTGTTCGCACAGAAAGCAAGCCGGGCTGGAACGGCGGTGATCGCGCTTGCGGCCAGCACGGTGGATCCTGCCGGTTTGGTGTTTTCCCAGTCTCAAGGCGGACCGGCTGATATGGGGTCCCTGCTGAAAGAGGCATTGTCAGCCGTTGGCGGCCGGGGTGGCGGCAGTCATGATTTTGCCCAAGGCGGCGTTCCCAATGGCGTCGATGTCGCGCAGTTTTTACAGAAAGCAGCGGGTACAATCGGAGCCTGACGGGCACCCACGTGCCCTGAGCAATTCCTGATTCCATGGGACCGCAGCTCATACTCGTCAACCTCCTGATCAAGTTGGGCGTCGCGGCGGCGGTGTCGAGCGCGCTCGTGCGCTCGAAAGAATTCAAGAAACAACTGTTTCAGGAACGGCGAGAAACAAGGCAGAAAGTCTATTTGGCGCTGTGGATGGCGATCCCCATCGCGGTCGGTGTTTGGATTCGGTTCATCGCGAAGAGCTTTATTGCCGGCGATATTTCGCTCGAAACGACGCTGCTGCTGGGGATTCTGGGCGGAAGGTTGTCCGGCGGGCTTGGCGGCGCGCTGATCGCCTTGCCGGCTGCGCTGCACGGTGAATGGGCGGCGATGCCTTTCAACGTTCTCTGCGGTGTGCTCGCGGGACAACTGCGCCGCGTTGCGCCGGACCCGGAAGACATCTGGTTGTTTTCGCCCTTCATCGACCTCAGCCTGTATCGCTGGATCCGTCGCAATCTTCCCGTACCGCGGTTGTTTGACTGGCAGATCACCTTTCTGCTGACGATCGTCGGCCTGCGCTTTCTGCAGACGGAAATCACCCGCTTCCAGCCAGGAGCGATTTTCAGTCTGGAGAGTTCGAATTTGTGGGTGGAGGTCGCAATCTATCTCTCGGCGGTCATGGTAGTCGGCACCGAGCTGAAGATTTTCAACAGTGTCCGGATCCAGATGAAGCTGGAAGAGCAGGAGCGCCTGTTGTTGCAGGCGCGCATGGTCGCGCTACAAAACCAGATCAACCCGCACTTTCTCTTCAACACGCTGAATACAATCTCGTCGCTGGTGCGTTTCGATCCGGACACGGCGCGCGAGATGATCCTCAAGCTGGCGACGATCCTCCGGCGGCTGCTGAACAGCACCGACTCGTTTGTGCCGCTGCGCGAGGAAGTAGAGTTTATTGACAACTATCTGGACATCGAAGTGGTGCGCTTCGGGCGCGACAAATTGAAGGTGCTGAAGGAACTGGATCCCGCCTCTCTCGAAGTCATGGTCCCCAGCATGTTGCTGCAGCCACTGGTCGAGAACTGCATCAAGCATGGGCTTACACCCAAGGTTGAGGGAGGGAGCATCACGCTGCGCAGCCGACTGATCAAGTCGCGCCTGGTGATCGAGGTGGAGGATGACGGCGTCGGCATGGGTGCCGCACATTTGCTGGAAAAGCCGGACGGTTTCGGCGGCACCGGAATCGGAATGGCGAACGTCGCGGAGCGACTCAAGGTCCTCTATGGCGATAACGCGAGGATGATGGTAGAAAGCCGCGACGGTGTGGGAACCCAGATCCGCCTGCGATTGCCGGTCCTGCCCAACTCCGACGAGTTACTCGCGCCTACGACGCTCGCTCCAGCACCCGCCGGTAAAAGTCTTCATAGAGCGGAATGATTTTGCTGGTACAGAAGCGGGCCCGCGCCCCTTCGCGGGCGCTTTTCCCCATCGCGCGCAGGCGAGAGTCATCGGAGAGCAAGTCGATCGCATAACGAGCCATGGTCTCGACGTCGCCGACATCGGCCAGATAGCCGGTCACGCCGTGTTCCACGACTTCAGGGATGCCTCCGGCTCGGGTCGCGATGGGAACAACTTCACAGGCCATCGCTTCCAGAGCGGCCAGGCCGAACGATTCCAGTTCGCTGGGCAGGAGCATGACGTCGGAGATGGCCAACATCTCCTGCACCCGATCCTGCTTCCCGAGAAACAGCACGTGCTCGTGAATGCCTTTCTGCACAGCCAGCCACTCAGCCTGGGAGCGGTCGGGCCCATCGCCGATCAACAGCAACTTGGAAGGAACCTTCTTGCGGACGCGGTCAAAGATCTCGATTACGTCGAGAATGCGCTTCACCGGACGAAAGTTCGAGAGGTGGACAAGAACTCGCTCGTTGTCGGGAGCGTACTCGCGACGTTTTTCCTGCCATTCCGGTTTGCGCAGGTACTCGTCACAGTTGACGAAGTTCGGTATTACTTCGATGTGGTTCTTGATGTCGAATACCTTGATGGTCCGGGCGCGCAAGTATTGCGAGATCGCGGTGACGCCGTCGCTCTGCTCGATCGAGAAGCGTGTGATCGGCAAATAGGAACGATCGAGGCCGACGAGCGTGATGTCGGTACCGTGCAGCGTGGTCACAAACGGCAGCTTGCGCCGCGGCGGAGTCGCGGCCAGCATCTGTTTGGCCAGCATCGCGCTGACCGAATGTGGGATCGCGTAATGCACGTGCAGCAGATCGAGCTCGTAGAGCTGCGAGACTTCCGCCATCCGCGTGGCGAGCGCGAGATCGTAAGGAGGGTACTCAAACAGTGGATAGCGGGAGACCTCAACCTCGTGATAGTGAATGTTTGGTTCAGATTCGGTGAGACGGATGGGTTGGGAATAGGAGATGAAATGAACCTCGTGATGGCGACGGGCCAGTTCCAGGCCCAGTTCGGTCGCGACCACTCCGCTGCCGCCATAGGTGGGATAGCAAGTGATGCCGATTTTCATGCGATGCCGTCTTCGATTTGATTCCCGAGAGATAGTCGCGGATGCAGGCCGGGTGAGTCAAATGCCCTGAATGTCATGTTGAGGCAGCATGGGTGCTGCCCCCAAATGGCGCGCCATCTCCTAGACTACAATGAATGGTTGCAGCCCGGATGGCGAAACTGGCAGACGCACGGGACTTAAAATCCCGGGTCCTTAACCGGACGTGACGGTTCGATTCCGTCTCCGGGCACCATGAACTCCAGCCGTTCCTTCGCTTCCTTGTGCCTATCGATCAGCAGCATTCCCATTGAGCGCAGATTACATCGCTGAATGTTGGGAAATCCATGACCAGCCACGAATCCCGGTCTGCCGGGGACGGTCGATATTGGTGTAGGTTGAGTCGCCGGCGACGGCAGACTCTCTCGGGCATCACGGCCTGATAACATGAATACCGTGGTCCATCGCTCCAAGCTTCGGTTATCGGTGTGGGTACTGGTCGCGCTTGCGCTCACACTCTCGGCGTCGACGGAAGTCGGGGCCGCGGGTACGGGGCGAACCGACAGTGCAGAAGGGATCAGCTTCGCGCTCAGGCTCTTACGGGGCAGTCCTGCGCTGGAAATTTCCGCTCCGGACCACTCCGCACGGGCAAGTGTCAGATGCGGCGGCGTGCCGAAGATGTTTGCCGGAGTGAGCGGCTTTGTTACCGCTCCTTCAGACAAGTACGATCTGTGCTCCATCGCGCGCTCCTGCGCGAAGCCGGAATCCAGCTTATTGCGGCTCCAAGCCGGCCGCTCCCCTCCTCCAAGATCCATATTTGCCGCCTAGAAAAAAACGACAACGATTTACGAGCACGTGCCGAACTCGTGTCGGCTGGCTCCCTAGGAGAGGTGCAAAATGGATCTGGGAACTGTCATCGTATTGGTGCTGACTGCGGTTGCCGTGGCCTTTCTCGTATTCTTTGAAAGGAATTCACGCCGAAACGAGCCTAAACTCAAAGCTGAGGCAGCCGCCCGGGCTGGGGAAACTCCTCGGTCAAACCCTACACCGCAACAGCAGCCAAGCCGTCAGGTAACGCAGAAGTTGCCCTGAACGCGGCAGAAATTCGCGTCGTGTGGGGCTGAGACGCTGCAAGGGGAGCCTACCATGGAAGCCAACCCGATGTTCTTCCGGGATCTTGCCTACGTCTTCCTTGCAGCAATCGTTGGCGGGTTGCTGGCGTGGAAGGCGCGGCAACCCATCATCCTGGGATACGTCTTGGCCGGAGTGCTGATAGGGCCGTTCACACCTGGCCCAACGGTCACTCACGTCCATACGATCGAACTCTTTGCTGAGGTAGGCGTCATCCTCCTGATGTTCTCGGTTGGCCTGGAGTTCTCGATACGAGAACTCCTGCGCGTCAAATGGGTGGCCCTGGTTGGGGGCCCCTTGGGAATTCTGCTCTCCATGGGCGCCGGACTTCTGGCGGGGCGATTGCTGGGGTGGCCAACCGCTCAGGGCATCGTCGTTGGGAGTGTCATTTCTGTAGCCAGCACCATGGTGCTGACACGTCTCCTGCTCGATCGCGGGGAGCTGAATGCAGAACACGGCCGGGTGATGGTTGCCATCACCCTGGTGGAGGACCTGGCGGTCGTTGTTCTCATTGTGTTGCTGCCAAGCTTGGGGACTCTCGATGCCAGCCGGCTGCTATTGGTCGGACAGGCTTTGGGCAAAGCTGCCCTGATTCTGGTTCCGGCGCTCCTGGTCGCAGCCAAAATCATCCCGCCAATCCTGCGGATCGTGGCAAGAACGAGAAACGCCGAGCTTTTTTTCGGCGTTGTTTTGGCAATCTGCCTGGGAACAGCTGCGCTGACCCAAAGTGTCGGGTTGTCGCCAGCGCTTGGGGCTTTTGTGGCAGGGCTGATGATCAGTGAGTCAGCATACGCCCAGGAAGCGCTCGCGCATCTGTTTCCTCTCCGGGATTCTTTCGTTGCCTTGTTTTTTGTGACCATGGGATTGTTGGTCGACCCGAAGGCACTGGTATCGAATTTACCCCTCCTGGGGGCCATGATCGCACTGATTCTGGTCGGTAAATTCGTGATTTGGACCGCAGCCGTTCGGATCTTTGGTTACTCGATTTGGACCGCGATGGCGGTCGGGGTTGGGTTGACGCAGATCGGGGAGTTTTCTTTCATTCTGGTACAGGTCGCCCGCAACTCGGGCTTGGTTGGAGCAGACGTCTATAACGCTACTCTGGCAGCTTCCCTGGTGACGATTCTGGTGAACGCGGCACTCGTCCGCTATGTTCCGAATCTGATCGGGCAAATGCGTCTGGCTCGACACGTCTCATCGCATCCCAGCCGTGGTCCAGAGAAACTGCAAAACCACGTAGTACTCTGCGGGTTCGGGCGAGTCGGTGGGGAAGTGGGTACAGCCCTGGATACGTTTCGCATTCCTTACGTAGTCGTGGAGGCCGATCCTGACGTCGTGGAAACCTTGAGGAGTCGAGGCGTCTTTTGCCTCTTCGGAGATGCGAGCCACGAACGGCTACTGGAGGAGGCTCATATCCAAACTGCATCGCTCATCATCCTCACCTTGCCGGACGGAGACAAGAACCAGCGAATCATACGAAGGGTTCGTGGCCGCCGTCTCGCCGTTCCGATCCTGGCGCGCGCTCATTCCCGGACCGATCACGAGGCTCTGCTCGAAGCCGGAGCATCAGAGATCATCCAGCCCGAACTGGAAGCATCCGCGACCATGATCCAGCATGCGCTGGACTGTCTCAAGTTGCCCCCGGACGAAGCGTCGGACTATCTGGAGCGTTTCCGCGACGCTGTCGGAACGGCCCGGGGAGCAGTTTCGAGCACTCTGAAGGCCCTGCCCAATGTCTACGAGTTCAATGTGGACGGGCCTCCATTGGCGGATCGGTCTTTGCGGGAAGCCCGGATCCGCGAGCGTTTCGGGATCACCGTGGTGGCAGTGATAAGAAGTTCGGGAGAATTGGTATTGAATCCTGCGCCGGAGAGTGTAATCAGTTCCGGCGACAAGATTCGCGTGTTTGGACTGCCGGAACAAATCGAAAACCTTACGCCCGCCACGGGCCTGAAGAAGGTGGATTCATAGAGTTGCCGTGTTCCGACTGCGGATGTTCTGCGGAGATCGGACGCGGATCGCCAGGTGAAAGGAGCGCTGGACAAGTCTTTTCAGGTCAGGGCTTTGTTGCCAGGATGCGCATGTACTCCGTCAGAGTGACGAAGCGGTATCCCCGTGCTTTGAGATTTCGGATCAGTTCGGGCATGACTGCGGCTGTAGTGGACAATTCGTGGAAGGCAAGAATGTGCGTGTATATTCCGTGCTTTTCGCGCTGTTCCACCTGCTGCAGTACTGCATCGGCGAGAGAGGGCTTGGGGCATCCCGCTGGGTTTCTGCTGGTGCACAAGTAGTCCAGCGAGTTCACATCCCGCAGTGCAACGGGATTCTCCCGCGAGATGGTCAGCAGGCGATAGCCCTGCTGTTCGAGATCCCGGCGAGCACCATCAGAGATCGTCCAGTCTGGGGTACGAAGGTAGCGGGGTTGTATGCCGGTAACTGCCTTGATCGCCTCAGCGCCGCGATTCACGTCGCCGATGACCCACTGCTCTCCCCATTTTTTCTGGGCGTTGCGCAGTTCGATGTGGCTATAGGTGTGATCCTGCAACTCGTGCCCGCGCCGCACCAATTGCTCCGCTGCGGCGAGGCATGTGATGCCGACATTCTCCTCGTAACGCCGCTCCCCCCACGTTCCCGGCGTCAGCCGCCAGCCCACGACGAAGAACGTTGCCTTGACGCCCTCGGCGTCAAGCAAATTGACAAGGCCTGGACTGGAGTGAGTACCCTTGCTACCGAACAACACATAGGGCCGGGGTCCATCGTCAAACGTGAGGGCGATGACCTTGTCAGTGGGAAAGGCAGTCCCGGCATCCAGTAAGACAAGAGCAAAGAGGGCGGCGATTCTGCTGGAGCGCATTGTGTTGCCAACGGGCGATCTTCGCAATCGCTGCAACGATTATTGGAGGCGGTCATCCCGACGGCTAATTACCTTTGTCTATGTCCGTTGGATTGCAGGGGCAACCCGGATAAACAAAAGCCACATTTGGTTCGGAGGAAGGCCGTCCGAATGTCATGAATGTCGGGAATATTACGTCCACGTGCGCTGGAAAATGATCTTCACTTCAGGCAGCATACAAAGAGAATGATCACGATCCTGCTTCTGACCCTCTCCAACATCTTCATGACCTTTGCCTGGTACGGCCACCTGAAGTACCGCCAAACACCGTTGCCCAAGGTGATCGTCACGAGCTGGATGATTGCGCTGGCAGAGTACTGCTTTCAGGTTCCGGCCAACCGCATCGGCTCTTACGAGTTCAGTGCGGCACAGCTGAAAACGATCCAGGAAGTAATTACGCTGGTCGTGTTCTCCGTCTTCTCGGTGCTGTACCTTAAGGAACAGCTGCGCTGGAACTATCTGGTGGGCTTTGCCATGATGGTCGGCGCGGTCTTCGTGATCTTCAAGAAGTGGTGATGCGACATCAGGTTGGTAAGTCCTGTCGGGTGGGCACAGCTAAGGACCTTCGCTTCTAGCTGCACGCGTCATCAACTCCTCAATCGCGCTTTGCGGGGTCTTGCCCTCCTCGAGGATGGCGTACATTTGCGCCGTGATGGGCATCTCGATCCCTTTCTGGTGTGCCAGCCCAACGGCCGCCTTTGTAGTGAAGACCCCCTCGGCAACGGCGCCATGCATACCCGCGATGATGTCCGGCAGCTTACGGCCTCTGCCGAGTTCCACGCCAACTGTGCGATTTCGCGAGAGGTCGCCGGTGCAGGTAAGGACGAGGTCCCCGAGCCCGGCGAGGCCCGCCATGGTGTCGAGCCTTCCGCCACAGGCAATCGTCAGGCGAGCAACTTCAGCGAGTCCGCGCGTGATGAGGGCAGCCACGGAGTTGTGCCCAAGGCCGAGGCCGTCGCAGATTCCGGCAGCGATGGCGATGATGTTCTTCAGCGCTCCGCCCAACTCGACTCCGATCACGTCATCGTTCGTGTAAACACGAAAGCGCGAATCATTGAACGCCTGCTGTACGGTACGGGCCAGATCGCTGTCGGCAGAGGCGACGGTCACGGCCGTAGGGTCGCCTCGCGCAACTTCCTTCGCGAAGGAAGGACCACTGAGCGCGCCAATCCGCGGCGTGAATTTTCGGCTCCGCAGCACGTCGGCAATCACTTCCGTCATTCGGAGCAGGCTGCCGTCTTCCAGCCCCTTGGTGCAACTGACGAAAAGCATCTCGGGGCGGAGACTCGGCGCCATGCGCTCGAACAGTAAGCGGCAATGTTGCGAAGGCATCACGCTGACTACGATCTCAGCGTTGTCCAGTGTGCGGTGGAGATCGCTGGAAACTGTCAGTCCTTCGGGCAGCTTTAAGCCGGGCAGGAAACTCTCATTGACTCGGCGTTGCGCAATGCTTTCGCAGACCTCGGGCTCATTTGCCCAGAGTCGGACCGTGTGGGATCCCTTTCGTCCGAGGACAATCGACAGAGCTGTCCCCCAGGCGCCCGCGCCGATGATGGCAATCCGGCTCACGTCGGTTTCACTCCGAGTTTCGATTCGCGGCCCGAGATCATCCGCCCAATATTTGACCGGTGCTTCCAGACGATGAGCAGGGAAGCGGCCACGATGATAAAGAGCTGTCTCGTCTCAACGTAGTCGTGCAATCCCCAGGCCAGCAGGGGAAGGGAGACTGCGGCAACTACGGAGCCAAGAGACACGTAGCGCAATGCTGCGGCGACGACTAGAAAGATTCCCACCGCGCAGAGGACCGACTTGGGCACGATCAGGGCGAAGGATCCAAGTCCAGTCGCCACGCCTTTGCCACCGCGGAACTTCAGCCACACCGGGAACATGTGTCCAAGGACGGCACACAGCGCCGCGACGGTCATCATCCATTTCTGATGCGGTCCGGGGGAAAGGGCGCGAGCTAGCAGGACTGCCAACAGTCCTTTGACGGCATCGAGAATGAGAGTGACGACGCCAAGTGCGGGCGATTTGCGTGCGACGTTCGTGGCCCCGATGTTCCCGCTACCGCTTGTGCGTACGTCTTCCCCGCGAAGAATGCGGACCAGGAGATACCCGAACGGGATGGAGCCCAGAAGATAACCCGCGAGGGCGACGATCAGATCTGGTTTCATGAGTTCGGACATGAACATCTTATCGCGCTACGTCAGTGAGAAGTGCTCCAGCTTTGTGTACTTCGATCCCTTCGGTGAGAGCTGGCTCTGGTAGAGAAAGAACTCGCGGGCGGTCATTGTTCCAAAGTCGAGAGCGGTCATGGTGTCGAGCCGCTTCTGGAGAACAGAGAATGTCGTGTTCGGACCGTCGCCCTTGCGCCACTTCGGCGAGCCGGAACCGCCGCCTCCGCGGGCAAGAGTCAGGTGCGGACTGAAGGCGCGTTCTTCGCGTGGGATACCCAGCTCTGCCGTCGCGGCGTCGACCGTTGCCGCGAGTTTGACGAGTTCCGGACCAGCCTGGATGCCGATCCAGAACACGCGCGGGGAGCGCGGGGTAGGGAAGAAGCCGGTACCAGTGAAGCGGATTTCGATCGCGTTGGCCTTCACTCTTCTCAGACGATCCTTGATTGCATCGACCTGCTCAGGTTTCTGCTCGCCGATGAACTTGAGCGTGACGTGCAGGGACTCCGCCGTCACCCATCGCGCATCGGGCGCAAAGGGACAGACTCCGTCGAGAAATCGCGCGATCTTCTGGCGGATCTCCGTGTCAAGGTCGATGGCGACAAAGATACGCATGTTCTGTTCTACATCAACGCCCGCCGCACCATCTCCAGCGCTTGCTGTGTCGCAAACCAGCGAATGCGCTTACGATCGCCCGGGAAATTACGCTCGACAACTTGCGTGCCTTCGTCTCCGGCGAGCGCGATATACACCAGCCCCACAGGCTTCTGCTCGGTGCCGCCGGTTGGACCGGCCACTCC
>Ga0335082_10001030_pt1 | contig 29602 bp, 22 predicted proteins | sample Lox_Sample_41_FD_206718 | JGI IMG/M metagenome (GOLD analysis project Ga0335082, IMG submission 206718) | Soil microbial communities from Loxahatchee National Wildlife Refuge, Florida, United States - Lox_Sample_4.1 | ecosystem: Environmental > Terrestrial > Soil > Wetlands | place: USA... | reverse complement strand
GGGAGACGCGCTCGTCACGGTGCCGCACGGCGACGACGAGACGCTCGATCGCCTCGCGCGCCTCGGGTCCGTCGAGCGCGCCGCGCCGCGCGGCGCGACGGCGGTCATCCAGGAGCAGCTCTTCTCCGAGAGCACCGAGACGCGCCCGTCGGACCACGCGCTCACCGTGTTCTCGGCGCCCGGCGAGAACCGCGAATGCGTGGAGATTGCACGCATCGCCAAGAACGAAGCCGCGAAGGGGACGCGCTTCGATCGGATGGCCGTGCTCTTGCGCGCGCCGAGCCGGTACCGCGCGCACCTCGAGGAGGCGCTCCGTCGCGCGTCGATCCCGGCGCACTTCGCGCGGGGCACGGCGCGGCCGGACGCGTCGGGGCGCGCGCTCCTCGCGCTCCTCGCGTGCAAGCTCGAGTCGCTCTCGGCGACCCGCTTCGCCGAGTACCTCTCGCTCGGCGAGATCCCTCCGGCCGACCCGCTCGGCGCGCCGCCGCCGGCGAAGGACCGCGACACGCGCTGGGTGCCGCCGGACTCGGAGGTCGTCGCCGACGCCGTGATGCGCGCGTCGTACGAAGAGGAGGGCGGAGACGACGAGGGCGCGCCGCTCGCCGAGGACGCGCCGGTCGAGCACGGCACGCTTCGCGCGCCGCGGCTCTGGGAGCGTCTCTTGGTCGAGGCCGCGGTGATCGAAGACAGGACGCGCTGGGCGCGCCGGCTCGACGGGCTCGAAAACCAGCTGAAGGCGGACCTCGAGAACGCGAAGCGCTTCGCCGAAGAGCGCGTCGCGTCGATCGAGCGGTCCCTCGAAGCGCTCGGCACGCTCCGCGAGTTCGCGCTTCCGCTGCTCGACGAGATCGAGCGCCTCCCCGCGCGCGCGACGTGGGGCGAGTGGATCGAGTCGCTCTCGGCGCTCGCGAGCCGCGCGCTCCGAAAGCCGACGCGCGTGCAATCCGCGCTCGCCGAGCTCGAGCCGATGGCCGAGGTCGGTCCGGTCGATCTCCGCGAGGTGCGCCTCGTGCTCGAGCAGCGCCTCACCGACGTGATCGATCCGCCGAGCGGCTCGCGCTACGGCAAGCTCTTCGTCGCGACGCCGGACGAGGCGCGCGGCATGACGTTCGACGTCGTCTTCGTGCCCGGCCTCGCCGAGCGGATGTTTCCGCAGAAGGTCGTCGAGGATCCGATCCTGCCCGACGCCGCGCGTCGCGAGTCGCCGCTCCGCACGAACGATCAGCGCTCCGCCGCCGAGCGCCTCGCGCTTCGCCTCGCGGTCGGCGCGGCCGAGAGGCACGTCGTCGCGAGCTACCCGCGGCTCGACGTCGATCAAGCGCGCCCGCGCACGCCCTCGTTCTACGCGCTGGAGTTGATCCGCGCCGCCGAGGGCGTCTTGCCGGGGTTCGACGACCTCGCGCGCCGGTCTTCTTCGACCGCGAGCGTGCGCATCGGGTGGCCCGCGCCGACGGACGCGCGCGACGCGATCGACGACGCCGAGTACGACCTCGCGATCCTCGAGCGCGTGCTGCAGCGGCCCGCGCAGGAGACGGTGGGCGCCGCACGTTACTTGCTCACGTCGAACGCGCACCTCGGCCGCGCGCTCCGCTTTCGCGCCGAGCGGTGGAACACCCTCCACTGGTATCGCTCCGACGGGCTCGTCCACCCGAGCGCCGAGGCCCACGCCGCGCTCCGCCGCCACGATCTCGACGCGCGATCGTTTTCGCCCACCGCGCTCCAGAACTTCGCGTCGTGCCCGTATCGCTTCTTGCTGCAGGCCGTGCACCGACTCTCGCCGCGCGAAGAGCCCGCGCCGCTCGAAGACATCGATCCGCTCCAGCGCGGCTCGATGATGCATGAGGCGCAGTTCGAGACGCTCGTCCGGCTTCGCGACGACAAACTCTTGCCGGTCACGATGGCGAACCTCTCGGCCGCGCGCGCCGTCCTCGATCGCGCGACCGCGGAGGTCGCCGCGCGCTACGAGGACGACCTCAAGCCGGCGATCCCGCGCGTCTGGGAGGACGGCGTCGCGCGCATCCGCGCCGACCTCGCCGAGTGGCTGCGGCGCATGGCGGGCGAGGACGAGCGCGGCTGGACGCCCGCGCACTTCGAGCTCTCGTTCGGCCTCGCGCACGATCGCCGCGGGCAGCAAGACGCGCGCAGCGCGGAAAAACCGCTCGATCTCGATTGCGGAATCAAGCTTCGTGGATCGATCGACCTCGTCGAGCGGCGCGAGCGCGACGGCTGGCTCCGCGCGACGGATCACAAATCGGGCAAGGTGCGCGCCGACGACACGACCGTCATCGGCGGCGGCAAGACGCTCCAGCCGGTGCTCTACGCGCTCGCGCTCGAGAAGCTCTTCGGACCCGATGCCACGGTGTGGGGCGGGCGCCTCTACTACTGCACGTCCGCCGGCGACTACACGTCGGTGCCCATCCCGCTCGACGACAACGCGCGGCAAGAAGCCAAGCTCGTCGCCGAGACGATCCACGACGCGATCGACCGCGGGTTCTTGCCGGCGGCGCCCGCGAAGGGCGAGTGCACCTGGTGCGACTACGCGCGCATCTGCGGCCCGTACGAAGAGACGCGCGTCGCGAAGAAACCGGCGAAGGACATCGTTCCGCTCACGCGCCTCCGGGAGCGGCAATGAGCGAGCGCTTCGTGGATCAGGACGCGCGCGCTGCGATTCGCGGCGAGCTCGACGCGACGCTCGTCGTCGAAGCGGCGGCCGGCACGGGCAAGACGACCGAGCTCGTCGCGCGCGTGCTCGCGCTCCTCACGAGCGGCAAGTCGACGCTCGCCTCGATGGTGGCGGTGACCTTCACCGAAAAAGCGGCGGGCGAGATGAAGCTCCGCTTGCGCAGCGAGATCGAGCGCGCCCGGCGGGACGCGACGCGCGCGGGCGACGCGGCGGTCCTCGCGCGTCTCGATCGCGCGCTCGGCGAGCTCGAGATCTCGCACATCGGGACCATCCACGCCTTCTGCGCCGAGATCCTGCGCGAGCGTCCCGTCGAGGCGCGCGTCGACCCGCTCTTCATGGCCGCCGACGAAGGGACGCAAGAGCGGCTCTTCGACGAGGCGTTCGAGCGATTCTTCCAGCGCGAGCTCGAGACGCCGAGCGAGGCCGTGCGCCGCATGCTCCGCAAGCGCTACCGCGACCGCGAGTCGGGCGGGCCGCGCAACCTCCTGCGGCGCGCGGGCCTCCAGCTCGTCGAGCAGCGCGACTTCGACCACCCGTGGCGGCGCGACCCGTTCGACCGGCGCGCCGAGCTCGACGCGATCGTCGTGCGCATGCGCGAGCTCGCGAAGCTCTACGACGCCGCGCTCGACAAGACCGCGTGGCTCGCCCAGAACCTCGCCGACGTCAAACGCTTCGTCCACGAGCTCGATCGTCGCGAGCAGATCCAGAACGAGCGCGACTACGACGGTCTCGAAGAAGAGCTCCGCACGCTCTCCCGCGCGCGCACGTGGCGCTACTCGGGAGGACCCAGGCAATTCGCGAAGGGCATGACCAAGCAGGCCGTGCTCGACGAGCGCGACGCCGCGCGCGCGGACCTCGAGAGCGTCCTCTCGCGCGCCGAGGCCGACCTCGCCGCGTGCCTGCACCACGATCTCCAGGACCTCGTGCGCGAGTACGGCGCGGTGAAGCGCAAGCTCGGCAAGCTCGACTTCCTCGACTTGCTCCTCGAGACGCGCGACATGCTCGCGACGAACGCCAAGGCGCGCGGCGAGCTCCAGGCGCGCTTCTCGCACGTCCTCGTCGACGAGTTCCAGGACACCGATCCGCTCCAAGCCGAGATCCTCATGCTCCTCTGCGCCGACGATCCGTCCGCGCGGCGCGCGCTCGACGTGCGCGTCGTGCCGGGCAAGCTCTTCGTCGTCGGCGATCCGAAGCAGTCGATCTACCGATTCCGCCGCGCGGACGTGATGCTCTACGAGCGCGTGAAGCGGCAGCTCCTCGCCCAGGGCGCGCGCCTCCTCCACCTTCGCACGAGCTTCCGCGCGACGCCCGCGATCCAGAGCGCGATCAACGCGTCGTTCGCGCCGCGCATGCAAGGGAGCGAGGACGGGAGCCAGGCCGAGTACGTCGGGCTCGAGAAACACCGGGAAGACCCGGCGAATCAGCCGTCGGTCGTCGCGCTCCCGGTGCCGCGCCCGTACTCGGACAAGTCCGGCAAGGTCACGCAGTGGCAAGTGAGCGAGTCGCTGCCGGACGCGTGCGCGGCGTTCGTCGACTGGCTCGTGCGCGAGAGCAAGTGGACCGTCGAGGAGAAGGGCGCGCGCGTTCCGGTCGAGGCGCGCCACGTGTGCCTCCTCTTCCGGCGGTTCGTGAGCTTCGGCGACGACGTCACGCGCGCATACGTGCGCGCGCTCGAGCAGCGGCGCGTGCCCCACGTGCTCGTCGGCGGCCGCTCGTTCTACAAACGCGAAGAAGTCGTCGCGCTGAAGAACGCGCTCTCCGCGATCGAGTGGCCCGACGACGAGCTCTCGGTCTTCGCGACGCTCCGCGGCCCGCTCTTCGCGATCGCCGACGACGCGCTCCTCCTCTACCGCACGCGCCACCGCGCGCTCCGCCCGACGCACGTGCCGCCCGACCTCGACGAGCAGACGAAGCCCGTCGGCGAGGCGCTCGAGATTCTCCGCCGCCTCCACGTGCGGCGAAACCGGCGGCCGATCGCGGACTCGGTCGCCGAGCTGCTCGACGAGACGCGCGCGCACGCGGGCATCGCGATTTGGCCGACGGGCGAGCAGGCGCTCGCGAACCTGCTTCGCCTCCTCGACGAGGCGCGGCGCTTCGAGGCCGCGGGCGCGACGAGCTTCCGCGCGTTCGTGCGCCACCTCGACGAAGAAGAGGAGCGCGGCGCCGGCGCGGAGGCCCCCGTCGTGGAAGAGGGCACCGAGGGCGTGCGCATCATGACCGTGCACAAGGCGAAGGGGCTCGAGTTCCCCGTCGTCGTGCTCGTCGACCCGTCGTGCTCGCTCACGTCGAACAAGCCGTCGCGGTGGCTCGACCCGGACAAGAAGCTCTGGGCGACGACGCTCGAGGGCTGCACGCCGGTCGAGCTCCTCGAGCGCCGCGAGATCGTGTTGCGACACGACGAAGAAGAGGCCGTGCGTCTCACGTACGTCGCGGCGACGCGCGCGCGCGATCTCCTCGTCGTGCCGGTCGTGGGCGACGAGGCGATCGATCCGGCGTGGTGGCTCTCGCCGCTCTCCGCCGCGGTCTATCCGCGGCCCGAGGATTGGCGCGCGGCGCGCGAAGCGCCGGGCTGCCCGCCGTTTTCGGACGACTCGGTCCTCGAGCGCCCGTCGAAGACCGAGCGCGACAAGCGGAGCGCCGTGCGCCCGGGGTTGCACCTGCCGCAATCGGGGACGCACACCGTCGTCTGGTGGGACCCGCGCGCGCTCAAGCTCGGCGCCGCGCAAGACGCCGGCCTCCGGCAGCAGCGCATCCTCGCGGTGGACCCGGCGAGCGGCCGCGACGCCGAGAGCGAGCGCGAGCACGAGGCGTGGCAGACGCAGCGGCGCGACACTCTCGCGCGCGGCACGGAGCCGAGCCATCGCATCGAGATCGTCACCGAGCGGAGCAAGCGCGGCGGGCCGACGTCGATCCTACCGGTCGCGCTCCACCGCACCGACGCGAAGCGCGAGGGCCGTCCGCGCGGCAAGGCGTTCGGCGTGCTCGTCCACGCGGTGCTCGCCGAGGTCGCGCTCGACGCGCGCGACGACGCGGTCGCCGCGACGGCCTTCGTGCAAGCGCGCATGCTCGGCGCGAGCGAGTCCGACGCGAAGTACGCGACGGTCGCCGCGCTCGCCGCGCTCCGCCACCCGCTCGTGCGTGAAGCCGCCGCGGCCGAGCACCGCCGCGAGTCGCCCATCGTGCTGCGCGAGCCGGACGGTACGCTCGTCGAGGGCGTGCTCGACCTCGCGTTTCGCCGCGGGGACGGCTGGGTGGTGGTCGACTTCAAGACGGACCACGAGCTCGAGGAGTCGAAGGCGGCATACGAGGCGCAGGTTCGGCTCTACGCGCGCGCGGTTTCGGAGGCGACGGGGATGGGGGCGGAAGGGGCGCTGCTGTTGGTTTGACGCGTGCGCGTGAGCGTGGGCGTGGGCGTCCTGAGGGAAGAACTCTCCTACGCTGGCGTACACAGCGCCGGAGACATCACATCATGCGCTCTTCTCAACTTCTTGCGAGCGGCCTCGTTGCGTTCGTCGTCGCTTGTGCCGTGAATACTTCGTTCGGCGACCCGCTCTCGGACACCACGGCGCGCGCGCAAGGCACCGTGATCCTCGGCGCGACGCACTCGCCCGGGTCGAGCAACATCGTGCCGACCGTCGCGGTCTCGTTCGTGCCGGACACGAGCGCCACGCTCACGTCGTGCGGGCAGACGCAGGAGTCGACGTGCGTCATCACGCAAGCGCCCGACTGCAAGAACCTGCACTGCAAGACCGGCGAGACCTGCGGGTGGGACGACTCGTGCAACGCTTCGTGCAAGCCGGCATGCACGCTCTCGTGCAGCGACGGACAGATCTGCGCGATGGACTCGGGCGGCAACCAGAGCTGCGTCGCGTCGCAGACGTTCGACGCCGGGCCCATCGCGGTCTCGGGCACGAACATGCCCGTCTCGGTCTATCCGCCGTATGCGTGGAAGGCGACCGACGACGGCTCGCCGTTCTCGCCGGGCGCCCAGCTCCACGTCTACGCGTCGGGTCCCACGGGCGCGGGCTTCGCGTCGTTCGACATGAGCTTCACGGCGACGTCGCTCCTCGAAGCGAGCCCGTCGCTCGACAAGCTCGACCTCGGCGACGTGTTCGGCGACTCCGATCTCACCGTCGGCTGGGTCGAAGGGCACGACACGGTCTACGTGCTGCTCGGCGGCGCGGGCGCGACCGCGCGCTGCATGGCTGACGATCCGAGCGGCGCGTTCACGATTCCGCGCGACGTCATCTCCCAAGTCATCGGCAGCGCGGACACCCCGGCGCTCTCGCTCTCGATCCAGCGCATGCGGCTCGAGCGTCACCGCGACGCGAAGACGGTCGGCTCGCTGGACTCGCAGACCATCGACTCCGCCGCGTGGCTCGACCTCGCGACCACGTCGACCGAGACCATCCAGCTCCAGGCGTGCAGCTCGAGCGAGACCGCGTGCGGCGCGAAGTGCGTCGACACCGACACCGACGCGGACAACTGCGGCTCCTGCGGCAACTCGTGCAACGGCGGCGCCTGTTACAACGGTTCGTGCCAGAGCAGCGGCGGCGGATCGTGCAACTCGTGCGAGGCCAGCGCGAACACCGGCGCGTGCTCGTCGGAGTACGCGGCGTGCACCGGCTCGTGCAAGTCGCTCCTCTCGTGCGTGATGGCCTGCGCGGGCGACACGACGTGCGAGAGCAACTGCTACTCGGAGTATCCGAGCGGCGAGAGCGCGTTCCTTTCGTACTTCGGGTGCCTCTGTGGCAGCGCTTGCGGCTCCGAGTGCACCACGCAGTGCGGCGGCTGAACGTGCGCGGCGCGCGCAGCGCGCGCGGCGGCCGCATCGGCACGCGAGTCGCAACGCCGAAGGCATGCACAAGCTGACGCAGACGGACGCGCGCCATCTCAGCACGCTCCCACCGTCCGCCGAACCGATCGAAGAGCGTTCGGTCGCCGCGCTGTCGCGGAAGGCGCACGTCCTCGTCGCCGAGCTCGTCAGGGTCGGTCGAGTACGCGAGGCGGCGAGGCTGCGGAGTCGGCTCGCGCTGCTCCAGCGAACCGACCTGGCCCACGTCCAGGCCTACTACATGGAGACCCTCGAGGGCCTCGAGCGAGCGCTCCCCGTGCTCGCGGGCGAGCCCGAGCTCGACGACGACGGCGACCGATTCCTCGTGCAGATTGGACCGGCGCCGAGCCACGTCGACGGCGCCGTCGACGAGAGCCGCAGCCGCGCGTTTCGCTGGGTCGCCGAGACGATCGCCCTCTACAGGCCGCTCGTCGGGTGAAGCGCACGCGGTGCGCTCGAGCGAACGAGATGCGAGCAGGCTCCGCGCGGACGAGCACATCGCGCCGGAACCGAGGCGCGAACGAAGTTTGCTTTGGCTGGCTTCGTGCTGTTCGGGCCGGCTGTTTCTTACGAGAGCCTCGTCTTGTGCGACGACGTGCGCGACCTCGCCTCCATCGAGCTCCCTGACGAGCTCCGCCGGGCCACGCCCAAGCGGCGCATCGAGTTTCTCGCGGGACGGCGCTGCGCGGCGCGGGCGCTCGCCAGGCTCGGGTGCGCGAGCCGCGCGCCCATTCCGATCGGCGCTCGGGGGGCACCAGATTGGCCGGCGGGGTTCGTCGGCGCCATCACGCACGGCCACGGCTTCGCGGCGGCTGCCGTCGCGCGCGCGATCGACGCGGGCGGCGTCGGCCTCGACTCGGAGCGCATGATTGACGCGAAGACGGCGGCCGACGTGTCCTCGCAGATCGCGACCGACGACGAGCTCGCGGCGCTCACGCGCGACCTCGACGAGACGACCGCGCTCACCGTGGTCTTCTCCGCGAAGGAGAGCCTCTTCAAGTGTCTCTCCGCGAGCGTCGGACGCTATTTCGACTTCCTCGACGCCCGCGTCTCCCGCATCGACCGCCGCGCGCACACGTTCGACGTCGAGCTCCGCGCCCGGCTCGGCGACTTCGAACGCGGCACGCGCCTCCGCGGCCGCTTCTCTCACGAAGGGAATTTCGTGCACACGGGCATCACCATCGCCCCGCGCGCGACCAGCTCACCATGATCGCCAGCCAGGACCTCTACGACCTCCTCACGCAACGGTTCTCGGCGGACGCGGCGAAGACCGCGCTCGTCTTCCGCGGACAATCACTGACGTACGGCGACCTCGAGCGGCGCGTCGAGTCGCTCTCGCGCGCGCTCGCGGCGGAGGCTGGCTCGCTCGTCGGCATCTGCTTGCCGCGCTCGAGCGACATGGTCGCTTCGATGCTGGCCGTCCTCCGGAGCGGAGCCGCCTACGTGCCGCTCGATCCGGCGCAGCCGCTCGAGCGCCTGCGCTACGAGGTCGAGCACTCGAAGATGGGCCGCGTCCTCACGACGCGCGCGCGCGCTCCGCTCTTCGACGGCGCGGGCGTGGCGCTGACGGCGATCGACGGCGAGCTGCGCGGCGACGCGCGAGAGCGCGCTGCGGTCGCCCCCGACGCGCCCGCCTACGTCATCTACACGTCGGGCTCGACCGGCAAACCGAAAGGCGTCGTCGTGCCGCGCGGCGCCATGAGCAACTTCGCGACGAGCATGCTGCGGCGCCCGGGCATCTCGCCGTCGGACGTGCTCTGCGCCGTCACGACGCCGTCGTTCGACATCGCCGTGCTCGAGCTCCTCGTGCCGCTCGCCGCCGGCGCGAAGATCGTCATCGCGACCGACGAAGAAGCGCGCGACCCGCGTCTCCTCGCGGACCTCTTGCGCGAGCACCGCGCGACGATCCTCCAGGCGACGCCGGTCACGTGGCAGATGCTCTTCGCCGTCGAGTGGCCCGGCGACCCGTCGCTCACGGCGCTGTGCGGCGGAGAGGAGCTCACGCCGACGCTCGCGAAAAAGCTCGTGCCGCGCGTGCGCGAGCTGTGGAACATGTACGGCCCCACCGAGACCACGGTCTGGTCGACGTGCGAGAAGATCACCGACCCGGACACGCCCATCTCGGTCGGAGGCCCCATCGACGAGACGACGATTCAGGTCCTCGACGACGCGCTCCAGCCGGTCCCGCCCGGAGAGGTGGGGCGGCTCTTCATCGGCGGCGCGGGCGTCGCCCTCGGTTACTTGCACGACGCCGAGCTCACCGCGCGCCGGTTCGTCTCCGACGCGGCTCGCGGTCGCATCTACGACACCGGCGACCTCGCTCGCCTCGACGCGTCGGGAAAGCTCTTCGTCCTCGGGCGGAGCGACTTCCAGGTGAAGCTGCGCGGCTTCCGCATCGAGCTGGGCGAGATCGAAGCGCGCCTCTCGGAGCTGCCGGCGGTCGAGCAAGCGATCTGCATGCTCCGACGCGACGATCCCGCGAACCCCGAGCTCGTCGTCTACTACACGCTCACGAGCGAGGCCGACCCGGCCGCGCTCCGCGCGCACTGCGTGGCCACGTTGCCGCCGCACATGGTGCCGTCGCAGCTCGTTCGACTCGACGCGTTCCCGCGCACGTTCAACGGCAAGGTGGACCGCGCGGCGCTCCCTCGCCCCGCCGCGCGGCCCGTCGTCACGACGATGCCGCGCAGCGACATCGAGCGGACTCTCGCGGAGATCTGGTGCGCGGAGCTCTCGCTCGCCGAGGTCGGCGTGCACGACAACTTCTTCGAGCTCGGCGGCTCGTCTCTCGCCGCGGCGAAGGTGACGCGCGAGATCGCGCGCCGGCTCGGCACCGACGTGGGCGTGATCGCCTTCTTCGAGCACCCGTCCATCGCGACACTCGCCGGTTACCTCGAAGGCGAGCGCGCGGGGCTCTCGTTCGTGCGCGAGGCGTCCGAGCGCGCGCGCGCCCGGCGTGGGGCGGCGTCTTCCACGGCGTTCGACGTCGCCATCGTGGGCGTGGCCGGTCGCTTCCCCGGCGCGAAGGACCTCGACGAGCTCTGGAAGAACCTCTCCGAGGGCCGCGAGAGCGTCACGGTGTTCCGCCGCGACGAGCTCGACCCGCTCGTCTCCGATCGCGACCGCGACGACCCGAGCTACGTCCCCGCGCGCGGCGTCCTCGAAGCCGCCGACCTCTTCGACGCGGCGTTCTTCGGCATCACGCCGAACGAAGCCGAGCTGATGGACCCGCAGCTCCGCGTCTTCATGGAGACCGCGTGGGAGGCGTTCGAGAACGCGGGCATCGTCGGCGAGTACGTGCGCGGCCCCGTCGGCGTCTGGGCCGGCATGGGCAACAACTTCTATTACCTTTTCAACGTCCTCACGCGCCCCGACAAGGTCGCCGTGATGGGGGAGATCTCCGCGGAGATCGCCAACGAGAAAGATCACATCGCGCCGCGCGTCTCGCACAAGCTCAACTTGCGCGGTCCGAGCCTCAGCGTGCACACCGCGTGCTCGACCACGCTCGTCGTCATCGAGAACGCGTACGAGGCGCTCGTCTCGCACCAGGTCGACGTGGCTCTCGCCGGCGGGGTCGACATCCGGACTCCGCAGAAGAGCGGGCAGCGCTACGAAGAGGGCGGCGTCTTCAGCGTCGACGGACACTGCCGCCCGTTCGACGCGCAAGCGACGGGCACGATGTTCGGCGAAGGCGCGGGCGCCGTGGTGCTCAAGCGCCTCGACGACGCGCTCCGCGACGGCGACACGATCCACGCGGTCATCAAGGGCGCCGCCGTGAATCACGACGGCGGGCGCAAGGTGAGCTACCTCGCGCCGAGCGTCGACGGAGAGGCGCGCGTCATCGCGTCCGCGCTCGCGCTCGGCGACGTCGACCCCGACACGATCACCATGCTCGAAGCGCACGGGACGGCCACGCCCATCGGCGATCCCATCGAGGTCGAGGCGCTGACGCGCGTCTACCGCGCCTTCACGCGCCGCCGACGCTACTGCGCGCTGGGATCCATCAAGGGCAACTTCGGCCATGCGACGACCGCCGCGGGCATCGCCGGCGTCCTCAAGGTCGTCCTCTCGATGCAGAACCGCGTCATCCCGCCGACGCTCCACTTCACCACGCCGAACCCGCGCATCGACTTCGAGAAGAGCCCGTTCTTCGTGGCCGATCGCAAGCTCGATTGGACGCCGCCGCCGGGCGTGCCGCGGCGCGCGGGCGTGAGCAGCTTCGGGTTCTGCGGGACCAACGCGCACGTGGTGCTCGAAGAGGCTCCGTCGCCGTCGCCGTCGACGCCGCCGCGCCGGCCCGGCCAGCTCGTGCTCGTCTCGGCGCGAAGCCGCGCGGCGCTCGACGCGTCGGCCGAGCGCATCGCGAACGCGCTTCGCGGCGCGAGCGACGTGGAGCTCGCGGACCGCGCCTACACGACCCAGGTGGGACGGAAGCGGCACGAGCACCGCCGCTGCGCCGTGGTCTCCGCCGGAGAAAACCCGCGGGTCCTCACCGAAGCGGCCGGCCCGCGCTCGGCTTCGCTCCACTCGGACGTCGACGACGCGCCCGTCGCGTTCGTGTTCCCCGGCCAGGGCGCGCAGTACGTGAACATGGGCCGCCGCCTCCACGAGCAAGAACCGGTGTTCCGCGACGCCGTCGACGCGTGCGCGAAGATGCTCGAGCCCGTGCTCGGGTGCGATGTCCGCGCGATGCTCTTCGTCGATCCCGCCGACACCGAGCGCGCGACGCAGTCGCTGAACGACACCTTCTACACGCAGCCCCTCATCTACACGGTCTCCTACGCGCTCGCGTCGCTCTACCGGCACTGGGGGATCGCGCCGTCGGCGATGATCGGCCACAGCATCGGCGAGTTCGTCGCCGCGACGCTCGCGGGCGTGATGGACCGAGACGACGCGCTCCGACTCGTCGCGACGCGCGGAAGGCTCATGCGCGCCCTCCCGCGCGGCTCGATGCTGACGGTTCGTCTCCCGGTCGAGAAGGTGCTCGAGCGCCTGCCCGCGGGCGTCGACGTCGCGAGCGTCAACGCGCCGGAGCTCTGCGTGGTGGCCGGGCCGACGGAGGCGCTCGAGCGCTTCGCGGCGGAGCTCGAGGCGAGCGGCGTCTCGTGCCGCAAGCTCCACACGTCGCACGCGTTCCACTCGTCGATGATGGATCCCGCCGTCGAGCCGTTCCTCCGCGCGGTCGAGCAGGTGAAGCTCTCTCCGCCGCGCGTGCCGTTCGTCTCGACCGTGACCGGCGCGTGGATCACGCCGGCCGAAGCCACCGACCCGCAATATTGGGCGCGCCACCTCCGGTCGCCGGTCCAGTTCTCGAAGGCGGTGCGCGTTCTCCTCGAAGATCGCCAGCGCGTTCTCCTCGAGTGCGGCCCGCGGCAAACCTCGACCACGCTCGCGCTCCAGCATCGGCCCGAGAATCCCGGACGCGTCATCGCGACGATGCCCGAAGGGGGCGACCCCGACGACGAGCCCGCGAGCGTCCTCCTCGCGCTCGGATCGCTCTGGATGAACGGCGCGCGCGTCGATTGGTCCGCGCTCCACGAGGGCGAGACGCGGCGGCGCGTGCCGCTTCCGACGTATCCCTTCCAGCGCAAGCGCTTTTGGATCGAGCCGGGCGACACCGCATCGTTCGGTCGAAGCGGCAAACGGCCGATCGTCGAGGCACGAGAGACGTGCAGCGTCGAGCCGCCGCGCGCCTCCCACGAGGACGACGTCACGTCGGCGGTCGCGAAGTTGCTCGAGGAGCTTCTCGGTCACGAGCTCGACGACTTCGATCCGGACGCGCGCTTCATCGCGCTCGGGCTCGACTCGCTCCTCCTGACCCAGCTCGCGCGCGCGGTCCGCACGCGGATCGGGTTCGAGGTGACGTTCCGCCAGCTCACCGAGCGCTACACGACCACGAAGCTGCTCGTGGACGCCATCCGCGCGAGTCGGGCGAGCACGACGGCGGCGCCGTCTCCCCAGGCGCGGTCGCTCCTCGTTCGCCTTCACGGCGACCCGAACGAGGACGCGCTCGCCCGCGCGCTCCGCGCTCTGCCGGAGCGTCACCGAGCGCTCGGCGCGCTGTCGCCGGCGCGCGTCGATCTCACGGCGACGCCCGCCGACGCGCGCGAGGCCGCGTTGCAGCGCACCATGGACACCGACGCGAGCGCTACGCTCCCGCGCGCGTCGATCATCGTGCTCGACCCGAAGGAGATCGCGGTCCTGCTCACGGTGGACGAGGCCGTGTGCGACGCCTGGTCGCTCGACGTGCTCCTCGCGGATCTCGCGCGTCTCTACTCCTCGTTCGCCGCGGGCGAGCCCGCTCCGCCGCCGGCGCAGCAGCCCACCGTCCGCGAAGCGCACCTCGTCGAGACCGTGGCAGCGCCTGCGCACGTCGCGCGCCGGACGCTCTCGCCCGGCGCGTGGCGCGCGCTCGGCGCGTTCGCGCGCGAGCACGAGCTGAGCCCGTTCGCCGTGCTCTTCGCCGCGTTCGCGGCGACGCTCCGCGGCCCGCTCGCCACGCGCGTCGCGGGGCATCCGGCGCTCGGTCTCGAGGACGCGGTCGGAGCGCTCGCGAGCCTCGTCGAAGTGCGCTGCCGGACCACCGCGCCGTCGTTCGTCGAACGGTGCCGCGCGATCCAGTCGGCGCTGCTCGACGCGCGCGAGCGCGCGGTTCCCGGGACCGAAGACGCGCCCGCCGACGCGTCGGTCCTCACGCACGTGAAGCGATACGCGCCCGGCGCGCTCCGATTCGCAGGTTGCACCTTCGACTACGACTTCGGGCCGCGCGTCCGGGTGAGGTTCCCCGTCGAGGTCGACGCCATCGAGTCCGCCGACGCGCTCGAGCTTCGCGCCTACGGTCGCGCCGGAGAGCGCGAGCTCGCGTCCACGCTCGAGCAGGTCGAGTCCGTCCTGCAGCGAAACCTCTCGCCCCCCGAGCTCGCGATCCAGCACCCGACTCCGTACGGAACGCTCACCGACGCCGCGCGCTCGCTCGCGACGCGTTACAAGCTGCGCGCGTGCGCCGCGGTCGGCGCCGGCTCGCGCGCCGTCGGCCGCGTCTGGATCCGTGGAGGCGGCCGGGTGGTCCTCGGCGAGCGCGTTCTTCTCGACGGCTCGCTCGGCCCCATCGAGCTGCACGTGGAAAAAGGCGCGGAGCTCGTCATCGGCGACGACGTCGTCATCGAGGGCGGCACGTCGATCGAGGCCACGCGCTCGATCGCGATCGGGCCGCGGAGCCACCTCGGCCTCTACTGCAAGCTCATCGACTCGAACTTCCACCGCCTCGACGAGCGCCGGCAGCGCCCGCTGGCGCAGCCCATCGTGCTCGAGGAAGAGGTGAGCCTCGAGCCTCACGTGATCGTCCTGCCGGGCGCGCGCGTACCGGCGCACGCGTCGGTCGCGGCGCGGAGCGTCGTGCGAGGGACCGATGGACGCTAGCGTCGTTCTCCGGCGCATCCGTCGCGGGACGGGGATCGTCCGCGCGCACGCTTTGTTTCACGGCGCGAAGCTCGGCGCGCGCGTGAACGCGACCGGCGCCCTGCGCGTCGTCGCGAGCGGCCGCGTCTCGGTCGGCGACCACGTCGACTTCGTCGGCGGGATGGTCCCGTCGATCGTCATGTGCCACGAAGGAGCCGAGCTCGTCGTCGGCGACTGGTGCGGCTTCAACTACGGCGTCATCATCGACTGCCGCCACGCCATCCACATCGGCGAGCGTTGCCTCTTCGGTTCGATGCTCGTCTTGCGAGACTCCGCCGGCCACCCCGTCACCATCGAAGACGACGTCTGGGTCGCCCACGGCGTCGTGATCGAGCCCGGCGTGCGCATCGGCGCGGGCTCGGTCATCTCGGCCGGGAGTGTCGTCACGGCGGATGTGCCGCCCGGCTCGCTCGTGATCTCGGCGGAGGAGGAGGGATTCGAACCCACGGACGACTCGCGCCGTCGCCGGTTTTCAAAACCGGTGCCATAGACCACTCGGCCACTCCTCCGAATCAGCTCGGATGATTAGCCGACGCACGAGGGCGGCGGTAGTCTGACGGCTCGTGCCGACGATTCTTCTCCTCGCGCGACACGGACAGACCGACGACAACGCGCGCAGCGTGTTCCAGGGCCAGCGCGGCGCGGGCTTGAACGAGCGCGGCCGCGCGCAGGCCGAGCGCCTCGCGGCGCGTGTCGCGGGGACGATCGACCTCGTCGTTTCGTCCGACCTCCAGCGCGCGCGCGAGACCGCCGAGATCGTCGCGCGCGCCGCCAAGCTCGACGTCGCGATCGATCGCGCGCTCCGCGAAGTGGACGTCGGCGCGTGGAGCGGGCTCGCGTACGACGAGGTCGCCGCGCGATTCCCCGAAGAGTGGGCGGCGTTTCGCGCGGGCATCGACGTCGCGCGCGGCGGCGGCGAGACGTACGCCGCGCTCGCCGAGCGCATCCACGCCGCGCTCTCCGACATCGCGCGCCGCGCCCGCGGCAAGCGCGTGCTCGTCGTCTCGCACGGCGCCGCGCTGCGGAGCGTCGTGTGCAAGACGCTGGGCGTCCCCCCGCGCTGGACCGCGCCGCTCGCCGGCATGGCAAACGCCGCGCTCACGACCCTCGTCTTCGACGACGACGACGCGCCGCGCGTCCACGCTTACAACGACGCGTCCCACCTCGGCGATCTCGCGGACTGAGCCCGACTGGCACTTGCCTTGCTAACCCGCCGGCGCGGTGCTACACGCTGCCTTCCCATGGCCCGCGTCACCGTCGAAGACTGCCTCGAGCGTGAAGAGAACCGTTTCGCCCTCGTCATCCTGGCCGCGCACCGCACGCGCCAGCTGATGAAGGGCGGCCAAGCGCTCATCCACTCGAAGAACAAAGCGGCCGTCACGGCGCTCCGCGAAATCGCCGCCGGCCACGTCCACTACGACCGCGCCAGCAACGAGGTCGTGGAAGAGTGGATCGAGCACCAGCACAGCCTCGGGCTGTGACCCGGCGCCGCCGTCGCGGCGTCGACCACGAGCTGCGAGTCGGCGCGCTCGCGCATTTCGAAGACCCCGCGTACTACGCGCTCACCTACGCGCGCCGCGTCGAGGACATTGCATACTACACGGATCTCGCGCGCCGCGCGCGCGGCCCGATCCTCGAGTACGGCGTCGGCGCGGGGCGCATCGCGATCCCCATGGCGCGCGCCGGGGCGCGCGTCGTCGGCGTCGATCACGCGCGGCCCATGCTGCGCGATCTCGCGCGCCGTCTCGCCGCCGAGCCGCCGGAGGTGCGCGCGCGCGTCGAAGCGCGCTACGGCGACATGCGCAAGACCAAGCTCGGCCGGCGCTTCGGGCTGGTCATCGCGCCGTTCAACGTGCTCCTCCACCTCTACACGCGGCAGGACGTGGAGCGCTTCCTCGCCCGTGTTCGCGAGCACCTCGCGCCGCGCGGGCGCTTCGTGATGGACCTGTCGATCCCGATGCCGCGCGATCTCGCACGCGACCCGTTTCGCCCTTCGAAGGCGCCGCGCTTTCGCCACCCGAGCGCCGGCGTGGTCCGGTACCAGGAGCACTTCGATTACGACGGCGCGCGGCAGATCCTCTTCGTGACCATGGAGATGACCCCGGTCGAGGCGCCGCGCGAGACGTTCGCCGTGCCGCTCGCGCACAGACAGTTCTTTCCGCGCGAGTGGGAGGCGCTGCTTCATTACAACGGCTTCGTCATCGAGCACGCGTACGGCGATTTCCAGCACGGGGAGCTCGACGCGGCGAGCGACACGATGGTGATTCACGCGAGGGCGCGGTGAGCGTCGCGAGCGCGCTCGCCGGCGTGAAAGCGCGCATCGACGCGGCGGCGCGCGCGGCGGGGCGCGATCCGTCGAGCGTGAAGCTCGTCGCCGTGTCGAAGACGCACGGGCCCGAGACGATGCGCGAGGCGTACGCCGCCGGCCAGCGCGCGTTCGGCGAGAGCTACGCGCAAGAGCTCGTCGAGAAGGCCGAGGCGCTCGTCGATTTGCCGGATCTCGAGTGGCACTTCGTCGGTCACCTGCAGACCAACAAGGCGAAATACGTCGCGCGCGTCGCGCACCTCGTCCACGCCGTGCACTCGCGCGAGCTCGCCGCCGAGCTAGGCAAGCGCGCCGCGAGCGCCGGGCGCGCGCCGCTCGCGGTGCTCGTCGAGGTGAAGCTCAGCGACGAAGCGACCAAGCACGGCGTGTCGCGCCCCGACCTTCCCGCGCTGCTCGACGCGATCGAGCGTGACGCCCGGCTGCGCCTTCGCGGCCTCATGACGATGCCCCCGCCCGGCGACCTCGCGGCCGCGCGTCGCGTCTTCGAGGAGCTCGTCCAGCTCCGCGATCGAAACGGCGGCGCGGCGCGCTTGCCGGAGCTCTCGATGGGCATGACCGACGACTTCGAGACGGCCGTCGCGTGCGGCGCCACGATCGTGCGCGTGGGCACCGCGATCTTCGGCCCGCGCGCCTCAGCGCCGTAACAGGCGGTCGATCCAGCTCGAGCGCTTCGCCTTGTCGGCCTCGATGCGATCGCGCAGCGCGGCGGCGTGCGTGTCGTTCGGCGCGACGGCGAGCGCGTGCCCGACGGCTTCGAGCGCGGCGTCGCGGTCGCCCGTCGCCCAGAGCGCTTCGGCGAGGAGCACGTGCGCGCGCGTCGCCGTGGGGTCGAGCTCCGCGGCGCGGCGCGCGTGCGCGATCGAGCCGCTCGCGTCTTTCATGGCGAGCAGGAGCGTCGCCATTTCGACGTGCGCGAGCGGCGCGCTCGGCGCGAGGGCGATGGCAGCGAGCGCGTCGACGCGCGCGCGCTCGAGACGCCCGAGACGTCGCTCGGCGATCGCCGCCGCGAGCCGCGCGACCCAGCTCTCGTGCTCGACGGCGAGACGTCGCGCGCGCGCGGCGGTCGCCTCGAGATCGCGCGCGTCCGGCTCGCTCGCCGCGCGAATGGCCGCGTCGACCGCGGCGGCCGCGAGCGGATCCGACACGTGCAGCCGCACGCGCGCCGCCTCCGCCGCGACGAGCGTGCCCTCCGCGGCCCGCTCGAGCCCCGCGAGGTGCTCGAGCGCCGCGGTCGTCTCGCCCATCTCGCCGAGGGCGCGCGCGAGGAGCAGCGCGGCCACGCCGTCCTTCGGCGACCGTTCGGTGATCGCGCGGCACAGCGACGCGAGGCGCGCGCCGCGCGCGAGGCCCGGCGGCTCGACCTGCATCGCGACTTGAATCGCGCGCCGCAGCACGTCGACCGCGGCGTTGGCGCGCACGGCGAGCGCGTGGTCCACGACCCACTGCGCGAGCGCGGCGTCTCCGCGCTCGAGCGCGAGCGACGCGAGGTTCGCGAACGCCGCGGCGTGGAGCGGCTGCGAAGCGAGGAGCTTGCGCCACTCCCGCTCCGCGCCCGCGGCGTCTCCGCGCGCGAGGAGGAGCGCGGCGCGCTCGTTGCGAACGTAAGGATCGCTCTCGTCGAGCGCGGCCGCCGACTCGATGGCGCGCGCCGCGCCCGACACGTCGCCGCTCGAGCGCTTCGCCTCGGCGATGAGCGCGTGGACGAACGCGCGCGCCGGCTCGAGCTCCACCGCGCGCTCGGCGTGCGCGATGGCCTCGGCCGCGCGCCCGAGCCGCAGGCAGAGCGCCGCGGCGGCGCCTTCGAGCTTCGGGTTCGCCGGCGCGTCGGCGAGCGCGGTCGTCACCGTGCGCAGCGCGGTCTCGACGGACTTCGCGTCCGGCGCGCCGCGGGCGATCTCGAGCGCGACCGTCGCGAGCCGATCGGCGGGAAACGTCGCGTCGCGCGCCTCGCTCACGGCGCGTCCGAGGTGCGCGAGCGCCGCGACGACCCCGCTCGGCTCGACGCCGGAGAGCGCTCGCACGCGCCACGTCTCCGCCATCAGCACGCTCTCGAGCACGTCCCACCCGAGCGGCTCGAGCCCGCGCAGCGCCGACGCGTCGCCCCCGACGCGCGCGCACACCGTCTCGAGCGCCGACACGATCGTCTTGCCCACGCCGTCCGCGTCGAGCACCGCCTCGTGCTTCGCGCGCGGCGCGCCCGTCTTCGGGTCGAACGCGAAGACCGACAGCGTCCCGCGCCCCTCGCGCGGCGGCTCGAACGCGCCGGTCAAGACGAGCGACACGTTCGCCGGCGTCTCGTCCGCGCCCGGCATCGCGCGCCACTGCGCCGCGGTCACGAACGCCTCGACGATCCCCGTCACCTCGCCGTCGCTCGCGTGCGAGCGGAGCTGCGCGAGCGCGATGTCGCCGTCGTCGACGCGCGCGAACGCGTGCACCAGCGACGCGAGCCCGAGCCCGAGGCCTTTGCCGCCGTCCGGCACGCCGAACGGAATGACGAGCGCGCGCGCGCGATCGCGCTCCACGTCAGCGCGTCCCCGAGCGCGGATTGAACGTGATGCGCGTGAGCATCTTGCCCTTCCCGCCATCCGGCGGCGGGAGTCGCATGTGCTGCATCACCTGCGCGGCGCACCCGAGCAAGTCCTGGTCGCCGTGGTACGGGTCGATGTTCGCCGACGTGACCACCCCGCGCGCGTCGATCTGCATGTCGAACACGCCCCACGCCTCGACGTCCGCGCCGCTGTGCCGCGCGCGCTGCTCGCACTCGTGGAGCTCGCCGCGCATGCTCTCGAGCGTCACGTACGCCTGCGCCGTGTACGCGTCGTTGTGCGTCGTCGACTCGTCCGGGCCGTTGCGCGGCTCGAACACGACCGGAATGATGATCGTGTCCTTGCCGCCCGTCGGCGGATCGAACCGGAGCGATTTTCCGTAGTCCTGCATGCACGCGATGACGTCGTGCTGGATGGAGCACGCGCCGTACGACTCGGCCTTGAGCACGCGTCCCGTCGGGCCGACGCGCAGCACGATCGCGACGTGCCCGAACTGCGTCGGGTCGGCGACGAGCCCGCGGTGGTAGCAGCTGCGGAACGCGGCGCGCGTGTCCTCGATGGCGCGCTCGGTCGGCGTGCGCCCGAGGTGCTCGGTCGACGAAGAGAGCGGCGTCCCGCCCGTCGCCGAAGCCGCGCCCGCGGGAACGGTCCAGTCCGGCACCGGCGGATACCACTCCTGTCCGATCTCGCCCGGCGGCGGGCACGCGGCGAAGCGGTCGATGCCGTCGCCGTTGATCTCGAAGTCGGAGACGTCGATGCTCGTTCCGCGCGGCGCGATCGACGAGGGCGGCTTCGCTTCGCTTCCGCAAGAAGCGAGCGCGAGCGCGCCGAATCCGACCCAGGAGCGAACGATCACGAGCGCACCAAGGATTACGGCGCGCCGGCCGTTTGCGCCAGCGCGACGTGATTATACTGGCCCCCATGAAGCACGAAGAGAGCCTCTTTGCGCACGCGGTGCGCTCGGGGCGCCTCCCGGGCAAACCGCCGCTCGCCGATCGCATGCGCCCCACGACGATCGAGGAGTACCTCGGTCAGGGCCACCTCCTCGGCCAGGGTCGCTTCCTCGAGCGAGCGATCCGCGACGACCGCGTGCCGTCGATGATCCTCTGGGGTCCTCCCGGCTCGGGGAAGACCTCGCTCGGCCGCGTGATCGCCGGGCAGACCAAGGCCGAGCTCGTGCAGTTCAGCGCGGTGCTCGGCACGATCGCGGAGCTTCGCGCCATCGTGGACGAGGCCAAGCGCCGCCGCGCCGAGCTCGGCCGCCGCACCATCGTGTTCGTCGACGAGATTCATCGGTTCAACAAGGCGCAGCAGGACGCGTTTCTTCCTCACGTCGAGGCCGGGACCATCGTGCTCGTCGGCGCGACCACCGAAAATCCGTCGTTCGCGGTCAACGCCGCGCTCCTCTCGCGCTGCAAGGTCTTCCGGCTCGACCCGCTCGCCGACGCCGATCTCGTCGCGCTGCTGCGCCGCGCCCTCGCCGACTCTGCGCGCGGCCTCGGCGCCGCCCACCTCGAAGCCGACGACGACGCGCTCGCCGCCATCGCCAAGGACGCGCGCGGCGACGCCCGTCGCGCACTCACGACGCTCGAGATGGTCGCCGATCACGTGCAAAGTACACGCATCGATCTGGCGACGGTGCAGGCCGCGCACGCCCACCAGCCGCTGCTCTACGACAAGACCGGCGACGAGCATTACAACGTCGTCTCCGCGTTCATCAAATCGATGCGCGGCTCGGACCCCGACGCCGCGATCTACTGGATGATGCGCATGCTCGAAGCCGGCGACGAGCCGCTCTTCGTCGCGCGCCGCATGATCATCTTCGCGAGCGAGGACATCGGAAACGCGGACTCGCAGGCCCTCGTCGTCGCGAACGCGGCCGACCAAGCCTTCCGCCGCCTCGGCATGCCCGAGGGCATTTACCCGCTCGCGCACGCCGCGCTCTACCTCGCGACCGCGCCCAAATCGAACGCGGTGAAGAACGCGTGGCAAGCCGCGAAGGCCGCCATCGAAGAGCACGGCGCGCTCCCCGTTCCGCTGAAGCTCCGCAACGCGCCGACCAAGCTGATGAAGGACGAGGGTTACGGCAAAGACTACAAATACCCGCACGACTACGAGGGCGGCGTCGTCGCGGGCGAAACGTATCTGCCCGACGCGCTCTCCGGCGCGAAGTTCTACGAAAAGAAATGAGCCGCTCGGCGGCCCGCGCCGTCTATCGCATGACGCGCGTGCTATACGGTGATCGTCGAAAAACGGCAGACCGGTTCAGGTGAGCCCCGGTCGCTCCTTCGGAGCGCTTGATCCCCGCGCGGTGCGGTGAGGTCCCCCGACACGAAGGAGACGCTCACCATGAAGCTCAATCATCTCGACCTGCAGGTCCGCGACGTCGTCGCGACCGGCGCGCTCTTCGAAGAGTTCCTCGGTCTCCGCATCGAATCGAACCGCGCGTCGTCAGCGGTCGCGATCCTCTCCGACGGAAACGGCTTCACGCTCGTCCTCCAACGACGCAAGGGCGATGAGCCGTTTCCCGACGGTTTCCATTTCGGATTTTTCGTCGAGGAGGTCGAAGCGGTGCGCGCGTTCCATGCGAAAGCGCGCGCGCGTGGGCTCGACGTCTCGGACGTGATCGAGAACGGTCGCGGCACGCTCGTTTACTGGCGCATCGACGGGCTGCTCGTCGAAGTGAGCCGCCCGCGACCGCGCTAGCTCAACTCGACGAGAGCCCGTCGAGCGCGGCTTCGAGCTCGCCGAGCGCGTGCGTGTCGCGCTTGGCCTTCGCCGCGGCGACGCCCGCCTCGAGCCACTCGCGCGCGCCGTCGCGCGCCGCGTCGACCAGCATCTGCCCGCAGAGGAGGTACATCGGCACGTAGTCCGGCGTCTTGGCGCGCAGCGTCTCGAACGTCCGCAGCGCGTCGTCGATGCGGCCGAGCGTCTTGTACTCGAGCGCGAGGCCGTACCAGGCGAACGGGTCGTTCGAGCCCTCGCTCGTGATCTTCTCGAGGTAGGCGAGCCGCTTGCTCATGTCCGCTCCACGATCCCGATGTACGGGAGGTTCCGGTACCGCTCCGCGAAATCGAGCCCGTAGCCCACGACGAACTTGTCCTCGATGGTGAAGCCCAAGTAGTCGATCTTCACCTGAACGCGCGAGCGCACAGGTTTGTGGAGGAGCGCGCAGACCTTCACGCTGCGCGGCTGGCGCGTGCGGAGGAGGTCCATCAGGTGCGCGATGGTGAGCCCGGTGTCGACGATGTCTTCGACGATGAGCACGTCCTCGTGCTCGATGGGCCGCGAGAGGTCTTGCGTGATCTGCACGACGCCGCTCGTCTCGGTGCCCTCGCCGTACGAGCGCACGCCGAGGAAATCGATGCGCAGCGGCAAGTCCACCGCGCGCGCGAGGTCCGACGCGAACACGAAGCTCCCCTTGAGGACGCAGATGAGCACGAGCGAGCCGTCGCGGTAGTCCTTCGTGATCTGCGCGCCGAGCTCCTGCACGCGCGCGTGGATCTCCTCCCGGGTCAGCATCGTCACGATTCGCTCGGTCATGGGGCAGGCACGATTACGGCCCTTCGCGCGCGTCGTCAATGCGGAGGTCCTCGCCGTCGGTCGTGACGACGACCTCGCCGTCGCGGTCGGTGCGGTGCACGCGCGCGCCGACGGAGGCGAGCGCCGCGAGCGTCGCGGGAAACGGGTGGCCGTAGTGGTTGCGCGCGCCGCACGAGACGACCGCCACCTCGGGCGCCGCCGCGCGGAGGAGCTCGGGCGTGCTCGACGTCTTGCTCCCGTGGTGGCCGACCTTGAGCACGTCGGAGCGGAGCGCGGCGCCGTACCGGCGCACGAGGTCCGACTCTTCTTCGCGCTCGGCGTCGCCCTCGAACAAGAACGCGCGCCGTCCGTACGCGACGCGGAGCACGAACGAGTTGTCGTTCGGCGGCCGATCGGCGGACGCGTCCGGGCACGGCGCGAGCACATCGACCCGCGCGCCTCCGATCTCGTGCGGGCCGCAGGCCTCACCCGGTCGCACGATGCGTGTATTCTGCAAGCGAAAGCGCGCGAGCTCCCGCGCGTACGCGCCGCTCACGCCCTCGCGCTCGCCTTGCCCCGTGTCCCAGAACGCGTCGACGCGGACGCCGGCGAGCCCGGACTCGAGCCCGCCGAAGTGGTCCGGGTGCGGGTGCGTGAGCACGACGACCGCGAGCCGATCGCGCCGCCGCGCGCGGAGCAGGGGCGCGATCACGCGGCGCCCCACGTCGAGCGGGCTTCCGACGAGCCCGCCGCCGTCGATCAACATGGCGCTCCCGTCGGGCAAGTCGACGAGCGCGGCGTCGCCCTGGCCGACGTCGACGAACGTCGCGCGAAGAACGCCGCGCGGCGCCGCGCGCGCCGGGAGCTCGAGCAGCACGGTCGCCGCGAGCGCGCACGCGACGAGCGCGCGTCGTCCGCGCGCCGCCCACGCGCCCGCCGCGAACGCGAACGCGATCGCCGCCGTCTGCCACGCGCTCGGCGAAGGCACGGGGAGCTGCAGCGCGTGAATCGATCCGAACGCGCGCGCCACCGCGCGAACGCCGACGAGCGCGCCGGACGCGGCGAGCGCGCACCCACGCTCTGCGCTCGGCCACGGAAAGAGCAACCCGTGGAGCAAGCAGAGCGGGAGCGCCGCCGCGTCGCCGAGCGGCTCGGCGAGGAGGTTCGCGGCGACCGACGCGAGCGGGAGCGACGGCGCGAACGTCGCGAGCACCGGCGCGCACGGGATGGTCGCCGCGACGGTGACCGACGCCTGCCGGAGCGGAAAGTGGAGCCACGCCGGCGCGCGCGCCGCGAGCGCGTCCCCGATGGGGCCCGCGAGCGCGACGAGCCCCGCCGTCGCCGCGGCCGAGAGCGTGAACGACACGTCGAAGAGCGCGAGCGGATCGAACGCGAGCGCGCCGAAGATCGACAAGCCGAGCGTGCGCGCGCCGGTCGTTCGCAGACAAAGCGCGCGCGCCGCGAGCGCGGCGGTCAGCATCCACGCCGCGCGGATGGCCGACCCGCTGGCGCCTGCGAAATCGGCGTACGCCCAGCAAAACGGAACGCCCGCGAGCGCCGCGAGGCGCCCCACGTCGACGCGCTCGGAGAGCGGCGTCACCCGGACGAGGAGCGCGCGCAGCGCCGCGATCGTCCCGAGCACGACGATGACGAGGTGCATGCCCGAGACCGCGAGCAAGTGCGCGAGGCCGCTGGCGCGGAACGCCGCGTCGTCGCCGTCGTCGAGATCGGTCTCGCCGAGGACGAGCGCGCGCGCGAGCGGCGCGGTGTCGGCCGGAAACGTCGCCTCGATTCGCACGCGCGCGCGGTTTCGCATCCGATCGATCCACGCGAGCGGTGACCACGCGCGCCGAACGACGCGCACGTCGATCGCGCTCCCGGTGCGCACCACGGCGCGCCGCGACTCGCGCACGCGCGCGTCGCCGAGCTCGGGATCGTCGAACCGATCCGGCGGCCCGACTTGGACGAGCCCGCGCACGCGATCGCCGCGCGCGAGATCGCCCGGTCCGCCGTACAGGGTCGCGCGTCCCGCGAAGCAACCGGTCGCGACGACGTCGAACCGCGGCACGCCGTGCGTGACCACCGGCGACGACGCGACCGCGCCTTCGATCTCGCAGCGCGCGAGCCCGTTCTCCGCCGGTGACGCCTCCACGCGCGTGCGCTCGAAGCTCGCGACCGCGCGCGTGGCGCGAACGCCGCCGATCGCGAACCCCGCGACGAGGACGAGCGGCGCGAGCCGGCGATCGCGAAGGAGCACGAGCGTCGCCCCCGCGAGCGCCGCGGCCGGCCACGGCGCCGCCGCCGCCGCGCTGCCGACGAGCATCGCGCACCCGAAGAGGAGGACGAGGTCCACCCGCGCCGCCTACGCACGCGCCGTGCCCCGCCGATTCACCGAAAAAGCTCGCACCCGACCCCGGCCCGGCCACCCCGAGCCAGGCCGAGGGCCGGCGCGGAAAACACTTGCGCGCGGGCCTGCTCGGGGTAGTTTCCGCCGCCCATGGCCGCCAAGAAGACCCAAGCGAAACCCGCCGCCGAGAAAGCGGCCCACGACAGCAAGCTCGCGACGTTCCTCTCGTCGAAGAAGATCGACGCCCGCCGCGTCATCTCCGCGTCGCACGCGCTCGAGACCCTCCGCCCCGAGGACCGGCAGATCAAGCTCAACCGCCGCCGCGCCAAGGGCGCCGAGGGCGGCGAAGCCGCTCCCAAAGAGGAGCGAAAGCCCCGCAGCGGCCGCCCCGTGACGCCCCGCGCCATGCACGCCGCCCTGTCCGGCAAGCCCGTCAGCGGCCCGACGAAGCACCGCATCATGCGCGCCGTCAACCACCTGCTCGAGCAGAAAAAAGGCGAGAAAATCGACCTCCGCGCGCTATTTTGAGGTGTGCCTGAATCCGAGGAAGCTCGAGCGCACCGAAATGACACAGTGAGTGCCGCGCCCGCGCTTTCCATCGCCAAAGTCCTCGCCCCTCGGATGAACGAGGAGAGCGATCTCATCGCCTCCGCCGCCCGCGGCGACACCGCTGCTTTCCGCGCGCTCTACCAGCGGCACCGCGGGGACGTCGCGCGCCTCGTCTACCGCATGCTGAGCGGCTCGGCCGACGTGGACGACGTCGTGCAAGAGGTGTTCGTCCAGGTCTTCCGCAGCCTGAAGGACTTCCGCGGCCAGTCGAAGTTCAGCACGTGGGTCCACCGCGTCGCCGTGAACGTCGTCCTCATGCATCGCCGCGCCGCGCGGAGCCGCCCGACCTACGCCGAGGAGCTCCCGCCCGAGCACACCGCCGACGAAGGCGGCGTCCTCCCGGACGAAGACGCCGAGCGCCGCGCCCGCGTCCGAGTGTTCGCGAAGCTCCTCGACAAGCTCGCCGAGAAGAAGCGCACCGTCTTCGTGCTCCACGAGATCGAAGGCATCTCGCCGCAGGAGATCGCGTCGATCGTCGGCGCACCGGTCCTCACCGTGCGCACGCGGCTCTTCTACGCGCGCCGCGAGCTCGAAGAGCTCATGGCGTCCGAGCCCGCGCTCGCCGGCGTCCGCCCGACGTTCGCGCGCGACAAAGAGGAGGAGCCGTGAAGCTCGACGACCTCGTCCGCGACGCGAAGAAGGACACGCCCGACGTCGACTGGAAGTCGGTCGACGAGAAGCTCTTCGCTCGCCTCGAGCAGGAGCCGCGCCCGCTCCGCGCGTCGGAGGACGACGAGCTCCGCTCCGGCGGTCGCGTCGCGTGGATTGGCGCCGCGTTCACGCTCGCCGCGGCGGCCGCCGCGCTCGTCTTCGTTCACCCGGCGCACGAGAACGTCGACGCGCGCGAGGCCGCTTCGCTCGCCGCGCCGCTCGCCGGTCCGACGGGTCCGCTCGTCCGCGGGCAGCGCATCGACGTGACCGAGGACGTCTCGTACTTCGAGTCGCCCGGCAAGGTGCGCTGGTCCGCGCCGCGCGGCTCGGTGCTTCGCGTCGAGCAGTCTTCGCCGCTCGTGCTCTCGCTCGAGCAGGGCGCGGCCGAGGCGCAGGTCACGCCGGTGCCGTCGGGCGAGGCGTTCGCGATCGACGTGACCGCGTCGACCGGCGCGGTCGTCCGCGTCGCCGTGCACGGCACGCATCTGCGCGTCGCGCGCGCCGGCGATCAGGTCACCGTCGACCTGACCGAGGGCGTCGTCTCCATCGGCGCCCCGCCGCGTCGCGGCTCGACCATCGGTACGCTCGTGACCGCGCCGGCTCACGTCGAGCTCGACGCGACGAGCCTCGATTCGATCCGCGTCGACCACGCGCCGAGCGCGGTGCGGCCCGCGGAGCGCGTGACGCCGGCGCCGCGCGATCCCGAGGTGGCGCTCCTCCCGCAGAGTCCGGTGCAGCACGAAGTCATCGAGCCGCTCGCGCACGAGACGCACGCGCTCTCGACGCCCGTCCGCGCGCCGAAGTCGCACTCGGACGTGGCGGTGGTCGACCCGCCGGCGCCGACGTGGCTCACCACGACCGACGAGCTCGCGAGCGCCATCGCCGCCGAGTGCGGCAAGAGCGCCGCGTCGACGTACGCGACCACGCTCGCGCTCCACGTCGACCCGGACGGAACGGTGAAGCGCGCGATCTTCACGCCACCGATGTTCCCCGAAGGTCAGGCGCGCGATTGCTCCGCGATCGTGATCTACAAGCGCACGAAGCTCGCGGCCGGCGACTACACCGTGCCGATCTCGATCACGCCGCGCTGAGCGTCACTCGTTGTCGGCGTGCTCGGCGACGAGCTCGGTGATCGCGTGCGTCTCGCGCGCGCCGAGGAGCTGGAACTGCACGCCCATCCCGCCCGCCTCGGTCCACCGGACGATCCCCGGGAGCGCGAACGCCGACGGCTCTCCCGGCACGTGGACGTGGACGACGATCTCGGTGCCGAACGCCTCGGGCGTCTGCGTCTCGACGAACATTCCGCCGAGCGAAATGTCGGCGCTCTGACCGGTCACGCGCTTTTCGCTGCCCTTGCGCATGAAAACGACCGGCTCGGTGAACGGAACGCGATGATGTCGTCGAAGCTCCACACGCCACACGTACACGGAACGAGAATCGTTCGCAACCGCACGCGGGACGCGCGATGATGACGGCGTGGCGAAACGCACGCCGAGCAACGACGGCAGGTTTCTGGCGCTGATCCCGGCGCTCGTCGGCGTGCTCCTCGCCATCCTGGTCTTCCCGCACGACGTTCCGCCGGACGACGTGCCGCTGCCCGATCTCGACCTGCGAAAGCTCTCCGAGGTGGAGCGGGCGGACGACGCGCGCGCCGCGCGCGCCGAGGCGTCGCCGCTGCCGGCCGAGGTTCGCGCGCTCGGCGACGCGATCCGCGCGTTCGACACGACCGAGGCCAAGGACCCGCCGCACGCGCCGTGGGCCGAGCTCCGCGCGGCGCTCGACGAATCGCGAAGGCGCGCGCTCGAGAAGGGCGTCGACGCGATCCTCGATCTGCGCGCGGTGCAGCTCGAGCACTTCCTCCGCGAGGTCCACACCTGGCGCAAGACCGAGAAGTCCTCCGACGAGCTCGAGGCCGTCGGCGGCGGGTTCGTGCGCCGCATGGTGATGACCGGCTACGTGAAGAACGGCGTGCTCCTCCTCGGGGACCGCGAGCTCCGGGTCATGTTCAAGCTGCGCTGGAACGCGGTGACGCGCTTCGAGACCGAGCCCGCGTTCCAGCCGACGCTCGACGAGATGCGTGCATTCTACATGTTCGATCTCCTGCACCCGCACCCGACCGAAGCGGCGCGCGAGACGCTCGCGGCGGCGCGGAAGAACGCGCGCTCGCAAGCCGACTGCGACGCGCTCGCCGCGGGCGAACGCATCGCGGCCGAGCAGTGGCGGCTCGACAAAATCGACAAGCTCGCGCGCATCGACCCGACCTATCCGGTCGCGTACGCGCGCGGCGTCGCGCTCTACGGCGCCGCGAAGTTCGACGATTCGTCGCGCGCGTTCGAGGAGTGGATCCACGCGCACCCCGAGGGCCCGCTCACGCTTCGGGCGCGAAACCACCTCCGCGCGGCGATCGCGGCGGCTCACGCGATGTGAGCAGCGCGAGGCAGCACGGCCGAACGATCTCGTCGAGCACGGCCCTCGTGATGGGCTCCTCGGGCTCCGCCTCCGCGAGGAAGCGCGCGACGACCGCGCGCGTGGCGCGCTCGTCTCGGTCCATCGCGAAGCGCAAGATCCGCCACGCGAGCTCGGCGTGCCGCTCCTCGTCGCGCGCCATCGCCGCGACGCGCGGGTC
>Ga0335082_10001029_pt1 | contig 29615 bp, 28 predicted proteins | sample Lox_Sample_41_FD_206718 | JGI IMG/M metagenome (GOLD analysis project Ga0335082, IMG submission 206718) | Soil microbial communities from Loxahatchee National Wildlife Refuge, Florida, United States - Lox_Sample_4.1 | ecosystem: Environmental > Terrestrial > Soil > Wetlands | place: USA... | reverse complement strand
CCAGCGACGCCGCGGTGAAGCCGAGCAGCTGTCCGCCGGAGATCACGGCGCCACCAGCAGCTCGCGGCCGTGCGCGCGCAACTCGGCCGCCGAACGCATGCCGAGCAGGTGCAGCGTCCGCCTGAACTGGTCGGTGAGGATGTCGATCGCCTTGTCGATGCCGGGTTCGCCCCCCGCCATCAGCCCGTAGAGGTAGGCGCGGCCGATCGAGCAGGCATCCGCGCCCAGCGCCAGCGCCACCGCGATGTCAGATCCGTGCCGGACGCCCGAGTCCACCACGAGCGACATCTCGGGTCCGACCGCCTCGCGAACCGGAGCGATCAGGTCGACGGGCGCTATCGCCCGGTCGAGCTGGCGTCCGCCGTGGTTGGACAGCTGCAGGCCGTCGACCCCGAGCGAGACCGCGTGGCGGGCGTCCGACGGCGAGATGGGGCCCTTGAGTATCAGCTTGCCCGGCCACCTGTCCCGCAGCATGGCGATGTCGTCCCAGCTGGCCGCCGGGTTGAACAGATCGCCGGTGCGGTGGATGGTGACTCCGCGCTGCCCGGCGAAGTTGGCGAACTCGATGGGATCGCTGCGCAGCATCCGGACCCAGTAGCCGGGCTTGGCGGCGATGCTGGCCAGCGTCTGGACGGTGAGTTCGGGCGGGATGAGCAGCCCGTTCCTCCTGTCCCTGGTCCGGTTCCCGGTGACGATGGTGTCCACGGTGACCATGAGCACCCGGTACCCGGCCGCCGCGGCCCGGTCCACCAGGTCCTTGTTCATCCCGCTGTCGCGCTGGATGTACAGCTGGAACCACAGGTCGGGCAGGCCGGGAGGCCGGTCGGGGCTGGTTGGCCGGGAAGACACAGCTGCCGCTAGATCCTCGATCGTGGTGGTGGCCATCGTCGACAGCGCGTACGGCAGCCCGTACCGCTGCGCCGCGCGCGCCGCGGCGATCTCGCCCCCGGGGTGCATCATCCGCGTATACCCGGTCGGCGCCAGCGCCAGCGGGAGCGGCAGATCCCGCTCCAGCAGCCGCGCGGAGGTATCCACCGTGGTGACCTCGGGTAGCGCGCGGGGCTGGAATCGCCAGCGCCGGAACGCTCGCAGGTTGCCCTCCATCGACAGTTCCTCATCGGCGCCGCCGTCGACGTAGTCGAACACCGGCCGCGGGATCAGCCTGCGCCCCATGGCACGCAGGTCGCCGATGTCGTGGCACGCCCCCAGCCGCCGGCGGGTCGTGTCGAGCTCGACTGGCTTCATCCGGATCAGCTGACGTATCTCCGATGCCCTCATGTCAGGGACGATAACGCAGCCCGCCCAGCCAGGGCACGCGCAGCTCCCCTCTCCGCCCGCTGCCCGCCCGCACTCCGCCCCGCTGCCCGCCCGCACCCCGCCCCTCGTGGGCGGCGGTACCCGTGCGCACCGTGATGCGCGAGCGGCTCCTGCTGCGTTGGCGAGCGCCAAGAACGGGGAGGATTCGGGCTCAGGGGAGAGTTTTGTGCACCATGGTCCCCCAAATCCTCCCCCAAGCCCCAATCCTCCCGGTAAAGGCCCTGACCACCGGGCTGACGATCCGATCAAGGTGCGGCTGAGGTTGATGAAACGAGTGAGGCGTATCCGCCGCGGAAGAAGCGCAGCGGACCGCTGAGGGTCGACTCTGGGCCAGAGGGCCTGGCAACCGGCATCCGGAACCGCCGCGGAACCGCCGCGCGGAGCCGCCGCGGAACCGCCGCGGAACCGCCGCGCGGAACCGCCGCGGAGCCCGTCCGGAGCCGCCACGGAGCCCCTCCGGAGCCGCCGCCAGAGCTCAAACGGCGCGTCTCGCCACGGTCACGGGCGGGCGGTGCGTCTATGCGCCCAGGCGGCCAGGTGAAACGATCGTCCCGTGACGTCACCGCAGCCAGGCGAGATCCAGGTCGAGGATCGGCTCGAGCGCCGCATCCGCAAGCCGGCCGATCTGCTGCGCTGCACCCTGTCCTGCATCGAGATCGTCGCGCTGGCCCTGGCCGGCCTCGCGGCCAGCGCGACCACGGCCGCCGTGCAGGCCGACATCGTGGGCGCCACCAGGCAGATACCGGCTTCGCTGCTCGACGTGGCCCGCCCGCTGTCGTATATCGCGCTGTTCATCCTGCCCGCGGCCCTGGCCGTCCAGCTCCTGGCCCGGCGCCAGTTCCGGCGGCTGGCCGAGTCCGTCGCCACCGGAGCCCTGGCCGCCGCCGTGACGGCGATCGCCAACGAGCTGCTCAGCCGAGAGCCCGCCAGCCGGCTATACGACGCGATCACCATGGCCCGCCCGGGCACGAGCCAGGTCGCCGGCCACATCCTCGCCCTGGACCCCGCCCTGGCGGGCCTGGTCGCCTACGCCACCATGGTCGGCCTCGTCGGGCGGCCGGCCTGGCGGAACGCGCTGTGGGTGGCGGTCGGCGTGTACTCCGTCGTGCGCGTGGGAGTGCTGCACACGCCGATGCTGACCCTGCTGATCACGGTGATCGCGGGCCGCGCGATCGGCCTGGCGGTCCGGTACGTCGCGGGCTCCACCTCGGAGCGCCCCGGCGCCCTGGCCATCGCCTCCGCGCTCAGAGCCACCGAGCTGCCGGTCCGCGCGATCAAGCGGGTCCGGACCAACGGCACCAGGGTGGCCGGGTCTCGTCACTACGCGGTGACTACCGCGGACGGCTCGCTTGACCTCGTAGTATTCGACCGGGACCAGCAGGCGGCAGGCCTGTTCTACCGGATCTACCGCTCGGTGCGGCTGCTCGGGCCGGTCTCGCGCACCGCCCCGCTGTCGGTGGACCGGGTGGTCGAGCGCCGGGCCCTGCTGTCTTACGCGGCGGAAGACGCCGGGGTGCCCACGCCGCGGCTGCGCGCCCTGGTCCGGGTCGGCCCCGAAGCCGCCGTGCTCGCCTTCGAGCACCACGACGGGACCACGCTGGCCAACCGCAATCCCGGGTGCAGCGACGAGGAGCTCAGGCGGATCTGGGACGCGGTGGGCCGGCTGCATGCTCGCAAGGTGACCCACCGGGGGCTGACCGCGGACCGGATCCTGCTCACCGGCGACGGCCGGGCCATGCTGCTCGACCCCGGCGACGGCGACGTGGCAGCCAGCGACCTGCAGATCCGCCTCGACGTCGCCCAGCTCATCGCCGAACTCGCCCTCTACGTCGGCGCGGACCGGGCGGCAAGCCTCGCCCTGGAGCAAGGGAGCGCGGACGAACTGGTGGCCGTGGTGCCGCTGCTGCAGCCGGTCGTCCTGGCCCGTTCCACCCGCAAGGCGCTCCGCCGCCACCGGGCCGTCCTGCCGACCCTGCGTAAGCTGCTCCTCGCCGCGGTGCCCGGCGTCGAGGTCGCCCCGGTGCGGCTCGAGCGGATCCGGCTGCGCACCCTGGTGACCATGGTCGCCGGCGCCGCCGCGGTCTACCTGCTGGCCGGCGAGCTGGCCCGGGCCAGCCTGGGCAGCACGCTGCGCGAGGCCAGCGGCCAATGGCAGTGGGGGATCGCCGCGCTGGCCCTGTCGGCGTCCACCTACATCGGCGCGACGATCTCGCTGTCCGGGTTCGTCGCCGAGCGGCTCAGCTTCTTCCGCACCATGCTGGTCCAGGTGGCCGGCTCCTTCATCACGCTGGTGACCCCGGCCGCCGTCGGCGGGGCGGCGCTGAACATCAGGTACCTGCAGCGCAGGAAGATCCCGGCCGCGGCCGCCGCGGCCAGCGTCGGCGTGGCCCAGGTGGTGGCGTTCGTCCTGCACCTGCTGCTGATCGTGATCTTCGCCACGATCGCGCGCAGCTCGGCCAACGAGCACATCCAGCCGCCCCGGTGGGCCTGGTTCGTGCTGGCCGGCCTGGTCGTCCTCGCGCTCGCGGTGCTCGCCGTCCCGGCCGGGCGCCGGGCGCTGCGCGCCCGGGTGTCGCCGACGCTCGGCCAGGTGCTGCCGCGGCTGCTCGAGGTCGCGCAGCAGCCGGTCAAGCTGGCGCGCGGCATCGGCGGCGCGCTGCTGCTCAGCCTGTCCTACATCGGCTGCCTGGCGGCCTGCGTTGCGGCGTTCGGCGGGTCGGTGCCGCTCGCCAGCATCGCCGTGGTCTACCTGACCGGCAGCGCGATCGGCTCCATCCTGCCCACCCCGGGCGGCCTGGGCGGGGTGGAGGCGGCGCTGACCGCCGGGCTCACCGCGGCGGGCCTGCCGGGCGCGGCCGCGGTCAGCGCGGTGCTGCTGTTCCGGCTGCTGACGTTCTGGCTGCCGGTTCCGTTCGGCTGGGCCGCGCTGAGCTACCTGGAGCGCCACCAGGCCCTGTGACCACGGCCCCGCGGCGAGGTAGCGTGGAAAGGCGCCACCGGAAGCCGAGGGAGAGCACGACATTTCCACATTCCTGCGACTGACCAGGACAACGGCGTTCTACCTCGTCACCTTCATGATCGTCACAGCGGGCTCGATCTGGCTCGCGCTGCAGGTCGCGCCGCTGCAGACGGTGTCCGCGGCCGGCCAGACCGCGCAAGTCGGGGCGGCCGTGCCTGACTTCAGCCTGTCCGGCCCGGGCGAGCTTGACCTGTTCGGCCAGGTCGTGCCGACCAAGCCGCAGTTCACCGGCCCGATCCGCCCGCTGCTCAAGCTCACCCACATCACCATCGACGACGAGGTGGCGCGGGTGCTCCGCTCGGACAGCCCGCGCACCCTCGAGCTGAACCTCAGCCAGCAGCTGGCCCGGGGCTGGACGCACTACTTCGAGTGGGAGACGCTGATCGCGGCGGGCTTCGCCGTGGTCGCGCTGGTCGCGGTGGCCGGTATCGCCCGGCAGCCGTACAGGAAGATGGCGAAGACCGTCGTCGCGGGCCTGGTCGTGGTGATAGCGGTGAACGTCGGCGGCGTACTGCTGACCGCGTCCAGCACGCCGGCGGTGCTGCGCAGCGTCAAGACCCTCGACGACCTGGTCGGCGCCGACCCGCTTACCGGGCCGCAGCAGGCCGCCACCCGGCCGCTGCCCGGCGTGCAGGCGGTGGTGATCGGCGACTCCACCGCGGCCGCGATCGGCAACCCGCGTGTGCCCAACGCCACCCCGCTGGACCGCGCGTGCGGCCGCAGCAGCGAGTCTTACGCCGCCGACCTGGCCATGGTGAACAACTGGAACGTGCTGAACCTGGCCTGCAGCGGCGCGACCGTGCAGAACGGGCTGCTCGGCGCGCAGGTGCGCGGCAACGGGCAGGTGGCGCCGCCGCAGCTCGCCGAGGCCGCGCGGGCCACCCACGCCAAGGTGATCGTCGTCAGCGTCGGCGCGGACGACGTGCAGTGGTCCATCATGACCAAGCTCTGCGTGGCCAGCACGGTGTGCAACGACAAGGTCTCCGGCGCCTTCTTCAGCAAGCTGATCGGCGACTTCACCCGCAGCTACTACGAGCTCCTCGGCGACCTGGCCGCGCTGCCCGGCAGCCCGGCCGTCCTGATCAACCAGTACTACTCGCCGTTCGGCCCGGACCTGAGCTGCCTGGCGGAGTACGGCATCACGGCGGCTAAGGCGAAGGTCCTGGTGGCCCGCCTGACACGGCTCAACACGGTGCTGGCGCAGGGCGCCCAGACGTTCGGCTTCGGAGTCACCAGCCCGCAGTTCACCGGGCACGAGCTGTGCACCGCCGACCCCTACGTACAGGGGCCGGACGATCGGGCGCCGCTGCACCCGACCGCCGAAGGGGAGCTGGCCATCGCCCTGGCCGACCAGCAGGCCCTGCCGGCGGTGGAGGGCCTGGTCCCGGCGCCGTCCCCGACGCCGACGCTCAGCGCAGGGCAGGAATGATCTCGTCGCGGTAGGCGGCGAGGGTCTGCTCCTCCTGGTCGTGCATCAGGTAGACGGAGAACTGGTCCACACCCATCCCGGCCAGCTCAGCCAGCCGGTCCGCGTGCGCGCCGGCCGGGCCGGTCAGGCAGAACCGGTCCACGATCTCGTCCGGCACGAAGTCCACCATCGGGTTGTCCGCCTTGCCGTGGTGCGCGTAGTCGTAGCCCTCGCGGCCCTTGATGTAGTCGGTCAGCTCCTTGGGGACCGGCCCGTCAGTGCCGTACCTGGCCACCAGGTCGGCCACGTGATTGCCCACCATGCCGCCGAACCACCTCAGCTGATCCCGCTGGTGCGCCAGGTCGGTGCCCACGTAGGCGGGCGCCGCCACGCAGATCTTCACCGAGCCCGGGTCCCGCCCGGCCGCAGAAGCCGCGGCGCGCACCGAGCCGATGGTCCAGCGCGCGATATCCGGGTCGGCGGTCTGCAGGATGAAGCCGTCGGCCTGCTCGCCGGTCAGCTTGAGCGCCTTCGGGCCGTACGCGGCCATCCAGATCTCGAGCTTGCCGTCGCGCACCCACGGGATGCGCAGCGGCTGGCCGTGGTGCGTCACCTCGCGCCCCTCGGCCAGCCCCTTGATCACGGTCATCGCCTCGGACAGGGTGGCCAGTGACATGGGCGGCTGGCCGATCACCCGCCGCGCCGAGTCGCCCCGGCCGATCCCGCAGACGGTCCGGTTGCCGTACATGTCGTTCAGCGTGGCGAACAGCGACGCGATGACCGACCAGTCCCTGGTGCCCGGGTTGGTCACCATCGGCCCGACGGTCATCGCCGACGTCGCGGACAGGATCCGCGAGTAGATCACGAACGGCTCCTGCCACAGCACATGCGAGTCCCAGGTCCAGCCGTAGGAGAAGCCCGCCTCCTCGGCCCGCTGCATCATCGCGATCACGCCGCTGGCCGGCGGGTTGGTCTGCAGCACCACCCCGAAATCCATTGCCCCTCCTCAAAACCTTGGTACCGAACGGGCCGGGTTTCCCGCTACACCAGATACTGGTTCAGCCCGCGGGACAAGAACGCGCCGTGCCCCGGGCTGCCGAGGTAAGCGCCGTCGCCGATCACCACCCGGCCACGCGACAGGGTTGTCACCACCTGGCCGGCGATCTCCATGCCCTCGTACGCGGAGTAGTCCACGTTCATGTGGTGGGTCGCCGCGGACAGCGTCTGCCGCGCCTGCGGGTCGTAGACAACGATGTCCGCGTCGGAGCCCGCGGCGATCACGCCCTTGCGCGGATACAGGCCGAACATCCTGGCCGGCGTGGTGGACGCGACCTCCACCCAGCGGGTCAGGCTCAGCTGGCCCGCGGCCACCCCGGCGTGCAGCAGGTCCATCCGGTGCTCGACGCCCGGCATCCCGTTGGGGATCTTGGAGAAGTCGCCCCGGCCGAGTTCCTTCTGGTCCTTGAAGCAGAACGGGCAGTGGTCCGTGGACACCACCGACAGGTCGTTGGTGCGCAGGCCCTTCCACAGCGAGTCCTGGTGGTCCTTGGGCCGCAGCGGCGGCGAGGCGACGAACTTGGCCCCCTCGAAGTCCGGCCGGGCCAGGTCGTCGATGGACAGCCACAGGTACTGCGGGCAGGTCTCGGCGAACACGTTCTGCCCGGTGTCCCGGGCCTGCGCGACCGCCTCGAGCGCGTGCCGGGCGGACAGGTGCACGATGTACACCGGGCAGTTAGCCACCTTGGCCAGGGTGATGGCCCGCGAGGTGGCCTCGCCCTCAAGCTCCGGCGGCCGGGTCAGGCCGTGCTCGACCGGGTCCGTGCGGCCGGACGCCAGCGCCTGCGCCACCAGCTGGTCGATGGCGATGCCGTTCTCCGCGTGCATCATCACGGTCGCGCCGGAGCGGGCCGCCTGCTGCATGGCGAGCAGGATCTCGCCGTCGGTCGCGTAGAACACGCCGGGGTAGGCCATGAACATCTTGAAGCTGTTCACCCCGGCCTCGATGCAGGCGTCCATCTCCTTCAGCGTCGTGTCGTTGACGTCGGAGACGATCATGTGGAAGCCGTAGTCGACCGAGCAGTTGCCGTCCGCCTTGGCGTGCCACTTGTCCAGCGTGGCCAGCAGCGAGGTGCCCTTGGCCTGGACGGCGAAGTCGATGATCGTGGTGGTGCCGCCCCACGCCGCGGCGCGGGTGCCGGTCTCGAAGGTGTCCGCCGAGAACGTGCCGCCGAACGGCATCTCCATGTGCGTGTGCACGTCGATCCCGCCGGGCAGCACGTACTTGCCGGTCGCGTCGATGACCTGATCCGCCGCTGGCGCGGTCTCGCCGGCCGTGACGTCCCTGGCCAGAACGGCCGCGATCTTCTCCCCGGTGACCAGCACGTCGGCGTCCAGCGTCCCGGACGCTGTGACGACCGTGCCGCCGCTGATCAGGATGCTCATGGCTCTACCTCCCGGCTCAGGGCTGCACCAGCGGGCCGTACTGGTCAGGACGGCGGTCGCGGTAGAACTGCCACAGGTTCCTGACCTCGGCCAGCTGGTCCATGTCCAGGTCGCGCACCAGCACCTCGTCCTTGTCGTCCGAGGCGGCGTCGCCCATCAGCTGCCCGCGCGGGTCGGCGAAATACGTCTGGCCGTAGAAGTCGTTGTCGCCGAGCGGCTCGACGCCGACCCGGTTGATCGCTCCGACGAAGTACTCGTTGGCCACCGCGGCGGCGGGCTGCTCCAGCCGCCACAGGTACTGCGACAGGCCGCGGCTGGTGGCCGACGGGTTGAACACGATCCGGGCGCCGGCCAGGCCGAGCGCCCGCCAGCCCTCGGGGAAGTGCCGGTCGTAGCAGATGTACACGCCGATCCGGCCCGCCGCGGTGTCGAAGATCGGGTAGCCGGTGTTGCCCGGCCGGAAGTAGAACTTCTCCCAGAAGCCCTTGACCTGCGGGATGTGGGTCTTGCGGTATTTGCCCAGGTAGCTTCCGTCAGCGTCGATCACCGCCGCGGTGTTGTAGTAGATGCCCGGGTGCTCTTCCTCGTACATCGGCGCGACGATCACGATGCCGTGCTGCCGCGCCACGTCCTGCAGCAGCCTGGTGGTCGGCCCGTCCGGGATCGCCTCGGTGTAGGAGTAGTAGTCGGCGTCCTGCACCTGGCAGAAGTACGGGCCGTAGAACAGTTCCTGGAGGCACACCACCTGCGCGCCGGCCGAGGCGGCCGTCTGGATGTGGTTCACCGCCGCCGCGATCATCGATTCTTTGTCCCCGGTCCAGCGTTGCTGGATAAGCCCGGCCCGGACGATCTCAGCCATCGGGTCCTGCCCTCCTTTGGGTAGTGCCTTGCCTCCTGTTATACATCCCGCGCAATGGAGGGCAGGACCAGGCCGGCCGCGGCGATGAGCGCTCCCGCCGCCACCAGCCGCAGCAGCGCCGAACCGGCCCCGGGTCCCGCCGCGGGCAGCATCCCGGCGCCCGCCCCCAGCGCGAGCAGGACCGCGCCGAGGGCCAGCACCCTGGCCTGCGGCCGGAGCGCGGCCAGCGGGGCGTCCGATTCGGCCAGGTGCGTGATGAGCAGGTAAGCGATCAGCCCGGCGCCGAGGACCGCGGTGTGCCACGGCCGGGACGGGTGCAGGACCTCCAGCCAGGCGATGCCGATCACCGCACCCTCTTCCCAGGGCACGTGCCGCACCAGGTCGAGGACGATCCGCCAGGCGCGCACGCCGGGGGAGGGCCAGTAGGACTCCTCGGGCACCGGGACCGCGGCCAGGGCGAGCCGCAGCCCGCCGGCCGCCACCCCGGCGATGGCCACGTCCAGTGCGAAGGTGGCGTCGCCCCGGTGCACCGCGGGCAGTGCCGCCCAGACCAGGCTGCCCGCGCCGAGCAGCACCGCGGCGGCACGTACGCGCACCGCGCCTGCGGCGCCTCGCAGCAGGCTGGCCAGCGCGGTCGCGGGGCCGGTCGCCCGCCCTGTCATCGGCGGGCCGCCATCGGACGCCGGGTGTACGCGGCCAGCGGCAGGTCGAGCGGCTCCTCGCCGTCCCAGTGCACGACCGGGATGCCCAGCTCGCGCAGCGAGAACCTGATCGCGTCCTGCTCCATCCGCCAGATCCGCCTCGCGATTCTGTCCTCCGCCCGCCGCCTGGGCGGGGGCTCGGTGTTCAGCACGTCGACGACGAGCATGCTGAAGCCGCGTTCGCGCATGTCCCGCAGCGCCTCCACGAACCGCTGGTCGAGCAGCGGGCTGAACACCACCACCAGCGCTCCCGGCGGCAAGGCGGCCCGGGGCAGCCGGGCGAAGCTCGCGCCGCGGGCGTAGCCAGCGTCGCTGGCCAGCATCGAGTCGATGATCCGGTAGACCTGGCGGCGGCCAAGACCCGGCGCCAGCCAGCTCGACCCGCCCCACTGATAGGTGATCGCGCCGACCCGGTCCCGCGCGTCGGTGTACGCGCGGGCCGCCGCCCCCGCCCCGCGCAGCGCGAGGTCCAGGGCGGACGAGCCGGGCTCGCCCACGTCCGAGGTGGCGTCGACGAGCAGCACCACGTCCTGCGAGCGCTCGGCGGCGAACGTGTTGACCTGCAGCCGCCCGCGCCGCGTGCTGGCCGCCCAGTTGATGCTGCGCTGCCGGTCGCCCGGCACGTACTCGCGCACGCCGGAGAACTCGATGCCCTCCCCGGCGACCCGGGCGGGGTGCTCGCCGAGCCGGTTCGGCAGCCGGCGGAGTACGACCGTCGTCCGCTGCCGCGCCGGGGCCGGGTAGCAGTCGAGCCTGGGCAGCGTCATGGTCGCGCGCCCTTCGGCCAGCCGCCAGCGGTCCCGCAGCGTCACCTCCAGCGTGCCGATCTGCCGCCGCCCCCAGCGCTCCGGGGTGACCACGAAGCGCGCCTGCCGCCCGTCCGCCGCGGTCGCGCCGACCGGGGCGATCTCAACCCCCGGGTGCAGCCGCCAGCGCACCGAGCAGTCGCCCGTGCCATCAGCCGTCACGTCTACGGCCAGCCGCTCGTCCTCGAAGGCCCGCCAGGTGGTCGGCTTGGCCCGCACGATGATGCGCGGCAGCTGCCGCCCGTGCCGCCCCGCGGCCAGGAGCACAAGCGCGGGCGCGGCCAGGCCGGCGAACTCCGGACGGCGGGCCAGGACGGCGATGAACAGCCCGGTCAGCCCGAGCGTGAGCAGCCGCCGCGCGTGCCGCGACGATCGCCAGCGAAGCTCGATCTCGGCGCTGGCCACGGGTGCGGCAGGACCGTTCGGGATCATGCTGACGACCTCAGCCGGTGACGGCCGTGGCCTGGGCGCGGGCCGGATCGGTCCGCGGCGTCGGCACCGAGGAGAGCAGCTTGGCCATCACGTCGCCGCTGGAGACCTGGCGGACCCACAGCTCGGGCCGCAGCGTCAGCCGGTGCGCCAGGGCCGGCACCGCGACCTGCTTGATGTCGTCGGGCACCACGTAGTCCCGGCTGCTCAGCAGCGCCTGGCCGCGGGCCAGCTGGACCAGCGCCAGGCCGCCGCGCGGGCTCGCGCCGACCTGGACCTGGGGATCGCGCCGGGTCGCGCCGACGATCGCCACGATGTAGTCGAGCAGGTCGGGGGTGATCTCCACCTGCTCGAGCGAGTCCCGCATGCCCAGCACGCCCCCGGCGGTGGTGACCGCGCCGAGCTCCACGTCCTCGCGGGCCCGGTCGACCCGGCGCCTGAGCATGGCGGTCTCGTCGCCGGTGCTCAGGTAGCCCAGCCGCAGCCGCATCAGGAACCGGTCGAGCTGGGCCTCGGGGAGCTCGTAGGTGCCCTCGTACTCGATCGGGTTGTCGGTGGCCAGCACGACGAAAGGGGCGGGCAGCTTGCGGCTCTGCCCGTCGACGCTCACCTGGCCTTCGGCCATCGCCTCCAGCAGCGCGGCCTGGGTCTTCGGCGGCGTCCTGTTGATCTCGTCGGCCAGCAGCAGCTGGGTGAACACCGGCCCGGGCCGGAACACCATCTCGGCCGACCGCTGGTCGTACAGCGGCGCGCCGGTCACGTCCGAGGGCAGCAGGTCCGGGGTGAACTGGATGCGGGCGAACTCGAGCCCTAGCACGCGCGCGAACGACCGCGCGATGAGCGTCTTGCCCAGGCCGGGCAGGTCCTCGAGCAGGACGTGGCCGCCGGCCAGGATGCCGATCAGCACGAGCTCCAGGGTCCGGCGGCGGCCGACCACCGCGCGCTCAAGCTCGTCCAGGATGGCCGTGCACATCCCCGCCGTCTCGACGGTGCCCATCACAGTTCCTCCAATCGGTCGATGAGGCGCGCCAGGGTGCGTCTCGGGATGCCGGGCTCGGTGCTGGCCTTCGGTGCCCGCGTCCGCGGCCGCGCTCCCTCCGGGGGCTCCGGGGTTTCCGGGACCGGCTCGATCCACGGCCACAGGCCGGCGTCGCGGGGACGGCGGCAGAGCAGCCGCCGGGCCGCGTCCGGATCCTGGTAGAGGTTCACGCCGTGGCGTTCGGCCAGCCGGGCGGCCAGCAGGTGCTCGAGCACCGGCCGGAGCTCGCTTTGGTAAAAGCCCCGGCTGGCGATCGAACTGTGCACCACGAAGCGCCGGCGCGAGTAGCCGCTCAGCAGCCGGGCCTGCGGCTTTTCCCTGGCCTTCCGGCCCGCGTCCGGGGTCGGCGTGGGCAGCAGGTAACGCAGCACCACCATCGCGGCGGCCGCCCCGGCGGTGACCGCCACGGACAGCCCCGCCCAGCCGGCCAGGAGGTAGCCCGCCGCGGCCGCCACCATGATCACAACCCCCGCGATCACGAGTTCGGGTCCCGCCCTGCGCCACGGGCTGACCGTGGCCCCTGCGGCTTGCCGCTCCTCAGAGACGCTCATCCCACCTCGGTCAGGTCCGCGGCCAGCTCCTCCAGGGCTCGCTCGGCCGCGTCCCGCTGCCGGTGGCCGAGCGGGTGGCTGGAGAACCTGGCCTCGTAGAACAGCGCGGTCAGCTGCCCGGCGGCGGTGCCGCGAACCAGGCCGGCCTCGGTCGCCCGGGTCAGCAGCTCGCCGGGCGTGCCGGCGGCGCCCCGGGCCGTTCCGCGTTCGGCCAGCGTGGTCTCCATGGCCAGGTAGCACGCGATGATGGCGGCCCGTGCGTCGTCCACCGTCCGCAGCGCCGAACGGCCCGACTCCACCGCCTCGCGCAGCTGTTCCGGATCCTCCGCGATGACCTCGTCCGCGCGGAGCGCGATCGGCAGCCGCAGCCGCCTGGCCCACCGGATGCTGACCGCGACCCCGGCCAGCAGCACCGCGACGAGCAAGGCGTAGAGCAGCACGGTCACCGGGAAATGCGGCGCATGCCCGGATCCCGGGTGCGGCCGGAACGAAATCGAAGGCGTTGCCGTGGGTCGCCGGATCGGCAGCGGCCCGCGTCCCAGGCCGAACCCCTTCGGATGCAGCCCCGCCAGCACGAGCACGACGGCGCCGATCCCGGCCGCGCCGAGCACGAGCAGGAGCACCCCGCGCAGCTTGACCGCGGCCGGCTCCTGACTGCCCCGCCCGTGGCGCACGAGCAGGATCACGAACAACGTCACGACCACGGCCTCGAGGACCACGCCGACGACCACGGCGTCCCGGTGCAGCGGCCCGTCCCAGCGCAGAGTGCCCGCCGCCCCGCGCAGCCCGGCCAGCCCCGCGACGATCAGCAGCGCCACCGGCAGCACCCCCACCAGCCAGTCCTGCGCCGTAAGCCCCGCCGCGAGATCGCCGCCGCTGCCAGGCTCCCCGCTCTCACCCGGCACCTCCGCGATCCCCGGCGGCATAGCTCCCGGCTGGCGGCTGGTCATAGCCTCACGTTCCTGGTACGACGGGCGCCCCTACCCGGACAAACCCATGATCGGGCGTCATTACACCCCTATGAGGCTCTATGAGGGGTATAGCGACACCCAATCTTAAGCACCGCACGGCTAGCCGCAGCAGCAGTCCCGGCAGCCCTGGAGAACGGAGCCTCAGCCAGACGCGAATCACCGTGAACCAGAACCCGCGTTCCAAGGGGGTAACTGTCAACTGAGATCATGAAGCCGTCCCGGCCTTCCGGCCGCCCGGGGCTCCCTCAGGGTCGCTGCTCCCCCCGTGCGACCGTTCTGAGCCTCCCTCAGCCCGCTCCCGAGTCACCTCACCCCCGCTCACCTCACTATTTGAATTTGGCACCTAATCAGCAAATAAACTAGTGATCATGAACGATTTTCGCTATTATGTTTGGTGAAGTTAAACCCCTTTTCATCCCGAACGGGTGGTGGTTCATGCCCGCGTCACCGGTTCCCGCGGACCCCGGGTGGGACGACGATCTCGCCTGGCTGGACCGCGACCCGGAATGGGAATGCTGGCTGGACCGGGCCCGCGAGCACGACGAGCCCCCGCTGGAAGAGGAGTACGAGGACTACGCCCCGCTTACCGCGGAGGAGCTGGCCGAGATCCGCGACGCGGCCGCCGATGAGCTGCTCGCGGTCGAGGCGGCCAGCACCGGCCGGCGGGGCCCGGGCCAGCCCGGCTCGGCGCGGGTGTTCCCCGGCGAGTCGTCCAGCCGTGCGGCCGCGTTCGGCCCGGGGATGGTCTTCGACGTGCTGCCCGGCTGCGCCCAGCTGGCCGTCGCCGCCGACGCGGCCGCCGGGGATGACGACTTTGCCGGCGTGTCCGAGGCCGAGCTGGCCGGCCTCATGTGCGCGTGGGACCGGGTCGAGGCCCACGCGGCGGCCCGCAAGCTCGCGGTCATCGCCGAGCTGTCGCGGCGGAACCCGGAGCCCGGGGACGCGGAGTTCACCGCCGATCAGGTGGCCTGTGCGCTGGGGGAGTCCCGGTTCCGCGCTGATGAGCTGACGGGCACGGCCGGCCACCTGGACACCCGGCTGCCCGGCACCCGGGCGGCGCTGCGCGACGGCGTCGTGAGCCTGGGCAAGGCCCGGATCATGGCCGCCGCCACCAGCCTGCTCGATGAGGCCGAAGCCCGCGCCGCCGAGCAGGAAGTGCTGGACCGGGCCGGGTGGCTGACTCCCGGCAGCCTGCGCGCCGCGATCGCCCGCGCGGTGATCGAGGCCGCCCCGGGCAAAGCGCGGAAGCGGCGGGAGACCGCGGCGAGGTTCGCCCGGGTGGAGCGGTGGGCCGAGGACTCCGGCAACGCCGCCCTGGCCGGCCGGGAGCTGCCCCCGGACCAGGTCCTGGCCGCGGATGAGCGGATTACCACCCGGGCCCGGGAACTGAAGGCCGCCGGGCTGGAGGGCGGCCTGGATGAGCTGCGTGCCCGCGCCCTGCTGGACCTGCTCCTCGGCCGGGACTCCCGCCCCCGCGGTTCCCAGCCAGCCAGCACCCAGCCCCGCACACCCGGGCAGCCCGGCCCGGCGCCTTGCGGGTTCGCCAGCCGGGTCACCCTGACCGCCCCGCTGGTCACCCTGACCCGCCTCGCCGGCCGGCCCGGCGAGCTGTCCGGGCTCGGCCCGGCCGACCCGTGGCTGACCCGCGACCTGGCCACTGCCGCCGCGCAGAACCCGACGACGACCTGGTGCCTGACCGTCACCGACAACCAGGGGCACGCCGTCGGTCACGGCTGCGCCCGCCCCGAACCCAGAAGTCACAGGAAACGCGCCGGCCCCGGACCGCCAGGAGAAACCGGGTTCTCCTTCATCCCGGACAGCCGGGACGGCCCGCCCGGCGGCTATGGCACCTGGCGGCTGCGCACCCCCGGACCCGGACCGGACCTGATCGTCACGATCGACCCGATCACCACGGACCCCTGCGACCACCGGCACCAAGCCAAGGGCCACGACCCCGGGGCCAGGCTCCGGCACCTGTCCCAGGTCCGGCACGCCACCTGCACCAGCCCCGTCTGCCGGCGGCCCGCCGCCCAGTGCGACCTGGAGCACAACACCCCGTATGAGGCAGGCGGGCGGACCTGTCTCTGTAACACCGGCCCGAAGTGCCGCCACGACCACCGGCTCAAGCAGCACCCCGGGTGGAAGGTCGAGCAGCTTCCCGACGGGACCTTCCGCTGGACCACCCCGGCCGGACGTACCTACACCACCGAAGCCACCCGCTACCCCGTCTGAGCCCGACCGCTCTCGCCCGAGGAGCGAATCCATGATCATGGGCAGTTTCGGTCGCTATGGTCCGCCGACGATCTCCGCAGGCGGGCGTCCGGGTTCGCACCACAACAGGTCTTACTTGATGTGGTCGATCCCAGATGGTGCCTGTCCGGGGCCGTCGCCCGCGCATGCCCCGGTGCCTACGGCGTTGGCGACTGCGTATGCGGCGCGCAGGTCGCGGTTAGCGTGATCGATGTATCCGTTGACCGTACCGATTGCCGAGAAGATCGCTGACCGCGCCGCCGAGATCGCGGTGCCCGCGCCGGGGGTGCCTGGCAGGCCAGCGCTGGCGAGCGCAGACTGGTCGCCCTGGACGGTGGCGATGTCCTTCCGCAGGCTGGCGATATCGGTCGCGGTGGTGCCCGCGTCGTTAAAGACAGTGGTCAGCACGTCGTTGTAGACGGTGGTTGCCGCGTCGTTGTAGACCGTGGTCGACGCGTTGATGCACTGGTCGCTGTTGCCGTTGGCCACGTCGTCGGCGGCGGAGGATTCCGCGGACTGTGCTGCCTGCGCGGACGCCTGGGATGCCGAAGCGGACGCCTGGGTCTGGTGGGCCTGAGCCTGGGCCTGGGCGTCGGCTATCTGCTGGGCGAGCGGGCCGGGCTGCTGGCTGACCGTCCAGTTGCCGCTGACGAACGCGCTGCACATGTCCTGGCCGATGAACCCGCCAGAGTCATCCAGCACGACCGCCTCGTATGTGCCATCCGGGCTGGTCACATCACACGCCTGCGTCAGGTACAGCAGCGACCCCCCGCTGGGCGTGTAGGACCAGAACGTGCCCGAGCTGGACAGATCCTTGATCAGCTCGTTGCATTCGCTGGTGTCGCCGGGGCTGACCTCGACCTGCGCGTCATGCTGCTGCGCGCAGATGGTGCACGTATCCAGGGACGGCGCCGTGACAGCGGCAGCTACGGCGAGGGCGGCTGCTCCGGTGAGCATCATCTTGTTCATCGCGTGTCCTCAGCAGCCAGCGTCCGATTCGGCTTGCGTGGCGTTGCCGGTGTCGCCGTTCGCGTACTCCGCCTGGGCGATGGAATAGCCGCCGCTGGCGTGGCCACTGGCGAGCGGGAAGATCTCAGTGCGATGACTGCCGTCCGAGCAGTAGGTGGTGATCACCTCGGTCACCGAATCCCGGATGTTGCCCGATCCCCGGAGCTGGGCCGAGACCGCGTAGTACAGCGCGCTGGAATGGTAGGTCAGGGACGCCTTCCACGGCAGCGCGTTCCCGTCGCCCAGCGGCCCGTACCCGCCCCTGGCTGAGTTGCTGTCGCTGTCGGTGCCGTACTGGATGGACGGGTAGCCGCTGCCCCAGACCCTGAACACGACCTTATCGGCCTGGCGCGTCTACGTGTGTCGCGACCGCGTCGATCTCGGCTAGCAGCGCCTGCTTGGCGCCCGCGTCCAGGAACGACGCCCGCACCCCGTTCGCCGCGAGCCCGGCCAGCTGGGCCCGGCTCAGCCCGAGCACCGAGGCCGCCCGCCGGTACTCATCGGTCAGCGTGGTGCCGAACATCGGCGGGTCGTCGCTGTTCAGCGTCACGAACAGGCCCTCCTCCAGCATCCGCGGCAGCGGATGCGCCGCCAGGCCGGGAACCTGCCGGGTGCACACGTTGGACGTCGGGCAAATCTCCAAGGGAACCTGGCTCTCCCGCAGCCGTGCGACCAGGTCGGGATCGTCCATGCAGCTGATGCCGTGCCCGATCCGCTCGGCGCGCAGGCCGTCCAGCGCCTCCCAGATCGTCGCCGGACCCGACATCTCGCCCGCGTGCGGCACGCTGTGCAGCCCGGCCGCGATGGCCGAGGCGAAGACCGACCGGAACTCCGCCGCGAAACGGGGCCGCGCCTGCTCGATCCCGGCCAGCCCGAAGCCTACTAGTGCCTCGGGCGGGCAGGTCAGCGCGTGCTCCAGGGTCCCGAACGCGGCCGACCCGCCGTACTCGCCGGCGATGTCGAAGATGTAGGCCATCCGGACCCCGTGGTCCCGCCCGGCTGAACGCGCCGCGATGTCCAGCGCCTCGGTGAGGCCGGCCACCGGCACGCCGGCCGAGGTGAACGTGTACGGCGTCACGGTCAGCTCGGCGTACCTGGCGTTCTGACCGGCCAGGTCGCGCGCCGCGCCGAGCACCAGCTCGGCCACGTCGGCCGGCTCGCGCACCAGGCTGCTGACCGCGCCGTAGACCTGCGAGAAGTGCGGGAAATCCCGGAACTCGTAGAAGGCGGCCAGCTCGGCGGCCGACGACGGCACCCCGGCGCCATCCGGATGCCGCCGCCTCAGCTCGAGCACGGTCGGCACGGACGCGGAACCGACCAGATGAAGGTGAAGTTCGGCTTTCGGCAGCCGGTCGATGAACGCGTCGGTGGACTCCATGGCCCGACGCTAGCAACGGCCCGGCCCAACCCGGCATGTACCTAACACAAGAATGTCAAAAAATTAGAACCTAACGAACCGGGCTTCACGCCCCGCATTAAGGTGACGGCCGCGTCACCACCCTCCCTGTCCGGGCGAACCGACCGCGCGTGCCCCTGCGTAGCTCCGGTACATCGCGCGGAACAGCGCGACGCCGCGAGAACCTGGAGGGGAAATGAAGCGCGTGCGAAACATTGGGTGGGGCAGGACGATGGCCCTGGGGGCAGGTTCGGCGCTGGCCATCGGGCTGGGTGGGGGGATGGTGTCGAACCCGGCCCTGGCCCAGACGAGTTCGGCGGCAACGGCGAGCCTGCCGAAGCTCTGCCCGGCCCTGGAGGCATTGGTCAGCGACGAGGTCGACGGTCCAAACCCTGGTAATGGTGAGGTGATCAGGTTCTACACCTCCACAAGCCAGGACACGTTGACCAACAACTTGTCTCCGCTCGGGGCTCCTAACTTGGACAGCCCGGAGGACATGGCCTTCGACCTGAACGGGAACGTCGTGACGGCCGACGAGGGAATCACCACCGGGGTCTCCCAGGTGGTCCGGGTGGACAGGAACACCGGCGTCCGGACGCTGATCTCGGGCCCGGGCGTGGGCTCAGGTCCCGCCTTGGGCGGCCCGTATTCGATCGCGGTCGAAGGCACCGGCAACTTCCTGGTGCTGGACTTCGATCCCGCGACGTCCACCTCGCGGCTGCTGCGGATCACGCCCGCCGGCGCCCGCAGCGTGCTGTCCTCGAATGCGGTCGGGACCGGGCCGGCGCTCGGCTTCACCGCCCGGGTCCGGGTGCTGAACGGCGTCATCTACCTGCTGGACGGCGGCCGAGTGCTGTCGGTCAACGCGATCACCGGTAGCCGCACCCTGATCTCCGGGCCTACACGGGGCACTGGCCCGGCATTCGCCCTGGCGAAGAGCGTGACCACCGATGCCACCGGCGCCAGCCTGATGGTGCTGGACCAGAACTTCGGCGGCACGGGCGCGCTGATCCGGGTTGACCTGGCCACCGGCAACCGCACCGTGGTGTTCAGCAACGCGCTGCAGAGCGGCACGCGGAAGTTCGACATGCCGTACGACGTGGTCCGCAACGGCTGCGACGGCGGCTTCTACCTGTTGCACACCGGCGCAACCGGGGTGCCGGGCAACGTGCTGCGAGTCGACGGCAGTTCCGGTGCCCGGACGCTGTTCGCCACCTACATCGCCTCGTCGCCGCCCAGCAACTACAGCCTGCTAATGCGGCCGCGCGGCGTGCTAACCGGCGGTGGCGGCCCCGGCGGAGGTGGTGGCCTATAACCGCCAGCCAGCACCGATCCGGCCGGCCCGCCCTCGCGGCGGGCCGGCCGTGCCGCGTCTCCCGGATGAACCTCAGCCGGCCGCCGCGGCCGCCTTGGCCTTCGCCGCCGCCTTCAGCGCCTGCTTGTAGGACCGCACCTCGCCCAGTGACTCCGGATCGGTGATGTCCGCCACCGACAGCCGCGTCCCCTCGCCGCCGAACGCACCCGCAGCCTCCCGCCAGCCCTCGGGCCTGACCCCGAGCTGCTTGCCGAGCAGCGCCACGAAGATCTGTGCCTTCTGCGCTCCGAACCCGGGCAGCGCCGCCACCCGCTTCAGCAGCTCAGCGCCTGACCCGGCGGTTTCCCAGAGCCGGGCGGCGTCGCCGTCGTACGCCTCGACGATCAGCCGGGCCAGGTCCTGCACCCGGGCGGCCATCGCCTTCGGGTAGCGGTGCAAGGCAGGCCGTTCGGAGAAGATCGCGGCCAGCCGGTCCGGGTCGAACTCGGCCAGCTCGGTCACGGTGGGCTCGTGCCCCAGCCGCCGGACCAGGTCCAGCGGTCCGGCGAAGGCCTTTTCGAGGGTGACCTGCTGGTCGAGCAGCAGGGCAGTGACCAGGGCGAGCGGGCTGCGGTTCAGCAGCTCGTTGGCCTCAGGTTCCACCGGCATCCAGATCGTCACGGGTGCCCCTCCCCGGGTTCGGTTATGGCCGCAGCGTACTCCCCAGAGCCCTATAAGCTAGAAGCAGCTGGGCCGGCCCTGGGGGCCCCCGGCCCGGGTTGAGTGAAACGGAGTCAGCATGACACCGCATGCAAAGCTAGGCATCGCCGGGATCGCCGTGAGCCTGATCTTGCTGATCGTCGGTATCCCCTTCTGGCTAGTAGGCCTGCTTATCGTCCTCGCCATCGCCATCCCCGCAGGCGCCTGGCTGATGCTGGACGAGTCACAGCGGCGCCGGTACCGGGAGCTCCGGCGCCGGCAGCGCGGGCAAATCCGCTAAGCCGCGAAACAGCCCGATGGCCGTCCGCCGCCTGAATCACGCCGTCCTCTACGTGCACGGTCTCCAGCGGACCGTCGACTTCTACACCGCTGCCCTCGGCTTCGAGGTGCGGCTGGAGATCCCCGGCCGGGCGGCGTTCTTGCGTGCGCCAGGTTCGGCCAACGATCACGACCTCGGCCTGTTCGAGATCGGCACCGCCCCGGAGAGGCAAGCCCCCGACCAGCCGGAACACCCCGGGCTCTACCATCTGGCCTGGGAGGTCGGCACGCTGGCCGACCTGGCCGAGACCCGGGAGAAGCTGGTCCAGGCGGGCGCCCTGGTGGGGGAGAGCGACCACCGGGTGTCCAAGTCGCTGTACGCCAAGGACCCGAGCGGCATCGAGTTCGAGGTCATGTGGCGGGTGCCCGCGCAGGACTGGGCCGCCGAACTGGCCGACGGCGAGATGATCCTCCCGCTCGACCTGGACGCCGCGATCTCGCGCTGGGGCCAGGACCAGGCGACAGGCGCCGCGGCCGGGTCCCCGACCTAGCGGGCTCTGCTGGCCCCGGGGGGACGACCCCCCCGAACCCCCCCGAGCCTAGCGGCCCTCAGACTGGCGCGTGATGTAGGTCACCGCGACGAACGACCGGAACATCGCCAGCGGGTCGTCGCCGCCGATGGTCACCGCGCGCACGCCGGTCCGTTCGGCCCCGCGAACCCACGAGGCCACCTCGGCCATGTCGGCCGTCTGCAGGTGCACCTCCAGCGCGGCCGGCAGCGAGATGGCGGGCGGCTGCAGGCCGCCTCCCGGTGGCACAGCCTTTTCCACCGCCCGCCGCGCCGCCTCCGCGATCCTGGCCCGGGCCACCTCGGGGTGCTGGTTCACCGCGCCGAACCTGGTGAAGGACTCCTTGACCACGACGCGTTCGGCGTCGGCCAGGAACGGGTCCGCCTCGGCGGCGGTCTGCCGGTCCCCGGTGATCAGCCCGACCGGAACCCCGCAGGCCAGCGCGACCAGGGCGTTGATGCCGCTCTCGCCGACCCGGACCCCGTTCAGCGTGACGTGCGAGACCACCGACGGGTTGTAGGTGTGCGACAGGATCGAGCTCTCGCCGGAGATCGACCCGTGGTAGCCCACCATGAACACGACACCGGCGCCGGCCTCCAGGCCCTGCATCATGTACAGCGGCTTGTGCCGCCCGGACACGTAGGTCGCCTGGCCGTGCAGCAGCTCCGGGTCCAGGTTGTTCATCGCGCCGTGCGAGTCGTTGCAGACGATCTCGGTGGCGCCGGCCGCCAGCGCCCCGTCGATCGCCGCGTTGACCTCGCCGAGTAGCAGCCGCCGGCCCTCCTCGTAGGGCTGGCCGGGCGGGAGGCACTGGGACCAGTCGACGATCCCGGCCACGCCCTCCATGTCGAAGGAGATGAAGACCTTCATCCCGAACGGGCCTGGCGCGTGCCCCGGCGCCCGCCCGCGCCGCCCTCCGGGGCATGACTCGCCCGCGCCCGCGCCTGCTCCGCTGCACGCTGCACCGTCTGCCCGACCTGCCGGGTCACCCCGGAGTCGTGCTCGGCCGCGTGCTGCGGGCGGGATGCGGCCAGGTTCCAGGCGAACGCGAGCGTGACCCCGACGGCCACCGGGCCGATCGTGGCCACCAGCCCGGTCCGGCGGTCGCTCCTTCGCACGGCAGGGAGCGTACCAGGATCAGCCGGCCGGGGTGAGCTGCCCGGGAAAGAGCAGGGCCAGCTGCCGCGGATAGGCGGCGATCAGCCGCAGCTCGTCGTCGGTCAGCGGCTTGCCAGTGGCGGACGCACACAGCTGGACCAGGGAGAACGCCAGGTCCTCGGCACCGTCGGCGACCTCGAGGCCCAGCCCGTCGAGCACGTGCCTGAACCCGGCCTTCCCGCCGTACTCGCCGGTGAGCACCACCCGGCCCTGGCGGGTGAACCAGTCGGCCGGGAACGCCCCGAGCGCGTCGTCGTCGTAGAGCTCGTAGTTCCCCCGGTCCTTCAGCGCCCCGTCGGCGTGGATGCCCGATTCGTGCGCGAACGCGTTGCGGCCCACCCCGGGCCAGGCCGGCGGCAGCGGCTGCCCGAACGCGTACGCCGCCCACAGCCCGAACCTGCGGGCCCAGGACAGGTCGACCGGGTCCCCGATCACCGCCGAGTCGCTGATCCCGAACCCGTACCGGAACGCCAGGATGCAGGACAGCAGGTCGGCGTTGCCGGCCCGCTCGCCGATCCCGTTCACGCACGTGTTGATCCAGGCGTCCTGCCCGGCGTCCAGGTCGCCGAGCGCGCCGGACACCGAGTTCGCCACGGCCATGCCCAGGTCGTTGTGGCAGTGCGTCTCCACCGGGATGCCGATGGCCGAGGCGAGCTTGGCGAACCGCTCCCTGATCCGCCCGGGGGAGTCGCCGCCGATGGTGTCGCAGTACCGGACCCGCGACGCCCCGGCCTCCTTGGCCGCGAGCGCGAACTCCAGCAGGTACCCGTCGTCGGTCCGGGACCCATCCTCGGCGTTGACCCCGATGCTGTACTCACCGGGCGCGCCTCCGGCACGACGCTCGCCTGGCGCGCCTCCGGCACGACCCAGCCCCTCCTTCGCGACCGCCACAGCCGCCACCATTTCCTGGATGATCTTGGAACGGTCGAGCTTGCCGCGGAACTTGTGCGCGATCATCTGGTCCGAGGTGGAGATGGACAGGTTGTAGTGCCGCAGGCCCAGCGGGATAGCGCTCTCGACATCGCTCGGCACAGCCCGGCACCAGCCCGATAGCCGCAGGTCACCGAATGCCCCCGCCTCGGCCAGGGCCACGCAGGCGCGCACGTAGGGCACTTCGTGGAACAGGAAAGGGAACCCGATCTCGGACTGGGCCACGCCCAGCCGTCCCAGGTAGAAGTTGACCATGACCTTGCCGAACTTGGACAGTCCCGTCCGTGCGGTCTGCACGCCGTCCCGGTTGGTCACGTCGAGAAAGTGGATCGTTGGCATGTTTCCAGATTGACGAATGGATCAATGTATCGTCAATATTGATTAAAATCAATTCTCCTGGCTAGTTCACGGAGCCGCCCCTCCACCACGGGCAGCAGCCCGGCCAGCGATGCCTCGGCCGCGATATGGACCGAGCCGTGGATGCTGATGAGCGCGGTCAGCGCGGAGGCCGTCACCGCGGCGCCCTGGCTGACGAAGTATCCGTCCGCGACGCCGGGGGCGGGCCGGGCCGCGGGCGGCACCCGCCGGGCATCGGCCGCGTGCCGCACCTCGACCCGCAGCATGGGCCGTCCCGTGCTGGGTGGCTGCCAGACCATCGTCCGGCCCGGCGCGCCGTCGAGGTGGTGGCCGCGGACCTTACCGCCGAGGATGGCGGCCGCCTCGGCCTCCAGCACCAGGCCCGCCGGGTCCGGCAAGCCGTTGGTAACGGCCCGCTCCTGGTCGGCCGCGACCCTGGCGAGCGGGTGCGCGACGGCCGGCGGCTCCACCGGCTCCACCGTCACGTCGGCCCGGCGGCGCAGGTTCACCCGGACATGCACGAACGTGCCCGGCGGCAGCTGCCGGTACGGCTCGCTGCCGATGCTGAAGTCCCACGCCCGCTCGCGCGCCCCGTCGTCGATCGCCACGTGGTATTCGTCCGGGCTCTCGTCGCCGCCCGTGACCATCCACTGCCTGATCACCTGGCCGTCGAACTCGGCGAACCGCGGGGACGCCGCCCGGCGCGCCAGCGCTACCACGCCGCCGACGAGGCCGGCCGCCACGGCCAGGCCGACCATCTCCTCGGCCAGCAGCGCCATGCCGTGCGTGCCCAGCCAGATGGCCGCGCTGAAGTACAGGATCGGGCCGAACACGATGGCCAGCCAGATAGCGCAGCCCTGCGGCCACGACCAGGTGTTCGTCTCGATCTCGAGCAGCTGCCAGTTGCCGCGGTAGCTGGACCACGCCACGTTGGTGCTGCCCCGGGAGAAGACCGCCAGCGCGGCGGGGGCGGCGCCGAGGGCGGCCGCGTAGGCCACCGCCCTTCCGTCCCCGCCGGAGGCGGCGACGGCCGAACGCCAGTGGTCCAGCACCGCTTGACCGGACGCGCTGCGACGCCGGCTGACCCCGACGCCGACGGCGATCCAGAACCCCGCGAAGTAGAGCCCGCCCGCGTAGGCCAGCCCGCGCCCGTGCGCCGCAACCGGAATCAGCGCGACGGCCGGGACGACCAGCAGCAGGAGCAGCAAGCCTATCCGCCGCCCGCTGAGCCGGGACCTGGTCAGCCCGAGCCGCCGGGCCTCGGCGTCGACCTCCTCGCGGAACGCCGACATGAACTCGGTTTCCCCGCCGCCGAACCCGTCCGACAGGGCCGGGGCGGGAACCTCGCCGCGGGCGCCCGCCCGCAACGCCACGTGCGCCACCACGCGCCGCTCGAACGGCGTCAGCGGCCCGCCCGGCGTCTCGGCCGGGACCACGCACAGAGCCGGTCCTCCCGGCCCCGCCGGTCCTCCCGGCCCGGCGGGAGCACGCACCTCGAACCAGCCCCGCGCGGCCAGGTCGACCAGGGTCGCGCCGAACCCGGACCGCTCCAGCCGCCGGGCCAGCAGGCTGACGACGGCCGGCGGCACCTCGCCCGGCTCCGGCCTTCGCGTCCGGCCCGTGCGCGCCGGCCTGCCCTCGCCCTGGCCACCCCCCTCGAGCGGCCCGGGCGAGGGCGGAGCGACCAGTAGGACGACGAACAGCAACAGCCACCCCGCGCCGGTGATGGCGGCCACAGGAAACATGCCATTTCCCTCCGACCCGCTCAGCACCCCGGAGCCCGCGACCGCCGTCGCCTGCCGCCCCGGAGCGGTTCCCCCGCCGTATCTGACACGTGCGCCGCCGCCGACTGGTTCAGGTGTGAAAATTGACAAACGATGAACTCTCATCAATATTGATTAAATTCAATATCCGGGCGCACCTCGGGGGGAGCATGGCCGACTACCTGACCGCTGCAGAGGCCGCGCGGCGGCTCGGCGTCAAGCCCGCCACGCTGTACGCCTACGTCAGCCGCGGCGTGCTGAGCCGGGTCCGGGCCCCGAACGGCCGGACCAGCCTGTTCGGCGCCGAGGAGGTCGAGCAGCTGGCGCGCCGGGGCCGCCCGCGCCGGCCCGCCGGGGTCGCGGATATCACGGTCGAGTCGGCCATCACCGAGATCACCGGCGACAGTCTCAGGTTCCGCGGCCTGGACGCGACCCGCCTCGCGGTCAGCCGGACCTTCGAGGAGGTCGCCGAGCTGCTCTGGACCGGCGAGTTCCGGTCCGAGCGGGCACCCTGGCGGGCGCGGCCCGTGGCGCTGGCGGCGGCCCGGGCCGCGCAGGCCGCGCTGCCCGCAGGGACGCTGCCCCTCGAGCGGCTCCAGGTCATCGTCCCGGCCATGGCGGCGACCGACCCCCTCCGGCTCCAGCTCGACCGCCCGGCCGTGATCGCCGCCGGGCGGAACATCATCGCCGGCATGGTGGACTGCCTGGCAGTACCTCTCCCGGGGGACGACCCCCCGGAGACCCCCCGGCACGGGGGGCTACCCGCCCCCCGTTCCCCCCGGCCCCCCGGCGGGGGGGTAGGGGCCACGGCGGGCGAGGCGATCGCCGGGCGGCTGTGGTCGAGGCTCTGTGACCTCCGCCCGGCGCCCGGGCTGATGCGCGCGCTGTCGGCGGCGCTCGTTCTGCTGGCCGACCACGAACTCGCCGCCTCGACGCTGGCCGCACGGGCCGCCGCCTCCGTGCGGGCGGATCCGTACGCGGTGGTCGGGACCGGCCTAGGCGCGGTGAGCGGAGCCCTGCACGGCGGGGCGTCCCTCGGAGCGGAAACGCTGATGGCCGCGGCCCGCGGCCCGGAGGACGTGCCGCGGGTGGTGGCCGAGTTGCTGCGCCGGGGCGAGAAGGTCCCCGGTTTCGGGCACTTCGTGTACCGCGGCGGCGACCCGCGCGCCATCCTCCTGCTCGACCTGGTGCGCCGGGCCGCGCCGAAGTCCGGCCAGCTCGCGGTGGCCGACGCCGTGTTCGCAGAGGTCAGGCACAAGTCCCTGCCCGAGCCGAACATCGACTTCGCCGTCGCCACCCTGGTCCGGGTGGCGGGAATGGTCCGCGGCGCGGGCGAGGCGATATTCGCGGTGGCCAGGACGGCGGGCTGGATTGCGCACGCCCTGGAGGCCTACTCCGGGCCAGGCCCGCTGCGTCCCCGCGCGGTCTACACCGGCAGACCCGCGGCCGACGGGCCCTGACCGCTACTCGCCGGTGGCGCCGTCGATCTGCTCGCGGAGCAGGTCGGCGTGGCCAAGGTGCCGCGCGTACTCCTCGATCATGTGCAGGTAGATCATCCGCAGCGACATCACCTCGCCGTTGCTGGTGAAGGTGTCATCCAGCGACGCGTTCGCCGCCGCCGTGTCGGCGTGCTTGATCTCCTCGGTCAGCCGGGCGTAGTCGGCCGCGGCCCGAGCCGGGTCGGCCTGCTCGAACTCGGCCTGGAAATCACTGCCGAACGGGAAGTCGACCTGCTCGCCGGCGAACCGCATGCGGAACCAGATCCGCTCCACCTTGGTCATGTGCCGCAGCAGCCCGAGCAGGGACAGCTCGGACGGCGGAATGGCCCGGCGGGCCAGTTGCTCGCCGGTCAGGCCGGCGCACTTGTAGAGCAGCGTCGCGCGCTGCCAGTCCAGGAACGCCTGCAGCATCGGGCGTTCGGGACCGGTCAGCGGTCCTTCGGGCCGCTCAACCTCTGGGGCTATCCACGTCACGGCGCCATCATCCCACGCCAGGATGCGGCCCCGTTCCGGCATCCGCCCTTCGGCCTACCTGCGCAGGGCGGGACGATCGGGCGGGCGGGTGGCGATATCGACGGTGCCCTTGTAGGCGATGCCGCGCACGTGGATCACCGGGGCGTCCACGGGCAGCCGGTAGCCGGGATCCTCGTCATGGACATCCTGGGTGACGCCGAGCCCGGTCATCTCGACCCGGACGTTCGGCGGCACCAGGATCGTCACCCGGGACTTGTAGGCCACCGCCAGGAACGTGGTGACCGGCCCGCTGAGCTCGGCCGCGCGCAAGTCGAGCCAGCCGCTGCCCTTGTAGACGACGGTCGTGTAGCGCTCCGGCACCCGCCAGCGCCCGGCCCGCCGGACCGAACTCTTCAGCGCGACCGCGAACCGCCCGGGACCGGGGAGCGCAGGCGCCGGGCCCGGCGCCGACGGCGCCGCGGGCAAGTCGGCGAGCAGCGCATCCAGGTCTGCGTGCGTCCGGGCGGTGAGCGCCGCCCGGCTCCGCTCGTCGAACTCGGCGTCGTCCAGCCGGCCCTCGGCGAACGCGTCCTGCACCCGCTGCACCACCGCGTCCCGCTCCCGGTCCGAAGCCCGCGTGCCCGCGCCGCCCGGAACACCCGCCGTGTTCCCGCCGTCCGTCGCCGTGTTCCCGCCGCCCGTCCGGGCTAGGCCGCCCGCCGCGGCCCCGTCCGTCGCTTGCTGATCGTTCGTTACCTGCTGATCCTGTGATACCCCAGCGCCCCCGTCGGTCGCCGCCATGACAATGTCCTTCCGTCCGTTGCTACGATCGCGATATATCGTAACTCAGATACCGGAGCAGTGTGTAGGCGGAGGCGGAGGCACGTTCTGCTACGCGCTACCGGACGTCCCGATGGCCCTGCACGCCTCCGCCGCGTGGGTGGCGGCCGCCGCGTTCTGCTGTGGCGCGGGCTCGGCCGTCTTCAGTACCTTCTACAGCACGACCCTGCAGCAGCAGGTGCCGCCGGACCTGCTCGCCCGGGTCAGCGCGCTCAGCGTGTTTCCCGCTTACGGGATCGGCGTGATCGGGTACGCGATCGACGGGCCGCTGGCCGCCGCGTTCGGGTCGGCCGCGATCTTCGGCGTGGGGGCCGTCTACGGGCTGCTGAGTAGCGCGGCGGTGCTCAGCTTGCGGTCGGTACGTCAAATCACCTGGGCGGACAGCGAGCAGGACGACCCCTAGTGCTTATGTGCCGCCCCCCGGAGCGCGGCGAAGGCGGCCAGCCTCGCCGCCACCGTAATCACCACCGCGACCGGCAGGACCCCGGTCAGGTCGGCCGCCGGAGTGAACGCGACCAGGCCGAACGCCACTGCCACCCCGCCGGTCGCCAGGGCCAGCGCCGCCGCGACCCGGGGGGCCCGCAGCGTCCGGCGGACCAGCCGGCGCGCCTCGCGCGGCATCCGCAGCACGATCCAGGCGAAGCAGGCCGCGGTGAGCCCCGCTGCCATGCCGAGCGCGATCACGAACGGCAGCCGGTCCAGGTGGGTGACCGCGGGAATCCAGATCAGGATCAGCGCGGCCAGCGTGAACACGTAGATCGTCCTGGACACCGTGCGCAGCAGCACCAGGTCGATGTTCCTGCTGTAGATGCGCTCCCCAGGCGTGGCCCGGGCGGCGCTGATGAAGTGCCTGATCGCGCCCGCCGTGTCGTGCCGCCTGAGCCTGATCCGGCCGAGTTCGTTCATCGCGCCGCTGTGCGCCGGGTCCAATGCCAGGGCCTGCTCCTGATGCTCGCGGGCTTCGGCCAGCTGACCGCGGGCCAGGCTCACCTTGCCGGACAGGAAGTGCACGTCGGGCTCGTTCGGGGCCAGCGCGCGGGCCCGGGACGCGGCTTCGGCCGCGACACCCGGGCGCTGCCCGGCCAGCGCGGCCTGCGCCACGCATACGTGCGTCTGCCAGTAGCCGGGCGCGAGGCGGCACGCCTCGCCCGCCGCCCGCAGCGCGTCCGGCAAGTTGCCCAGGTGGACCAGGGCGTTGCTGGCCAGCCGGTGCGGCCACTCGTCGGCCGGGTCGAGGGACACCGCCCGGTTGGCCGCGCTGATCGCCTCGGTGTAGCGTTCCGCGCCCAGGTGCGCCCGGGCCATCAGGCACCAGGCCCGGCTGCTCTCCGGTTCGGCCGAAACGACCCGCGCCAGCAGCGCCGAGGCCTCGTCGAACCGCCTGACGTCGAGCATCGCCGAGGCCCGGGCCAGCTCCTGCGATACTTCTGTCACCGGGGCAGGCTCACATGATCCGGCGCTTGCGCAGGTAGGCGGCCAGGTCGTCGTAGCTCCCGTTCTCGTTGGCGAACAGCGCCACGTTGCGGGCCGTGTCGAACCACGCCCCCAGCGACGGCTTGACCTCGCCGATAGCGGCCT